>JAAUXT010077188.1_pt1 | contig 10302 bp, 6 predicted proteins | sample 7278171 | NCBI WGS metagenome assembly JAAUXT01 (sample SAMN14350112, study PRJNA611818) | marine sediment metagenome | isolation source: surface marine sediment (1.8m) | place: French Polynesia: Moorea | collected 2018-08 | reverse complement strand
CACAGCTCCCAATGAAAATGACTGAAGGATGTTTTCTGAACATTTCTGCAACAAGTCATGTGATTGTGATTCATGGAAATTGTGTGATTCTTGTATGATTTTTTAACATGGGAGGAACCTCACCAGTTTGTTATGTTTGAGGTAGTGTTTAAGATCCATCTTCATCAGAGGTAGAATGATACAAGGTTTGTCTTCATGAACTGTCACTCCCAGTAGTTTCATGACATTGGGATGGTTGAAGTTTTTCATGACAACAACTTCTCTGAGAAAATCTTCCACCATAACAGTGTCCAATTGAACTTCAACTGCAGGCATTAATACACAATTTTTCAATGTCAAGCATTTTGGGTTGTTGGCCAAATTCCAATTCTGCAAAGATTTCTTACCCTCAACTCTTTTGACATGGAAATCCACTCCCTCTTGACCTTTGTGTCTCCTGAGAAAACCTTCAAAGGTGTCTGCATATTTACCTGATTTTGCCAAAGAAGACATTTGCAGTTGACACATTTTGAAATGCAACAAATGTATCTTCTTGAGGAAAATATTGTCTTGACAAAGCCAAAAATTTGCATGAATTTGTGAGTCTGTCAGATTGTCTGCTACATTTTGTCACAGAAAGGTAACTTTTTGTCAATATATATCTGTCTGAAACACAAGATGGGACCCCTTTGTCCACTGACCCCCATGTAAGAATTTAGGCCCTGGAGTTACTATAAATATTATTTGCATGCTGCTGGCAGCTCAGGGGGTAGTGTTTCCTGTCAGTTGGGCCCATGAACAGCATAAGTATCAATTTGATGTCTTGAAGTCAACATAAATATCATTTTGATGCTGGCAGTCAATGATTTTTCATCTCCAGGGGCATCCAAGATGCAATACTGTGAAGCACACTGATTTGAAATAGGTAATGGGAGCATATCACACGTGAAGAAAAGCCTGTTTGTGCCAAAACTAACAAAAGACACTCCAGTGTGTGCAAAGCAACACACTGGATCCTGGTTGAACTTGAGGAGAGGAGATGCTGGCTACCAGCCAGCTAGAGAAATTTACCTTTTGTCTTCTTGATAGCCACTGCCATTTTTGCATGTTGTCTTATGTTCAATGAGCCAGACCACACAACTGCATAGTTTCCTAAAATTAGAAGGCACAATTCATGGTATATAAATACAAATGTGGTCTGGCTTTCATTTTCATGTTTTGGAAATCATTCTCACCATGTCCAAAAAATTTGTCCAGTGTGACTTTCTTTGGATCAATCCAACAATTTTCTATTTCTTCTGCCAAGGATTTCTCCAGTTTTTCAGTAAGTTTTGAAAAGGTAATGGTGCTTTTGCTTTTTGTGTTTTCTCCAGAATCTTCACATCTCTTGGTCTTCTTGAATGTTCTGTGAGACACCACAAGCAACATAGCAACATACAACAATACAAGGACCATCATATCAAACATAACTGCATGCCTTGCACAGAGACCATTCAACTTTGCAAAAATGCCTCACCTTTGCAGCATTAAGGCAAGACCAATGCAACTGGCTGTGATCATAACTATGGCCATGGTCATCATGGGTGTCACTAAAGCTTTGGTTTGAGCCTCTTTTGTTTGAGAAACATCAGTTGTCACAGAAGATGTGTTTGAAACTGTAAGGGTAGAGGACCTCAGAACTGCAAAGCAGTTATTAACCAGGTCATCATACTCTCAGAAAAATGATAATTTTCTTGTAAATTTCCAAATGACTGCAATGATAACACCAATGTCTTGCACAAAAAATACAAACAAATGAGAACATAGTGTCAAGCAGATCAACTGAAACATTCTTGAAATTTCCATGTGTTGCAGCAGAATAGTTAGAATGAAAATATGATTTGGATAGAAATAGGTGTTCAGTTTGCCATCTCAGAAATCAGTCACTGACATCTGACCTGGACATTTCACTGCTGAGAAACTCCATGTTCCTTGGCTCTCACATGTGAGTGTACGAATGCAATTCTTGTTCTTCTCCATTATGTGAGATCCACTGTTGTAGGGACCATTGTAACTGTGTCTCTTGAAGGGTGGATCACCACCTAGTTCTGGGCACACCCCTGGAAGAATACATAATGTGAATTGGTAAATGGTGTTGTTCATTTATCTCACTATGCATTGGAAGAGGATGCTTTGACTGGCACCAACTTTCTCTTGTAAAACATTTTGCACTGACAGGTCTAAAACATGCAGGCATAAACACACACATTCTATTCTTTGTCTCCTAATATAATTGTAGTTTCCACCAAGGGAGCACTCAATAAAGAAGGAGAAACTCACCTGGGTCACCACACTGAACTGAACTCCAGTTTTCACCATCATAACATTTGGGAATGTTCTCCACTTTTATAGTTTTGTGGTGCTCTTCATATTTCAGCCAGCAGAGGGAACTACAGTCCCACTGGTTATCAAGTTCATCCAAGAAATTTGGGTCACTCAACCACAGTTTAATTTGTGTTCAAGGTATATTGACAAAGATATCTGGAGACAAAGTGGTCAATCTATTCATGCTGAATGTTATGTCTTTGATTGAGTGTAGATGATCAAAAGCTCCTTCTGGAATCAGGGTGATACTGTTGTAACCCAAGTGCAACTGTTTTAGGGATGTAAGGCCAAGAAAAGTGTCTCTATCAATCTTACTTATTCTGTTTGTTGCCAAGAACAGTGTAGAAAGTAAAGGTAGGAAAGCAAAGACCCCTGATTCTAAAATAGAAATATTATTCCAAGACAGCTGCAAACAAAGTGGGCCACTTAGGCCAATGAAAGATTGGGTCTCAATAACAGAAATGTGATTGTTGTGTAGGTAAAGCTATTTTAGCTCAGGAACTCCGGAAAATGAACCAGTTATGATGATAGAAATGTTGTTCTTGGCTAGGTGTAACCTCTGCAGGGTATTTGGTCCAATAAATTTGTCATTCTCAATGATAGAAATGTGATTATTGTACAGGTAAAGCTCTTTTAGCTCTAGAAGCCCTTCAAATGAACCACTGATGATGATGAAAATGTTGTTCTCAGAAAGGTTTAACTTCTGCAGGGTTTTTAGTCCAATAAATGAACCATTCTCAATTTTAGAAATTTTGTTGTGTTGAAGGAACAAACCAAGAAGGCCTGTTTGTCTGGAGAATGACCCTTTTTCAATTGCTAAAATGTTGTTATGTTCAAGATGTAGATACCTCAGCATATGCTGTCCAGGGAATGACCCATTGCTAATTATAGAAATTTTGTTGTCAAACAATGCCAGGTCATTGAGCTCAAACATTGGTGTTAACAACCCAATCTCAGTGACAGAAATATGATTGTGTTGAAGATCCAGTTTTTGAATTTTGTGCAAGCCTGCAAATAAACCACTCTCAATCACTGAGATTTCATTGTTGTGAAGGTTGCCACAAGAAATAAAAGCTTTCCCAATCCCACAAATGATCTAGGTTCTATCACTGATATATTGTTGTTTTCAAGAGAAAGATGAGAAAGTGTGTTCTGTTCACTAAACAGTTTGTTTTCAAGAATTCTTCTTATATTGTTGTTGTTTAGAAATAGAACCTCAAGCTTTTTCAAGGCAACAAATGAACCTTTTGTGATTGTGGATATTCTGTTGTGTGAGAGATCAAGATTACAAATTTCCAGAAGTCCACTGAAAGATGTCTCCTCTATCACAACAAGCTTGTTCCCAGTCAGATTTAGTGACGAGAGTTTTTGGAGTTCTGAAAATGATCCATTTTCTATCACAAGAATATTGTTGTCATTGAGACAGAGGGTGGTCAGTTTGAGCAATCCAGAAAATTGTCCTTGTGTTATGATGGACAGGTTGCTGTTGTGAAGCTCCAAGTAAAGAAGCTCACAAGTTTCACTGAATGTTCCTCTCTCAATCACTGAAAGTCTGTTGTTGTGGAGATCGAATGCTATAAGATGTTGCAGCTGAAAAAATAGTTTATTCTGGATGACAGAAATCTTGTTGTGGTCCAAGAGGAGTTCTTGAAGATTGCTCAGGTTTTTAAAAATGCCAACCTTGACCACAATAATATTGTTGTGACTCATACTGAGTCCTTGAATTTCCCACACTTCAGCAAATGCTCTGTGTTCAATTTTTGATATGTTATTGTAGCTAAGAACCAGGTATTTCAGACCAGAGAGCCCTAGAAATGATCTATTTTTGATGACAGAAATTTGATTGTGACTAAGATTCAAAAACAGCACCTGCCTAAATCCTGTGAAGATTTGAATTGGAATAGATGATACCTTTTTCTGGCTGAGATCCAATTTTTGGTTTGTATGTATATGCTTAATGTGATATGGCACTGTCAATAAACTTGATCTGGTTGTGCAGGAGTTTATTTCAAGTGCCAGCAAAACCAGGATCAGAGCTTGTGTACCAAAATTACTCCTTTGTTTGTCATTGCCAACAATCACCATCTCCACTGCCCTCACCAGTGCACATGCATCAATTCAGCTGACAACAGGGTTGTTGATTCACCAATCCTATTGTAAAATGATGCAAGCTGTTTACAATGACTTGGCTGTTGATGTCTGTTCTTTTGCAAATGCAGATGACTGAGATGAGCACATGACCCTGGCTTGGACAAACAAAAGGACAGAGAAAACCACAAATCTAATCTCTTGGTGTGTTTATTGTTGGCAAAGTAACCTGAGTATTTTGTAACCTCAAGTTGCTGGAAAGTCTCATTTTATGATCAGATTCCCACCTGGAGTTCAAATCAAATAATAAATATTGAAGAGCAATAATGAATGAGATGAGCACATAAATCTGGCATGGTCTTGGCAGTAGCTTGGACAAAAGGACAGAGAAACTCACAAATCTAAATTTTTGGTGGAATTATTGTTGGCAAAGTAACCTGAACAATTGTCAAACTTTGCTTGGAAGTCTTGTTTTTTATCACATTTTCACAATGGTGATCAAACCAAATGATGCATTTGGATGAGCAATAAGTGGTCAAAGAGAGCCAAATTCCTCTGCATTGAATCATATATCTTCTTTGTACAGACAAACAAGTCCGAGAAAAAGACTGCATATTGCTTCATTCGATTTTCTACAAAAACAGACTCCCTGGCAAAAGTAATTTTCCTTGTGACCAAAACTTTTGTGCATTTTGATGAAAGTTTGATTGAAACAAATGATGACATTTTTGGGGGAAATTGTATTTGAAATGATTTGGTTTTTAATGTGAGATGTTTGCTTGGATGTTTTACTGTGTCATTGGATGTAGTGTGAGATTACTTTGTAGCAGAGTAGAAATGTTTGTCATGGAGGGTCTGGGATTTACAAGCATGCCATTCACTATGTCTGACCATGTACCTGTACTGTCTTCCCCAATGGGCTTCCCAAAAACTTCTAGCACCTCTTGGTGTTGTTGTTGGAATCCTCATCCAGCCCTGCCAATCATTCAGCATCATCATCAGACCTCTCTGCACAATCATAATAATATTACTTCCATCACAGACATCATCAATACATTTCTCATGATCAGAACATTATAACCATTTCCCAATTCACAATGGCAGTTCTCCTCATCAGAGGCAGCAGAACAACCATATTTGGTGCCCTCACAGAACCATGAAGACTCAATACATTCAGTTTTGCTACATTTCCTGTTACCTTCAGTGCACTTTGAGATTTTTGTACAAAGTCACCAACATCAAATTGTTTTCCTTACCAGGCAAATCTACAGCACAAGTACACAGAACACAGGACTCAGAACAATTTTCCACAGCCAGCAACATGCAATCATTTTTGGCCACTTCCAGTGTCACCAACAGTCTCACCGGAAATGCAGCATGCCAGCTGTTCATCGGGTCACCCCCCTCGGGTCACCATTTCAGCAGCAGCAGAACATGATCATTTTGCATTTCCTTCAAAACAAGGAATGGATTCTTCCAGAAATCATTCTGAGATATGGATCATGCCCATGGATGAAGCTGACATTGGCTGAAACCAATGCTGGTGCCACAGCCTTCACTGAGGCCTCACAGCAAGTCACAGAGTGTGATTTCTTGGTCACTGCCAGATAGTCAACACCCAATGACACCTGCAAGAGAGAGTCACACAGTGAGGTTTTGCAGGCATGCACCTCAAAGACCACACGTCATGAAATATGTGCACGCAAGATCTCAAGCTCTATTTCACCAATGCAGGTGTTCCCTGCAGTAGAGCAGACGAAGGTCTGGTATTCTGTGCTGAAACTCAGAGAGATTACGGAAAAGAAATTGCAACAATAACATTTCAGTGCTCTGCATTCATTTGCCTGTATGTTGCGGGTCAAATGAGTAATTTTTCACCCATCTCAAATGTTTCCAGATTTCACAACTCCAAATCCAGGCACCAGCAACTATGATGGCAGAATGGATATGTATCTCCTTTTGCCCCACATGATGACACCCTTCAATTTCAATGGAAGATATCACCACCACTGCAATTTCTCTCACCATGTTGTGAGACCTGAACTTGTTTTCAGAATTGAGTACTGCAAGACAAGCCCAGATCCTTGTCAGTGTGTAGTAAAGTTGAACAATGCCTTGTGTCTGTGTCATGCAATATCAACTGTGATTATCTGAATCTGGCTGGTCACCATGAGACATGAATAGGCTTGGTAAGCAGCCTAGTCCTTGACGAGACTGTTTGGATATATAATCTGTCATGTTGTGGACAGAAAACACAAACTGTGTCCAGTTGGGATTCAGACTTCAAACAGACATTGCCTGGGTCATTGGATATGAGAGTTGTGGAATGTTGCAGTTAAATCATTTGACACACTCAGAGTGTGCACTGTGGTTTGGCCAGCAAGATCAGACTTGTGCAGTTTTGATGGTCCCTCTGTCCTGTAACAAGGCAGGTGGTTCATAAAATACCAACTTGAGTGATGATACAAAGGTGACTGCTTGACTGTGGTCTCTATTGCCTGAATTCACTGATTCTGTGTGAAAGTGTGAGCAGGTACGTTGTGACTGCGTATCACATAAACAAGGTCAAGTGGCCACAGTGAAAAGGCATATCATGCCAGAGCATCCAATGTCTGAACACAGTTCAAGTTCTGTTAAATTGCCAGAAACATTTATCAAAGATCTCATTGAGCAACACAATGTCAGGTGGATCCTTGGTTAAATATTGAGTCTGCTCATGCACACATGGGCATCTACCACCCAGGCTTGAGAAATCTGAATCTCTATTCAACATTCCCCAGGTACCTCTCTGCTTTTCTGAATGCAGGGATGTAGATTGGTCTCCAGTCCCTCTTATGCTGTGAGCTACAATGGTGCTGAGTTACAGACCTGATGGGAAAATGCCCCAAGATAATACACTATCGCATGAAGAAAACACAAATTTATTTTCCACACCAAAAATTCTACAAAGTGCTCTTGTGACTTGCTTCTGAACATGTAACAAAGTGAAATTGGGCATCAAGCAGAAAAGCCTTTATTTTTTTGAAAGACAATGTAATTTGTTTCATGTTGACTTTGTTCTTTTCTTGCCTTGGGTGATCAGCTCCAGCAACAACACAAAGGCAATGAGAACAAAGATACCAAGACTTTCAATCAGCTTCATAACAACAAGAGTTTCCATGAATATCCCTTCTGGTGAGAGGCCCAAGTTGATGTAGATTGATTTGAAGAAGTTTGTGGCTGCCACAACACACAGCAGCATGAGTGACAGGGACTCAACATAATTTGAGGGAAGGTTTGCAAAAGGTTGCTTGTAATTGTGATGCACAAGAAAGATGCAACACAAAACCAGACAAGCCCCTAGCTGAATGACAGAGTTTGAAATCAGAACAGTTGCTGCTAGGAGTAGCCTTCTGAGTATCATCACAGATTCCCAGTATTCTGAGATGTTTTGCTCTGTCTTGTAAGGCCCTTGCAAATTTCCCAATATTTCCTCAGTCACATCTGACATATTGGTCACATCAAAACAATTGTTTGCATTTTTCATATTTTTGCCAGAAAACCAGAAAACTTTGTTTTTCATGGAACATAACATTTTAATCCAAACTATGGCAAATGGGAGAGGGATGAAGCACCCTGCAACAAAGTGAGGGTTGGATATTTGCTTTAGTCTGAGTAACTTCAATCCAAAGACCAGAATCACAGGAAAAGGAAGGACATAAACAAAACAAAACACAATCATTGACTTTTGCCACAAATTAAAACAACTGACTGTTCCATCATAGAACCAGACACTATCATTTCCAATTGTAACACATGCAATTGACATGAAGACAATCCCTGTAAACCCTGAATAGGTGTACTTCAGGACCTCAAGCAACCCTTTTATAAATTTTAGTTTCAAAACATTTGCTTGTTGTGACCAACAAGACTTCTTTTGTAACCCACAACATTTCAGCAACAGGTAGAGAAATGCAACTGCAAACCAGCTGACATAAATTCCAATCTGAAAAATATATTTGAATATTGTTTTCTTTGTGGTATCTAACTGCTGAAGCGCACACAAGTCTGTGGAGAAATAGGTAAGCTCAACATTCAATAACAGTCCAATGTAGGCTTCTGCTTTCTCTGCTGTGTCTGTTCTGATCTCACTTGTGTCTGAATCTATTGCCAGTCTCATCATTCCAACTGCTTGAACAAAGAAAATCAAAATACCAAAATACCCCTTGTCCACATCTTCATCCTGGGGCCCCATTTGTTCTTCCATTTGATCCTTGTTTTCATGGACACATTTCCAAAGTGTCTGAGGAATCCGAAGAATGTCATCCTTGAATGTATACCACAACATGTAGGTTGTCATGGCAATTACAGTCACCACCCAAAACCAAGATTGCCCACATGATGTGTCAGGGACACAATTGTTAGACAACAAAGACAGAGAATAACCATGCCTGCATGTTCCACAAAGCGTGCCCTCTCTGTTCCCAGAGCATGTGTTGTATCTTTCACATAGGCTATCGGTACTTCCACTGCAACAATATCCTGTAGGGCACTGCTGAAATACTATCCCAGAGCCTTGTTCATAGCCCCAAAAGCTGGGCCTGGATCTAAGACTCCCATCAGAGCAATCTCCACCATAAGGGCAAGCCATACATATCAAGTCATTGGAATGAACTTTTGGGTTGGATACACTCACAAGGCTGGTATTGGGCTGATAGGACATTTTGTACACTCCATCTGTTGGGAAATAGTATGATGGCATACATGCTTGACACTCTGGGATAAACCTCTCCAGCTCTTTGTCAGCACTGCCAAACTCAGCTCCAACTGACATGGTGTAACCAGCTGGGCATGATATTGTGAAGTCTAAGCTGTGGATGTGGGACAAAGATGTTTTCACCTCCACTTTCATGAGAGGTTCTGCTGTTCCAACAAGCTTGAATTCAACAAATGATTGTCTGATTGCAATATCTGACTCAGCTAAAATGAAAACTGCAGCAGGTGACACAAGGCTTTGTTCAGAAATCAAGAATGTACACTGCAATATTTTTGCATCAATGAACTCATCTGACAGAAACAGTGCTCCCCCACCATCCTGTGCATAGTTGTTTGTAAATGTGCTGTCAATGACATAAACTGTCACTTTGTCCCCTCCTGTAGTGAATCCTGTGTTGGTAGTAACAGCAATTGCCCCTCCAGAAGCACTAACCTTGCCATTTCTGTGAACTTGGTTCTCTGCAAAAGTGCTGGCATTGACAAGCAGTAAGCTGTGGCTTGTGCATGCAGAACATGGAACAAAGAAGTCCAAATGAAGAGCAGCACCAATTCCTTCCTCTGAGTTATTGAAAAATGTTGAGTTTTCAATGTAGACTTGAAGCAAAGAGTGGACTCCAGAATAAGATTTTGTTACAGATATTCCTGAATCTCTATTTATCAAAGAGACTTGACTGAATTTCAGATAAATCACTGGTGATGAAAAACTGAGTTCCAGTGAATTTTGCTTGTCAGGTCTGTTGTGAATGAAAGTATTTTCAAACAATGTCTTGATCATATAATTTGCCTCCAAAGCAACTGCACTACTGCTTATTGTTGATCCATGTACCTCAAACCAAATAGAATACACATCCAGGTCAATTGTGGAATGAAAGAAAGAACAGTTTCTCAGATGAAGCTTTATGCTCCAACTATTTGGAGTGCTGCATAGTAGCTGTGAGTTTTCAAACTGCACATTGATAAATATCAAGTCTGTTTGCCTGAATGGGTTTGACCACATCACTGGAGTGTCAGTTATGGTTATGTTGTGCAGTGTGACATTTTTGATGTGTACAACAATGTTGGAAAAATTTATGACAGTGTCAGCAAATGAGATGTTCTCCAAAACAAAGACAACAT
>JAAUXT010065410.1_pt1 | contig 10302 bp, 7 predicted proteins | sample 7278171 | NCBI WGS metagenome assembly JAAUXT01 (sample SAMN14350112, study PRJNA611818) | marine sediment metagenome | isolation source: surface marine sediment (1.8m) | place: French Polynesia: Moorea | collected 2018-08 | reverse complement strand
CCTGCACTGAAAAAACAAAATAGGTATACTTTGATGGTGAAAGTAGGTCTTCTACCCCTTCAGTTTTCGTACCCTTCATAAATTCCATTTTTTCAATTTTCAAATTTTGTTTGGAAGTGCGATTGCAAATGGCGGACGGCGCGACCATCCGGTTCCGTTTTCCGGACTTACTTGTTATCTTGTTTTGACATTTGGAAATTTTTGTTCTGGTTTTGTAATCAAAATTGAAAGATCAAAATTTATCCCCCATTTGTAAGAACTTTGATCACCCGAAAAGTCTCTGCTGTGTCCTCATCAAAAGATCTTTCCAAGACTTCGGCTGAATGGACCTGCCGAAGTTCCTCTGCTTGTTGGAGAAGGAAGCCTCATTCTGAGGTCTCACATTTTAACGCCTGCAACCTTCTGCCGTACGAGTATTTTGTCCCCTGCAATGACCCGACTTGCAGCCCAACTATTTGACAGCAAATCAAGCAACCACAAAGTCCAAAGCCGCCCGAGCTGCTGAGCCTCGCAGATCATCACGTGCACATTTCCTTCTTTGGTTTGTCGTTGAAACGAACCCATTAAAACATAAATTTAATGTCCCGGAGACAGCGCCCCAGCAGGAAACAAACCTACTTGATGCAACACCACACCTGAGCTGCTCAGCCATTGACGTATGCAATCCACGTCACGAGGCTCACGGCCGTCTCTTGATCACGTACCCCGACCCCCGGAGAGAGTTTTCCTCGTCGCTGTTATTCATTACGCCGACAATGCGCCCTGCCGCAGCGCAGGAAGCACTGCAACTGCGTTTCCTCCCGACTGCCATCAATTCAACCGTTGCTATTGTCTGGCCATTAGTACAATGACGCTTGCTCGTTGTTTGAACAAGGCGATATTTCTACTTTTCTTTCCTGTTTTCATCAAAACTGAAACAAGCCATCACCACATTTGCTCAAACAGGAACGAGATTTAGCACCACATGAATGCTTGACAAAATACCGCGCATTGTTTGGCATTCTTCTTTGTGCATTGCAGATAAATAGAAACAATTTACCAATCCCTTTTGTGCTCTTTAGCCACAGGAAAGGGAACGAGGACAGGGAACTTCCTGTGTCAGGTGGCTCCGGATGCCCTGTTCCCCACCCCCACGTGCGGTGACCGACCATGTGTCCTTGCGAATCCTGGCTCACGAGTTGTTGTCCAAGCACTTGGTATAAAATGTTTCCGACCCCCCCCCCAATTCTTTTTCGTTTTATTGCTTCTGTATTTTTATTGACACAAATGAGTGTTCGGCGAAAGACACCTGTGAAACGGGCACCACACGTCAAACGAGCCAATGTTCACGGGAAAGGTAGTTTCCCCAACAACCCAGTGACAAAAATGACCAAGGACAAAACACAAAACACAGCTCGGGTCCGCTCCACCGCACATTAAACGTGATGTCAAAATTTTGGCCTGATGGTTTGTTCGTCTGTTCTTTATCCCGACAGCGTGAGACAATAACACACACATACACACAAACAAACACACACGCACGCGCGCAGCTACACTGATTGCAGTTCCTGTCCACAGAAAGTATAAAAGTGCTGCAGCTCACCTGTCGGTTCCGCTCGTCCCCGATGCGAGAAATCTGGATCTTTTTGCGTCCCATTCCGGCCCGAGTAGCCTCTACAAATCTCCCAGTACTCTGAGACGCCTCCACAATGCTTCCTTCAAACCAGATTCAATTACACCTGCAAATAAACCCAGACATCGGCACATAAACATTTGATCACCTTGTTTGGTGAATGTGTCAGTGTGGGAATTCAACACGCCTGCAGTCAACGCAAGAACTTCTGTGACTGGATGAGGTCACGACGGGTGTCACTGGTTAGTGTACTATTTGCTCTTTGAGAAGGGAGGCTTGAGGCTGGAATCCATAGTTGCGCAGCGTCCAATGGTCTCAACATAACGCTTCCATTTGCTGTTGAAAGAGGAGTAAGTTTGACAGAAGACACCGGTGTTTTTATGCCCCAAAGCTGTGTCCGGAATAAAAAAAAACATCAGTCCTCAGTGAGAATACCAGCAAAAGGCGGATTTCAGAACTGCTACCTGTTCGCTCGGGGTTCAGCCTTTTCCTGCCTGCTGCCTTCACCACAAAAGCTGGTCATCCCGCAGATTCTGATGCAATGCAGACGTGTACAAATAAAATTTGACATCGTTTTCAAGGAAAGATGGTGTCAGCTCCAGTGGCCGGACGCTTCAGCTAATCGGGCCAAATCCAGACAACCTCCCGATTTTCTATTGGCTCATCTCCCCTCTCCCCCGTCAGGGCAGGATGAGCGCCCTGGTGTCGACTTGAAAACTGCACAAGCGTCACACTGACTTGTGTGTTTCTCTTGCAAGTGCGTTGCATGAACCCGACGGAGTTTTTGAAACTGAGTGGGCTGCCAAGAGGGCTGCTGTGAGTTGTCATTTGTCATTTTCTCTTTTGTGTGATAAATTTACCGTGTTCACCTGTGTGTATGAGACGCACCCCCCCCCGAAATTGAGCACCAAATTGTGGGGATACGTCTCCAACATGGGTTGTGTTTTTCATTGAAAATAACACCTGAATACACCAAAACAAGACTACGAGGGGTGTACCAAAAGAGGCCGATCATCGCAAAATGCTCGGATCTGGATTGTTCAAATTTGGTAGATGGTGTGCCTTTCCGGTCAAGGCAAACACAAGGAGACAAGGCAGATCTTTGTGTACAAGGCAAGTGTTATTTGCACTCAAAATTTGTCAACTGTTCAACAACCAATGAAACAGTCAGAGTCCAAGTCCAAGGTGTGTCAGTCCGATTCCACCTCTGTTTCCTCATCAGACCAGTCATCTTCTGAGTGATCCAGGAAGGTGGGCAAGGGGAAGATGTCTAGTCTGCATCCCTCGAAGTATTCACCTCCTGCTGCTACGCACTTTGCCCAAAGTTTTGCCATGTCCCAGATGGATCTCCTCCAGAAATCTTTGGGCCAACCAAGAAGAATGCACCTGGTGTCAGCCTTGAGTTCCTCCACATTTCTGAACACATAACCATGCAATTCCTCCTTCAAATTTGGGAACACACTGAAGTCTGCAAGGGCCAAATCTGGGCTGTAAGCTGGGTGGGGAACCATGTGGATGTGGTTGGATCCAATGGCTGCCAAGGTGATGCTGGAGGTGTGCGGTGTCACATTGTCATGATGCAAAAGAAATGAGCGCCTGTCTTCTTCTGCAATCATCCTCCACATACCAGGGCATTTGACTCTGATTGCCTCCCTCAGTTGAGCTAAGATCTCACAGTACACATCACTGTCAATGGTCTCACCCTTGGGCAGGAAGTGGATCAGAATGGGGCCTTCACTGTCAAAGAAGAGGGTTAACATCACTTTCTTCCCTGCTGTCTTGGAGCGCAGTGCCTTCAGAGGTCGAGTTCCTCCTTTAGGGTGCCATTGAGAAGAATGTTGTTTTGACTCTGGGTCAAAACAGTACAGCCAGGTCTCATCCCCACTGATGATCTGCTCTATGAAGAACCTCCCTCCATCATCCAGACTTGACAAATTGTCTGCACAAAGCCTTGCACGGTGATCTTTCTGTTCAGTGAGCAGCCTGGGAACAAACTTTGCACATATCCTTGTCAATTTGAGCTCCTTCTTCAGTATTCTGTGGACAGTCCCCTGGGTCAGTCCTGATTGCACGACCAATTCACGAACTGTCTTGCAGCAATCTTCATCCACCAGCTGTCTGATGAGATCGATGTTCTCATCAGTGCATGCTGATCTTGGCCACCCAGACTTCTTGGCATCGTTGGCAGAAGCATCCAGTCCTCCCAGCTTGAACAGCTTGTGCCAATGTCGAACCTGTGTCTTCCCAAGGTGCGATCGCTGTACACTGCCACAAGATCTCACCAGCATTGAATTGGAGACTTGTCCTGAGCAACCATGAATTTGATGACTGTTCTTTGGTTGATTCTGCATTGCATTTTGATGGTGGAAACAGCTGTGGAAACGTGCTTCTGCTCACACACAAGTGAAATCAAAGAAGCAAAGATCAGCACCAACTTTGGACATTGACATAAGCAAACTGAGATCATGATCACATCCTCAGTGTAGTCTGGAGTCGAGCAGGACATTGTGTCAGTCATTTGGGCTTGTCAGAAAAAAATTTGAGAAATCCAGATCCGAGTAATCTGCGATGATCGGCCTCTTTTGGTACACCCCTCGTACAATAAATTTGGGGGTGCGTGAACATGGAAGCTAAACACGGTGGGTACGGCACTTCAAAATGTGTACGACTTGCGCTCTGGCTCCGGTGGTTTCACTACCTTCACTCAAACAGGAAGTTCACTGTGATGATGTGCTGCAATTCACTTCCGCTCGACAACCGGTCCCTGATGCGTGAAGAAGGAGCGCTCACCCCACGGGGATTCAAGTCAGAAGTGTCTGTGAGGTCAACACCAAGCACTCACACAAAGACCGATCTCGTGTGTGCCCATAGACAGCCACTTCACCCCTCCAGAGGTAAACCACAGAAGTGTTCAAGAGGAAGAACCAATATTGCGATCAGTCTGAAGTCCTCCTGATCGTGCTCCGCTGAGTACTCATCAGCTTTACTGTGAACACAAGTTCACGTTTTGTTGGGTTTGAACGAATTGCCTTTTTCTTCCAAGGGTTATTTGGACGACAAAAATATCTCAAGCTGATTTGAAGGAATTGTGTCAGGTTTGTTGAAGACGAAACAAACTTTTGTCGCGAAACTTTCACTGCGCAAACACCACCGTATTGTCGTAACACTTTTTTCTACCAGTTTCCAAACCAAGCCGCCTTCACGCACAGCTCCTTACAGAGCACACGTGAACTGGTATTTCAGACACACACACCGTATATGTGGGCGTCGCAGTGTTAATATTCCTAGCGCTAACGACTGACGTCAAACCAAAAACAGCTCCAAGGTCTGTATCATATTTCGAATGAGTCCTTTTCGCAGGTGACTGAAGAAAAGGAGAGAATCATTACGGACATCCGCACGACGGACGCGGCGCGGGCAGCGCTTATGAAGCTCATTACGAGATGGTCAGAAACAAAGACGTGGTCACCGTGTTCACCAGGGGCTCGTTTCTGATCATCACTTCCCGTCTCCTCGGTCCGAAAAATGGTCTGCACGCCAACCGATTGTGCGACCCAAATCTCCAAACGGCCTGACAGTCGCCTCCTGACTGGTGCACTGAGACATCAGAAGGCTGCATTTAGAATGTTTTGCTGAAAACCAATCAGCTTGTTGTCCGATGTGTCCGGAAGTGTGAAGCCCACTCTGTTAGCGGAGGTTCCGCGGTGCCTCATCACTCAATGTTCAGATGACCGAATCGAAAATCACTTTGCACGCCAGCACCCTCAGGGGACCCCAGTGATTTGAGAGAATTCGCAGGCCTCTGAGAAAGTTACACTCGTACACTGTGTGAAGATTCGGTGTCTTTTCAGTTCTTTTCGCAACAGGAAACACGGTCGATCGTGAGTCAGAATGCGGTACGAGTACCTGTTTGTTCACTCAACTCGCCGACTGTTTGCGTGAACAGGATGCCAAAAATGAATACGTGAATTTCTCTCAGACAGCCAGCTTCTGGTTCGTTTTTCGCAACACCACTCACGCAAAGCTGGACAAAGTGAACATTTCAGGCGACCTGGACGCCGACACCCGTGAGGAGAGGTGTCGATAATCTTTGAACAGGTGTGCTAATCTGCACTCCAGACGGTTCTGCGTACCTGGGAAGTGCAGCAGGGTGGTTCCACTTGTGTACTGCTCGCGCACCGATATTGATTTCGCGCCACCATCTGCGCATCTTCTAATGTGGGTCAGTAATCTAATCAACAAGATGGATCTTTACGCTGGACTGCAGGCCTCCATCAGTTGAACCTTGACTTTTGCTGCATCACACATGCAGTCTGCACAGATTTTTTAGCCCGCTTGGTAATTGTTGGCACCCTATTGACGTTCGTTTCGCCGCAATACTTACTGTCTCACCTTTGTGCTGGAGCACCAAATTGAGCAGAGTGAGCTGCATCTGAGCACAAGCAAACCAGGTGGGCGCGACACAGATCCTTCTTGAAAAGGACTCCCGCCGGAAGAAGCGAGGGCCTTCCTTGCCTTGCTTCAAAATTTTCATTTGGATGGATCGAGTCCCAACTTTCCTTTCAACCTCCATTCAAACATGGAATGCTCACGAGGGATGTTTCTTTTGCGTTTTCACGTGCATGTTGAACGGAAAAGAAACCACCCTGCGTAGTCTGCATAATCTGTGCCGCGGTGAGAACTCTCACTCAATACAACCTTGCTTTTCTGAGTCAAGTGAACACCAGTATCATCATCTATCAGCAGAACATTCTCGGCGATAATTGCATCTTTCTGAAAGGTTGAAGGTGTTCCCCTGTTTTCAAAGGGCACACAACCCACAACTTTTGGCGGCCTCACAGGGGAGATCGACCTCATCTTTGCACCATGCTTGTTTTCAGATTTTGTGTGCATGCACCAGACAGGTCACCTGCACCTTCACAGCAGGAACAATGTCAGGGTGGAGTCGGAGAGAACTTGTAACTACAGACGATTCACATTAGTGGAGTTGGACAGAACAGTGGCGAACGATGATGAAAGCGTGCATGCAAAGCGAGCGACACACCCCACCTTCCCCTTGATTGAGCATTTTCTGCACGGATCACAGGCCAAGCACACATCACAACACAGGAACCAGAGCAATCGGTTCTTTGCGTTCATCTGCCGTCAATTTTCGCTGTGATTGCCCATTTGGGGGCGAACAGCAACTGAAGTGGTCTCCACTCCAGCAGTGGAGTAAAGAACATGAGGATCCACTGCAACGTTTGGCGGGCGACAACCCGATGAGCTGACCGCGCGCAGAAGATTCTGACTGAACTTCACATTCAGTTCTCCTCCACCCCTTTCCACTTCCCCCCCCCCCAAATGATCAGGAACACGTAAGATACTCGTATATCCTGATCAATTTACCTGTCCTAAAATTTTGGGACAGGGCCCCCCCGCCGCCCGCCGGTCTCAAGGACAGACACAAAATCTCACACCACTGACAAGACAGCACAGTCAATAGAAATCAACCAGCTCTTGTTGACATCATTTCTGTCTTCATCCAAAGCCACCGAGAAATATCCTGTTTGTTTTTATAGATTTATTTATTGACAATTTTCTCGTCCATTCATAACCCGCTCACTCACACATGTATTGTAATAAATATAGATATAACATATCCTGTGAAACTGAACGCACAAGCAGCTGGAAGCAACTCAACAAACTGAAATGTAAAATTCTCAATTTGATCGCATTCCCAGGAGATGCATTTGTTTCACACCATCTCACCTAATTATCACCCAATAAAGACTGCTTAGAGGAGCGACTTCACCGTCGAGATTCACAGAAAATCTGTTCGGAGGCCACAATAATCCACGAGCTGAATTTCCAATTTTACCAAATGAGCACCGGGTGGATTGAGAGCAGATCAAGCACAGCAGCGAAAATGGGAAGTATCCCCCAGCAGTGTGCTAATAGACACAAAGTGAATCTGGTCAAATTGTGTGTTAACCCCACCAGGGTCTTTGCGAGGGTTATCACTCCAACACAGCGGTCGCCAATGTGGAGGAAATCAATCTTTCCATCAGCAAAGTTGGGCGTCAAGTCCCCGCTTGAATCAGTCATCATTCTGAGCTACACCAAAAGTTTTCACGGTCGTGCATCCAGCTCATTTGTGTCAGGGCTGGCGCCTTTTTCTCCACCAAACCAAGTCTTACATTTTCTCTGGTTCAAGATTCGTGACCGTAACGTTCCCTTCGTCTGCATGCCAATGTTCATCGTTTGCAGTGTTTGGACGATTCCATTACCGCTTGATTTTTTTTATCCACTTCACCTGTTCTTGTGGCATCCTCACGATCAAGTTCAAATTTCTGACACTCTATTGCAAGGTGCCCGCACGAATGATGTTTGTGACAGGAGGACAGCAGTGTCGTCATTGACCCTGCAGGTTTGCTGGCTGAGATCTGGCCAAATGTCAGAAGCAACCAAGCCAGCTGGTAAATCGGCACGACCCAACCATGCGTGCCTCACCTTTGTTGCAAATCCGATTGAATCGAAAATTTCATCTGCTCCACCCGCCCACCCACGTTTCAGCTTTAACTCTGTGAAACAATTGACATTTAATTTGCAATTGCAGGCACACACAGCTTGGTGACGTAAGTTTTCTCAGGAGGAAAACATAACATTCACTACTTCCCAGTGATACTTCAAATTTGGTCTTTGACACAACTCGAGTCTCTGAGTTCCCTCCGTCTAGCTTTGTGAGTTCTTTGAAACTTGACAATTTTTGTTGACTTACGTTTGACATTGACAACCACTCCTATTCTTGCCAATCTCTATCATAAATCTACACAAAAGGTGTTTGTCGCAGACGCATTGTTCTTTTCAAAAGTTAATCAAGCAGACGAACAAACGAAAATAGAGGATAAATTCTTACCTTGGATTATTTTGTGTTCTGTTCTTTTCCGTTCTCGTATAAATAAATAATACTCAACAAGGAATCTGCAACGAAAGAATGTACACATTGCTTATGATTTGACGCAAACAATCAGATGATGACTCAACCAGAAGAAGACGGCAAAGGTTCGGCGCCTTCATTCGGGCGCGGTCGTCTGTGACAACATCGGAGAAGTCCCCTTCAAGAGTCAACAAACGTGTGCTGCACGAACTGCCAGCAGTCGTTTTCACAACGAAATGTCCCGCAAGACGTCAACAATTCGTCAATCTCTCTCGTATCAATCGCTGGAAGGAAGCAGGTGGATATCAGGTGCAACATTCCACCGAGACTTGGTTCCAGGTCAGCCCGAAACCGCAAAGAGCCGCGTTTTCAAGGTTTGATGTACGAGTATCGTACGTATTTTCGGTTGACATCTGAGAGCAAAGAAACTACATGAGCTGCCAGTTCACTCAAACTGTGAGGGAGAATGCTCGTGCCACGATCTTCATGAATGTTGGGTCTCCTGGCACAAAATTTTGCAACCAGAATCGAGTCCAGCAACGAGAGTTTGGGGCGGGAGCAATCTGGAAACCAGGAAATCTAGAAACCTGGAAGAAACACCAACAGAGTCCAAAAGTTTTTGCACAGAGAGGGGGGAAGCAGTCATTGTGCTCACAGCTCACAACTGTTGGTTTACCGGTTGGTTTGGGCAAAACAATGGTAGCAACAACCTGTTTCTCTGATTTTTATGAGCTGGACAAACTGATTGGCTGCTGGTATTCAAACTGAGTGTGCAGTTGGGCTGCAGCATCAGTTCCTGCAGAGCCACAGGCAGAACAACATATGGGGTATTTCTGGCCTATGTGCCTGTGCACCTGGGATTTCTGTGTGCCAAGGGTTTCTGTACACCTTGGGTTCCTGTGTGCCCATGCATACAGAAACCCCAGGCACACAGGTGCACAGAAACCCCAGGTGCACAAGTGCACAGGCTCCAGTATGCCCACGCCTGCCCATCGCAGCGCCTCTTCCTTCCTGACAGGCAGGCAGCCCTGGCCTGTTTACTGGAACAATGCATGTTGGGAAGTGGAATAATCAACCGCAGGTTTGGCGAGTAGTAGGCCACAGCAACAAAGAAACTTCACCAAAATCATTTTAGGACATTTTGGAAAAATGTGAAAATTTGGTTGAGTTGGTCCAACTCAACTGCAGGGGGGGGGGGTGAGTAACTCAACTGTGCCAAAAATGAAAGTTGCTTGAAATGGGCTCAAAATGGCATAAAAATTATTTTTAGCATGGTTTAGTTACCACGCCTGTGGTTGAGTTGGGCCAACTCAACCAAAAGTACATACATACATACATACATACATACATACATACATACATACATATGATACATACATACATACATACATACATACATACATACATACATACATACATACATACATACATTACATATGAGGCTCAGTCATTAGATTGGTGGAATTATCATGCGCACCGCTCTCCACGATCGGCTCTCAATTGCTGTTTGTGATGGACACTGACTACAGAAAAGTACACATGATAATAACACATGGACTGAGAGTCTTACATACATACATACATACACACACACACACACACACACACACACACACACACACACACACACAGTGTGACTACAAAAATAGCTCCATGGAGCTCGCAATGATTTGAGGAAATTTCAGTTGCTCTGATTTGGCTTGCTCTGATTTGGCTTGCTCTGATTTGGCTCACTCTGATTTGGCTTGCTCTGATTTGGGTTGCCTTTTTT
>JAAUXT010026977.1_pt1 | contig 10302 bp, 10 predicted proteins | sample 7278171 | NCBI WGS metagenome assembly JAAUXT01 (sample SAMN14350112, study PRJNA611818) | marine sediment metagenome | isolation source: surface marine sediment (1.8m) | place: French Polynesia: Moorea | collected 2018-08 | reverse complement strand
TGGGTCACACACACACACACACACACACACACACACACACACACACACACCACACCACAGTGATTACAGAGATTGCATGAACCGCGCGATCGAATGATCGGGATAGTGCGCTTGAAAATTTACGAGCGTCTGTGCTATGAAGGAAAATCCAACATGATTTCGGAAACACAGAAGAAACAAATTTCGTCGCGAATGAAGATCAAACTTTTGGAACAAGCACAGGAAAACAACAACAATCTTTCGGAGAGGTTCAAGTGCAGCCATGGGAGAACTTTTATTTTTTTGAAAGAGATTGAACTTTAGGGCCAATACTTTTTGCAAAGTATGTACAACAGACAAAAGTTGCACACATCAAAATTTCAAAAAAAACGAGTGAATTGAACTTCCACAAAAGCGTGAGATCGCCAGGGATCAGGTTCCGTGCGATTTCCGAAGCAGACGTGGGACTGGACGAAAACTCGTACGCGTTATGTCTAAACCTCCATCTTTTTCCGGTTTTTTCAACTCTGTTCATAACTTCAGCGTTAGAGCTGCAGTAGCTTGTTTTTAACAAAACAGATGTGGTCTTCAGTAAAGCTTTGTGCTCGCAACACTCGGGAGGTAATGGCGCAGATAGGTCCAAATTGCCGGATCAATACTGACGCAAAACGACCTGACGATGAAAGGTTCACAAATGTCGACAGACATCGTCCTCAAAGACAACTCTCTCAAAACAAAGGCAACATGTGAGCAAATTCTGCGGTTGCAAGCCACTTCAGTTCAGCTGAGACCCCAAGCAAAAAAAGCTGCAAAGCTCAATCTGTTGTAATCCACAAGACCTTCCAGTTGTGTGGCTCACCAACTGCGGACTAATGTCGAAATTACCACCGAGATACAGCGCTGTGACAGATCCACACAGGATAAACATAATCACATAATTGCCCATTTTCATCATCACAATCAGCAACTATTATTTATATTTGTACAGACTATCAAGCCTTTGATATCTCAGGCGACAGCTCAACCACACACAGCTCTGTTGTCTGTGTACTCTTGGACTGTGGCCTGTCATTATGGACCAGAAGGAACAATTTTGTCCAAAAGCGCTTGGACCTGAAGGTTGTACACGACAAACAGCAATTATCCAAAACATAACAGTTTGTCACGGTTGTCACATTCTGCACATTGTTGAAGAAATCAATGTGCTGCCAACAGTTTCCGCGCGTGATGTGTACATCTGAATGTGCCGGGTCCTGTACATTTGAGCAAAATCGAACTTGGCCCAGTGAATCGGACAGCAATTTTCGAGAGCCACAAACAACCCATTTTGAAGGTGTCAGAACCAGGGGCAGATCGCCACCGTGGAGTAACATGGCACCGTAGCCACAGCTACGACCCCAATGGCGTGCTCATCACAGCTTTGCAAGGTGCAACAAGTACGAGAATCCCCTGCATCCAACACCTGAACAGAAAATTTTCAAAAGGACTTGACACCAGCTCACGTGTGCCCACATGAACCTTGAACGTTGCAATGAGACAAACAGCAGAATCGTGCACAATGCTTCCAGCTGCTTGGCTGAGAAAACAAGCTGCCAACATCTCGCATATATTTCAGAAAACCGACCATTACCAATGGGTCAAACAAAGGGAGAAATCACCAAACTGTTCAAATCTTCAATGTTCAACCGCGGTGTTATTTTTCAATACAGCGTGCGAAATCAGTTCCAAACACACGAAGTGCGGCTTCCTGTAACCATATCCTATCCCAGACATCCCAGACAGACACAATTTGCACTGGTGGAGATTCCAAGTTGACAAAGACGCACCAGCTTCAATGGATTCTCGCGACAGAGAAGAAGCGCACAGTGTCCCGAGGGAAGGTTCCGTTGATCAACGGCGGGAGCGAATCCTACATCAAACGCTGCAAATCTGCGCCACGAAGCCGTCAGCAGCATCGAGGGTTGCGAGACAACACGGCCAAGAGCCATGTCTTCACATAAAACGATCAAGCGGACATCATCAAAGCAGAAAGACGCGGGGACCACAGCTCGGCCTTTTTATCCCCGGTGAACAAGAGACGAGAAGATTGCGAGTTCGCCGTTCGCTCCTTCCCCTCCCTCGCACCCTCTGAGACAGAAGGTCGTTTTTGACAAACGTTCACACCTTTTCCACGGTTGCGAAATCCCGAAGAGGGACATAACATTGAGTCTACACTGGCCACAAACGATAAAACGACAACCCAACAACGAATATCACCTTGCATCACCGCAGTTGCCATGACACGACGGAGTTGAAACAGACCTCTCCGGTGAATCAATGCGACAGGTCAGGTCCAATTACAAGGGAGCCGCAAAGAGCAGTGCTCTGATTAAGAGGATCATGAGGCTGTCTTCCGCAGTGGAGATACGCGAGAGGTAAAGGAATATCTTCATTAGAATGCCACAATACGAGTACGTGTGTCTCAGAAACACGACTGCATTTCGACCAGGTTCTTTGAAGCCACAAAGTTTCAGTTTTTTTTTCAAAGCAGTTTGCCTCCATTTTGAGAATTTAAGTTTTGTTTCCAAAAAAGAAAGACGCAAGTTTAATTTAAGAACTGCCAGGGTTTGTCTCGTTTCATTCCCAAAGCAAATTTCACCACTGACGTGGAAATCAGGGCCTGTGTTTCACGCAGTGTGGTGGTCAGTGGAATCAATTCCGGTGAATGATCTCCAATTTTGCACTGGCCGCGCCCTAACGAGTTTTGCACGGGGAGGAACAGTAAAGCGGGCCCAATTCAATTGTGAACTCTCATGTCAAGCGACCCGCCACCGGCCCACGCTGGAAGCTCCAGGGCTGCTGCTGGCTGACACAGAATGAGATGTTCAACACTCGCTGCCTGCCTCCCACAAACCCAAATTGCACATGTGAAACAGAGCAAACCAAACTGCGTCTTCGCCTTTTTTTGTGCGTTTTGATCACCGCTTGTTTTGCACCTGTACCAGAGACCGACAAAGCACAGAGGGTCAAAACCAAAAATCTATCGTTTGTCCAAAGAACAATGGTCATCTTCCGGTCTCGAACACGTTCACTGTGTTTGTGATCAATTGTACTCAAATCAAACCATCTCGGAACCAAAATTATGTCTGGTCAGGCGATCGCTTCGATTATCTCATCTGCAGCTCAAATCTGTGCAGTTCTCACTGAAACACGCTCACAAAGTCACGCATCGAAGCAATGGAATGCAAAAAGGCATGGACATTTTGAAATGGTCTTTTCAAACCACAACACACTCAATGCAGAATGTTTGGGCAGCACTGCATGCGATCAAAGCTTTCCCAAATCTTCACTGCAGGAAGATCCGACAGCAGTTGGAAGCTTCATCACACGTCGTCCAGAACTGATAAGAAAATCAATTTTCAGATTGGCGATGCAAAAATCACTCTCGGCAATAATCATGCACTGCCCTCTCATAAAATCACGTCCCGTCTCCAAACACCCACTTCACACCCTCGCACATTGTCAAGGCCACTCACTTTCGAACCGACCCAAAACGGTGGGCAACGAAAAGCAAATGTACAATTTCACTGGTGAAAGTTGCCTCCTATCGAAGCTGCCGACAGCAAACGACATACGAGTTCGTCAAATGCACACTTGTCGATATCTTTGGCTCACACTGTGGAGACAATTTCACAGCGTCAACTGGAGTGTGACATTTATAAATCCCATTGATCGTATCGAATGTCGTCAAAAGGTTGTGCACTTGAAGGGCCAAATGGGAAGAATTCTCAAGGAACATCCAACCGCCAATCAAGCACACAATGTGAGCATCGATCTCGTGCGAGCTTTTCACAAAATTCAAGGTTGCGATTGTTTGCAAACATTTCAACACCATGTCTGCTTCTTGGAGGTCACAAAAATATAGATACCCCAGTCAGAGCTTGTCCCAATCTCACCAAAAACACAAGCATCACGCAGACACATGAACAACGTGGAGCCATGCACACTTGACGCCACAGTGCTTCAGATATGCTCCAACTGGCACGATAGACGTCTGTCAACCTTCCCACAAAGATATATGTGTTTTGACAGCTTGCCCGGAATTTAATGCACAAGATATGTTTATGCTTCCACAGCTGGTGACAAGTCAAAGCCTGATCAATGCACAAACAGACGTTGAGCCTCACGGGAATGTTATTGTGCTGTAGAATCCTGGTATCCAATGCATTCTGAACTTCAACTCAACTCAAAATATGGAAACAAAAGCGAAAACTCACCCGAAACATGGTGGCTCCTGATGACGTGCAGCTCCTACTGTGATGCTCGTCCTGCTCAGGTTGAGGAGTTTACATCCATTTCTCCGGTGAACAGCTCGTGTTTATCTGGCGTCTCTGTGCTGTTTATTTGGATCAAGACGAGGAGGGATTCTCCCGCTGGGTCAGAATCTGGGTCTGCATGAGCATCTACAACCGGACAGAAATGGCTCAGCGAGATTTTGTAAACACCCTGGCAATTTCAAATGTGAAAATTTGAGACCTCTTTGAATGCCAAATTCTGAGGATCAAAATTGCACCCCTCGAGATCTATTGAAACCTGAACCGAGAATTTTGAAAAACATCTTTGGACAAACTCGCGTTTTCATTTGACAATTCAGGCAGCGAGACCGATGAAAGATTACACAAAATTCATTGCCTCAAAAATAGACCCGCGTGGATATCATTTTCAAACAGACTCGCCAGACATTTCAGTTTGATGGGCAATTCGATGCTGATTGACATGTGCAGCTGTTGCTTTCGAAAAACACAGAAAAATTCCAACTTTAGATGACAAACTTTGAAGCCGGAATCTTGCAACGAACATCACCCAAACTTCTCCAAAAGTTGTCGAAACTGTTCCACTAATTAACAAGATCGTAATACCTGAGAACAAACTTTGACAATTGTCAGGAAATAATTTAAAGTGCGATTGAGACAGACAGCTACGATCCAAGAGTCCAACCGCTCTTCAGCTCACAAGCGGAAGTGCTGCAAGTTCAGGAAACAGTTTCGTAGCAGATCCAAGCAAATTAAAATATAAAAGCAAACATCCTGTCAGAAAGCGTTCTTCCTCTGAATTCTAGTACTAAATAATAATTGTTTGGTTTTACTATAAATTTTAACGCACAGAAGAAATTAGATTGTCTGTCTTGATTTTCCATTCATTTAGAAACTAAGCAAACGTTAGCTTTACACCGGCCACCATGGAAGCTCTGTACAGCATTCCTTTCACAGTTTTAGAGGTGCCTCACCTCAAACTGAAAAAGCCTTCATGGCTGGGAAGACCATCGCCGATGGTCATGTTCGGTCTGGTCTTGATGAGCTATTTTCTGGTGACAGGAGGTGAGTGGTTTGTTTGCAGATCGCGTGTGAAATTGTGTGGTATTTTGGGGCTTGCAAACGTGGCAAACTTGCAGACGACGTTTTCAACCGGTTGTTGAAATCAAAATGTCCCTTGCTTTCGTCCACTTTGTCATCTTGATCTACATGTTAGCTTTTTGCCTCTTGTTCGCCGATCAATGCAAACACGCTTGTTTGCCTGTTTCACACCAACCCAAACTTCGCTCAAACCTCACTCAGGTGTGATCAGAACCAACCTCCTGTGTTGAACCAAACACCAGCTGATCGTTGCAACAACTTTGAGCTCGACATCGCCAGTGCAACAACCGTTTTGTCGGAGTGATGAACAAATTGCTGCTATTTTCGCAGGGATCATCTACGATGTGATTGTTGAGCCTCCGAGCATCGGATCCACGACGGACGAGCGGGGTAACTCCAAACCGGTGAGCAACAAGTTTCGTGACTTTCGAAACAATTGTGATTTTGGGCAGTGTATGAGTCACTTGGGAAGAGCAAAATTACGGAATACAGAACATGTCGCTTGCTTGAGCAGCATTGTTTCCAAGCTGTCAGACGGAAGAGGTGTTTGGCCTTTGGTGACTGCATCGTCGACAGCCCTTCAAAACTGAAGTGGAATTGCGAGCGCCTCACCTTACCCGACCAAACTGTCTCATTCGCAGGTGGCCTTCATGCCGTACCGAGTCAACGGGCAGTACATCATGGAAGGACTGGCGGCCAGCTTTCTTTTCACAATGGGTGGATTGGGATTCGTGATCCTGGATCAGACGAATAAACCGACGACGCCGCGTCTCAACCGAATCCTACTGCTGTCCATCTCCTTCGTCTGCATCCTCATTTCCTTCTTCACGTGCAGGGTCTTCATGCGCATGAAGCTACCGTGAGTTGACTTCGTCTCTGCCTCACAACTGGTGACTCGCAATTAGCCGGGGGGGAGGGGGACTCGGTCACGCTTGGGTGTCCTGTCGTTTCAGTGCGTCCCGTCATGCCCTCGACATGCCAACTGGTTGTCATTCCACAATCAGCAATTATTTTTGGATGAGATCCACTTTGTGTCGCGTCGCGTTGAGTCATGTGATGGTGTTTGTTTCCACAGGGGATACTTACAAGGCTGAGCATCGCCTGCGCGCACCGAATGAGTGAGGTTTGCGTGAGAGAGCGAGCGACTGAGCATCATCAATCATCAAATTGCATCAAGAATGGTTTCACCAGCCAGCTGTGGAGATGTTTTGTGGCAGGATCGCATTGTTTGCGGGAGGAAAAGTCATCGCGCATTTGGATTTTGCATTCTGTTGGAGGGGAGAAATGAATAAAACTTCACAAATTTGAAAACTTCAGCTTGTTTATTTTGCGCGCGGCTCATGATTGAGAATAACTGATGAATAACACTTGATGATTGTGAAAAAAGATGGCCCGAAAGTGAACAGCACACGTACCACACCCTTGGAAGTTTTGCACACGTGCGGTAACCAAGACACTCGTGCAAAAGGATGAATCACAACAAAAAAGGTCCCCCAAAACAGTGCTTTGCACCGTCACTGTATCACAGTTGGAACACGAATGTTTCTTCCCTCCACGGCCGACACTTCTGATGTCTGCGGCGCACCACAAGCCAGGGATGTGGTGCCGTACGTCTCGCACGAACGAGCGTGTGATCCCTGAGCAAGTCCAGAACGAAGTCTCAGCAAAGCTCGACTAGATCTGAAATGGAACCACTTGCTTTGTGAGCACCCGTGGGCTTCACTGAGGGTCCACTCATTTTATCACAAGGCAGCCATCTTCATCAGCACGATTTTGATACCTGAGGTGGAAGGCTGTGTTTGGGTTTCCTCGCTGCCGCCTCCGCCTGTTTCTGACTCTGTTGGAACTGTTCTTCAAGTTTCTGCGAGTCGAACGGGAACTGGGGCGAGTGGACGAAGCGGCCCGGTTCGCGCGGCCGCGTCGCGTCATCCTCGTCTGCGCATGCGTCGGTTTCTCTGCTGAAACACGTGAACAACCCACGTGTTGTGCTGGGCAAAGTCAATGTGACACGTCCAAGCGACAGCTGACGCTCTGAAGATCACACAATGTACCTGCACGTATCTGAGATCGCACTGTCGTTCAGCACGATGTGCGACGGCAGCAGTTCCACGTTGCGCACGGAACCGAAGAAGTCTGTGATGAGGACGTTCTCCGGGTCGCGCGTGTAGAGGTCCCTCCGCACCGCCACCGTCGAGATGCACTGACTCTTCGGACACACCTTCAACTGCAACAACGTGGACTTCACAAACCCGCTCCAGAACTTTTCAAGCCATCAGAAAAATTGAAGCGCAACCGTTCTACCTTGGGGAATTTTTGTTCTCGTGGGCGAAGTTTCATGGTCTGTTGTTTTGTTTGAGGAAGGACAAAAAAAAACCGCTTTGAACAACGACGACAGGCGCACTCACAAATTGTCCCATGGTTTTCTTGCTGTCGGCAGTGACTCGTTCAAGAAAATCCAGCGCGTAGTACGTGTACCGGTCAATGATGTAAACTCCAATCGCGGGGTCCACGTGATGCTGAAAGACAAAGGAACATGAAAACCTTTTCCATATATGCCTTGTGGTGACGGTAGAGATTCGCGATTCAACCCTGGGAAAGAACGAGCTTCAATTGAGGTTATTTTCTGGAGAAGTTTGCGGCTGAGGAACATTTTTCAGCAGGGTCAAGAAATTGTGGCATGAAACTCACGGAGAGAGAGTCTTCCCCCACACGGCTGCTCGCGACTGCGAGGATGTTGGGCGAGTACAACTTCTGGAACATCGACTCCGCCTGACACGTGTCGATCATGAAGAACAGTTCGTGGTACCTGCAAGCAAAGGCGAGTTTGGATTCAGACGCAATGATTGAACAATTACGCACAAAACAAGGCACGAACTGCTGGCAATCTGGTACCTATTTTTCTGCCACATTTGCTCGAACGCGTCTGCCAGCTCCACGTTGGAAATTTCCTCGGCGTCTTGGAATTTGAGAAACCCGTCCCCTCCGTGACCTGCGAAGAACGAAGAACCTCGTGTTCTCAACTCTTCGGGACAAAACGACCTGACAACACCGGCATGTGTCGAGTGCGGTCGCTGTTGTTTGCCCACCTGTCATGTACACCAAGATGTTGCTGCTGTCGTCCGACAGAAGTCTCTTGGAACGCGGAGTGCTGGGCGGCAGGCGTCCCGTCAACACGCGAATGAAATTCTCCACCGTGACCTGCAAGTGAACACAGATTCAGTGAATCTACAGACAGTGCAATCACACAGGAACTTCTGGCACTGTTTTCCAAACAATTTACACGTATTGATGGCTCCATGTTTTGGACTTTTTGTTGAACAATCAACCCAGCCAAATCATTCAGACGAGAGAGCCAACAAATCTTCGTCTCAATCAAAGTTTTGTGCACCTCGTAGCCTCTGTAATCGACCTCGATGTCGTCTCCGTAAACGTTGATGTGTTGATTCGCGTTGTTGAAGACCGTCGCTGCAAAACGTTTCGCACACTCCAGTCAGAAAAACAACGTGAGGGGCCAATTGTAAATCATTCGCCAGTTCTACTCACAGTGAAGGCTCTGCCGTTGTGAACCTGCTCACCTGGTCTTGGGTTCCTGGGGTTGCACGCCATGTCATCGGCCACCATCAGGATAATCTGACTGGAATCAAGACGCAAGCATAATGGCAAAGAGAGCTGCATTCAAGATCACGCTCTGATCTGTGACAGGTGGGGAGAAAATCAAATCGTTTCCTGTTGCCGACAAGAAGGAAAACTTTGCAGGAATAAACAAGAACCCTTTTCGTCACGAAAATTCGCCAGTACATGTCACGCAAGCCTCACAGGTGAACCTTTGCGTGCGCAATGTCGTTTGCTCGACATGCACACGAACCCAAGCAGTATCGCTTTGGTGGCTCTACCCACCGGTGAATTCCAGTGTCGGCTGGAAGATACTCACCTGTCTGGAATACCAAGCCGCTTGACACTCCTGTAGATGGACAACACGTTCGCTACATGTCTGTAGTTGAACCAGAATCGAGATGTGTCGACCAGGACAGCCCAGTTGTTGGTGTGACCGCTTTTGAAGAAATCGTGCAAGTCTTCCTGGACAGTGACCTGGGCACAAATTCATTGGCTTGTGATAAGTTGAAAGTGTGGTCATTGACTATTCGTCAGAGAAGACGCCTTCAACGAGGGCAGGTCATGAATGAATTCGCCCAAGATCAATAAATTGGGCGAAGAAAAGGACAAACTACTCAATTATCGCTCACCGGCAATCTTATCTGAGCTTCCAGATTGCGAAAGTTGGCAACCTCAGACAAAGTAATGAATAAAGCTTTTTTCATAGATCAAACAGAAGTACTTACGTCGGGCTCAGAGGCACAGGTGCAAGCAACAACAAGCAATAACTTAGCCAATCGCCAAATACCCGTCTGCCAGTCCATTTTGTTGACAACAGGTTTCGCCAGCAGGTTCACTGGCAACAAATGTATCTCGTGACAACAAACACCAACAGATCTATGTGTTTTTCTGCTGCGGTCTGACTTCTTCCTTGCAACAAGATCAAAAACCGAACAATGTGGAACAATTTGTGCTGCTTGTGTATTTTTTTCGCACACAATATTTTACAAACATTTGCAATACAAATGGAAAACGAACAGTTGCACCATTTTCCCCACAGAGCGTATCACAGAGGACAAATAATATTTTTTGCTGCTGTCTGGTCTCCTCAAACGGTGCATTCAGAATTACTGGAATTCACATTGTTTTTGTTGCCGAACGAACATCTCAACCAAGTCATCACAATGAAGAAACCCTATTACATGCACACAAAGGCAAGTGGGTCTGTAGTGATATCACAAATGATCAGTTGGGTATCTCAGGTGAGACTGGCCACGGTGGCGCGAATCTCTGTATTTATTGAATGAACAGTGCTGCCACCTATACCGCGGTGGTT
>JAAUXT010123670.1_pt1 | contig 10305 bp, 12 predicted proteins | sample 7278171 | NCBI WGS metagenome assembly JAAUXT01 (sample SAMN14350112, study PRJNA611818) | marine sediment metagenome | isolation source: surface marine sediment (1.8m) | place: French Polynesia: Moorea | collected 2018-08 | reverse complement strand
GGGGTGAGGCCAGAAGGGAGGGAGGGAGCAGGGGTGAGGCCAGGAGGGAGGGAGGGAGCAGGGGTGAGGCCAGGAGGGAGGGAGGGAGCAGGGGTGAGGCCAGGAGGGAGGGAGGGAGCAGGGATGCGGTCAGGAGGGAGGGAGCAGAGATGCGGCCAGGAGGAAGGGAGGGAGCAGGGTGCAGCCAGGAGGGAGGGGGAGAGCAGGGGTGTGTCCACGACTGAGTCAAGATGAAGGGAGTAGGGATGTTCAGGAGGGAGGGGACAGGTGGCGCATCGGGAAGGGAATAGAGACGTGATCAGGGACTGGGAAAGACGGGGCGCGACCAGGAGGGAGAACAAAAGCAGGGGCGCTTTCTTTGTTCTGGGGAGTAGGGGTTGCATCCAAGGTTGTGCCAGGAAGGGAGAGAACAGGAGTGGAAGAAGCAGGGACGCGTTCAGGACAGGCGTTGTCAGGGATCCCTTGAGGGACTGGACAACGTTTGTGTTTGCTTGGTTCCCAAGACTGGCTGTGAAAGACAAAACTGTGTCTGCAAATCTGACTCATCGCAGTTTGTTCACAAGGCGAAATATGACGTGGAGCAATCGAGAAACTCTGGCAGATCGACACGTTGATCTGCTGCAGTGAATCCTGAGTGCAGCAAACTGCCTCCCCTTCCCCTCCAGCATCGCTTTCCTGTCCCAGGTTCCCAAAAGAGGTTGAGAATGAGAAGAATGCAGACAAAAAGTCGTCTTTATGCAATCTCTTCTTCAATGAGAGCATTTGTTTCTCATTGGAACCCTGGAGATAAAGCAGGCTTCACATGGTTCTCAAAGCAAAGTTGTGAAACTTTGACGTTGAGTGATCTTTTTGTCTGGAAAAGTTGTCACATAAATGTGAAATTTAATCGAATTTCATTCAAGCAGCGAGGCGCTTGTTTCCTCCGACACATCCGCCATGTTTTACTGCCAATTGCTGTTTGATTCCACAGTGTTCTTACGCAACAGCAGAAAAATGTTTTAGTTTGTGCAAGTATTCCAACAAATACGTTTTTGTCACAACTGGGCATTGTTTTTAGTGCACGATCCCTACAATTCAATCGCGCGCTTTGTGCATGCAGATTCTCTTTTGTTCCTGCTGGGTACGTGTGTTTGTGGACGTCTCAAAACAGATACATGAAACCATTGGAGAGGGGGGCTCCAGTCCAAAAATGTTGGACAGACTACAAATTGATCACTTTCCATTTTTGATCCACCCCCAAAATTTTTTGAACGGACACCCTCCTCCATCAGAAAGTGCAGTGGACCAGGCAGGGGCCTGGTGCCACCCCCCCCCCTCCAAAAAGAAAATTTTTGGAAAGAGTCAAAAATATTTGGCCGTGGAACGTATCAACGGTCACGGGCACCAGAGGTCGCGCGCTCTTTGATCTCTGATCTCTTGTTTTGTCCTTGTACGGAGAACCAAACCAAACTGGGAAAAGGTCACGTCCAGCGGGATATTCACTTTAACAATAATGTCTCGGAAAGGCTGTGGGATGAACAAATGAACAACGGAAAGGTGCGAGTAACGAAACAAGACTCGTCAGCACAGTTCATCACAAATGTTTGGCCTTGAAGGCAGCTTTCTCTGCATATCTGTCTGCTTTGTCCTCATTCGTGCTGTGTTCAGTTCATTGGGCGAGGAAAATTCGCTGAAGACAGGGCAGTCGAGCAGATTTGCGTCAGTCCAACCTCAAGACAAAAGAGATGGCTCCAACAATGGACCCATCTCCCAGTTTGTCGACTTTGAAAGAACAAAATCCAGAGTGCAATCCTTGGGGGACGTTATCATTGAAAGAAAAAGTCAAAAATGAAACCTGAGAATTGTGGGCAAAGTTTTTTTTCCCAGGGGTCAGCGAAGTCGGGGGCCCAGGACCCCAGACCTTGACCCGTTTCACAAATTGGAGAGATCAGTAACGGGACCCAGCTCGCTGAAGCCCAGTCCCTCTCGGTCGTTTTGTGGTCTGAGACAGGAGGTAGTATCAAAGAATTCTGAGACTGTGCGTGATTACTGTCGTGAGCGAAATGATTGCGCGTGGTCGACAACAAGTTGTACTGACTCCTTTAATTCTTTGATACCACCTCGTATCCTGAATTTTGCATGGGGCTGAAAGCGCGACTGCGGCACATACCTGATCGAGCCAGATGTGGCTGGTGAGCACCTGGTTCCTCTCGTCCTGCAAAACAACGGCAGCGAGTGAGAACGGCGCCGCGGCTGCCCCCTGGTGGGTGGCGCCCCCGTCACGAGCGACGCCGTCGTCCCCCTAGCGGCGGCGCGAGACATAACGCTGCGGGCAACACAAGCGTTCCCATCCAATGCGAACTCGAGACTTCATATCAACAAAAAAATTTCGAGGTTTTGCTTTGCCTTTTCTCAATTCACTGCTTCTTCGTGCAAAATGCTCAAAATTTACGAAATCTGCCTGAGGTCGAGTTCGAATTGACTGGCGAGATGTGTACATCTTCGCAATTGCGAGCAAAACGAAACGCAGGCGAACACACGCAATGACGCTGCGACAATTTGGCAGGATATATATCCAGGCTGTGGCGCACTGAGTGTTTGATGTCAACCAAAGACAAAGCATTTGCCAGGCCTTGAACGTCAAGTTAGCGAGCAGGGAGAGGCGAATGTTGTATGAATGTCTGGTACATGCAGAAGAAGCGGAGCGAAGTGTGATTTTGTCTGAGGAGCTGAGTGTTGATTTTTGGAAGGAAACATGCCGAGCACGATTTTCTCTCAGGTGGGTTCAGAGCTTTCGCATTGGGCACTTGGTTTCTGTCACGTCAATTGGCACATCGCATCAATATAACACAGGACAGACGTCCAAAAACACTGCTTGGTGTTTTGTGCACGTCCATCCGACAAATTCACGTCCATGTCACCAATGCGAAAACGTGTTCAAATGTGGTTGTGTTGTGTTGTTGGCCAACCCAGGGGGTATGGAGGGGTAAGATACCTCCCCTCCTCCTGCTTCAACGTGAGGCCATTGGTTTGTCTTGCTTGACTCCAGAGCTCAGTGCACGTTGCCAAGGAACACCGCAAGGCGCTGAACAGAAACAACACAACAACACGTGTCAAAACAAAAGTCGAACGGAAACGTCAACAACGAAAGTTGTCTGTGCCAGAAAGGTTGCAACTTCAAACTTTGAGGTGCACTACCAAAGCAGAACAAAGGCAGGACTTGCAAGAGTTGTCCACAGAAATGTTCAAAAACGGAAACTTGTTAAATCAAAATGCTGGGTCGACGCTCAAAATAATTGCAATGCAAGAGTGCGGCAACCAAAGAAAACAAGCGCGATACAAAATAAACCACATTACAGAAAAAGTGACTTTGGAGACCTGACACCTGGATCTGGGAGTCTGCATTGCGGGATGCACCAAGTCTGTTCACCGACATTCAGCCTGAGATTATTCAGGATCTTTAGAGTCTGAAGATGAATCGTCCTCGTTTCCCGCAGAGGGAACGACTCTTGTGTCAGCAGAGACACAGAAACGGGTGAGCTCACTCTTCCGAGCCGAGTTTGCACCGGGTGACCGTGTCACATTTCTGTGACACTTTACATGCGAGGCCTGAGGTCTCACACAATTGGGCTCACCAGCAGCTCTGTGAGACCTCAGGCCTTGTGGAAACTGCGGGCAGAGCCCGTTGTGTGAGACCTCAGGTCACAGTGAACATGTCCTGTGAGACCTCAGGTCTCACGAAACCGGAAGTCTCGAAGAACCGGATGTCTTGCAGAACCTTCACTCGGGTGCGTTGTGCGCTACATCTCGAGCTTCACCGCATCGTGTTTTTCACGGCGCGTGTTCACACCGTACGTTGCGTAAGACAAGAAAAATGCAAATGTTGCAACGTCAGCGTTTGTAAAAGTTGAAACAGATAGTTTTCAAAAGTTGAAACAGATCCACTATCAAAAGACAAAGTTGAGGAAAAACGAAGTTTTCTCTCACAGTGTTTTTGTACCGTTTCCTGCGATTCAGACAATACGAGCGTCTCTTTTCATGCGAGAGACGCCTGCAGGTGAGAAAACGTGCGAGGTTTCTGTTGCAGAAGGTTGTGAAACGAAGTCTAAAATGTGTCGCAATGAACGCAATGTCTCCAGAATATGAGATGTGAACAAAAAATGTTTGTTCCAAACCGCTCTGATTGAAAAAGCAGAAAGTCGAGTGTGTCTGGGAAGCTCGCGTAAACCACGAGTAATGAACGAGAAGTTTCAGGTTCAGTCAGAAAAGTGTTCCGTTCTCATGTTTTCCAAAACACTCCTCAACACCAAGACACACTCGTTATGTTCATGCGCATGATTTTGTTGCACACCTTTTTGGAAGGAACGATTGCAGTGCGTGAATGTGAAATAAACTGCGAGGTTCATCCGGTGGACCCCACGCGGCAACGGGGCCTGTTGTTCCTCAAAATAACGCAGTCAGGCGAAAATGGAGATTGATATGGCTAACTGTTCAAAATCCCCATTGGGTCGAATCCTGCTCTGACGTCCCTGCTTTCTGTGCCCTTGAAGATGTGTCCTGGTTTACACCTGGACCAGACACCCGGCGACAAAACACGTCAACATCATTTTTGGCTCTTGTGCACGACCGATTTTCCCCCTGATTCCACCTTGTGCTGTGATTTTGGTTCCACCCACGGATGGCCCTAGTTCAGACATGGCATTTCAAGCATGTGATTCGTGCATCCAAAGTTGAGCTCGTCGGATGTCAGTGACAAGACGAATGGGAGGGTCGGCCGTGCCGGATGAGCGATGGAAACCTCAGGAATCAGTGTCTCTGCCGCGGACGTCAGTCGCGGGATCAGGCAGCGGGCGTGGCTGGATCTACCTCCAAGTTCAACGACCCACAGAACCCGAATCTTTGAAGACAGCTCTGGCATGTAATTTCAGCCCAAGTTTGAAACTGGCAGCGACAGTTTTCAGCAGAGATCAAAGCTTCACTAAATTTTGTTTTTGGAGTCAAAGGCCTTCAGGGGACCAGGACTTTGTGCAAGGAGGGGGGGGTTGCTGCTAAAATGTTCAGACAGTTTTTGTAGATCGTGCAGCTGCATGGTTGATGGTGTTGGCACCTTCCGTGGTATGTTCCTGTCTTCTCGTGCATCGACTCAGCGCAGTTTGTGTGAGTTTCTTCGGGCTTTGTGTGTTCATATCAACCGAAATGTGAACATGAAGCAGTGCTCAACGCCAGTTTGGTTTGGTGCACGTGTTTCAAAAGGGATTCCTTCAGTTGCCAGGAGATCCTCCTCTCCCAATCTCTGATCTGCTTTGTGATCCTGTTGGTTTTCCCTTTTCATGACCCCATTTGTGAACTGTCTTGGTACATATCACCCCTTTAGTGAGTGGTTACCCTTGGTGACCTTTTCAGTAACTCTCTGGTCAGCCCCTGCCCGACGCATGACGAAGTTCTCAGCATTGCTGAAGGTAAATACTGAAACAAACCAACCCGATATGAAAAAGTGACCCACCCTGGCCAAACAAGCAACACGACTGAACCAACCAAACCACCAAAGATCTACAGGTTTCCGGAACCACAAAAAACGTGCAGGAAGTCTTGGGGGAAACTTTAATTTGCGCGCCTGTGTTCTGTGAGTGGCTCTTTGTGGGTCTGAGTCCCGACCCTCTTCTCCAGACCGACAGGGTCTGGGAAAAGACACATTCATCGTGCACAATGCAGCCACAGTGAGAAGCACTTACATCCAGACACCTTGAGCCATTGCACATAAACTGGCTCGGTTGTTTATTCACGCAAGTGAAACTCAATTTGTTCTTCGCCTCAAGTGCCTTTTGAGGTGGATACGTTTGAAACAGCTTTTTTGTGCATCCCACGCAGGGTCCACGCAAAACGCTGCTTTCCCAGCGTCATCACACTTCTGGGCTCGCACGACCATGACGAAACAAAAATGTTTGCGTGACTGTGCACTTGAAGATGTACTTGAAAGCAAATTTCCAGTCTCAAGTTATGAGTGCAACGGGCAATTATACAATTATAATGGTGTTGGTTGCAGAATCAGGGTTTGGTCCTGGACACTCACGAATCTCAGAAAGAACCAATCCACACTGAATTGACGTGGGAAAATAAACCGGGCTCGAAAGGAAGTGCCCTTGCCATGAATACAACTTTGAAGAACCACACCCGTCCAACTTGATTCTTTGACCCTTGTTTGGCTTCGTTCCTTCATTCTTTGGCAGTACAATACAACGTGTCTGTTGTTCACCTGAAACGGTCAGTCTTCCGGTCGTCGTTTCTGCCAATCCGGCAATCTGTAACCTGAACTCCCGAGGAGCGGGCTTTGGGGGAGATTTTCTTCTGGAGTGTCTTCTTGTGGACAATTCACAAGGATGCTGTTGCTGATGGCTGATGTGGTTTCTGTCGAGCTGACCAGGTGAACTGAAAAGGGGGAATTTGTTTTGAAATTTTTGACAATTTTTCAGTGACAGAGTTTGTGAGAGTCTGATTGCCAAACATGTGAGTGGTACGAGATCGCAACCTTCAATATTCACGAATAGATTTGAAAACCAGACTCTTGATTGTCTTGCCGCAGTTTTGGAAATCCTTGAGGATCTGGTTTGAAATCATGACGGGCTCAGTTCGGTTGCTGGCGTCGCTTGCGTCCGGATTACGGACCGTTGGTTTCACCTCGCCGAGAGTCCGTGATGTCCATCAAGCCAAGTCGACTCCCATCCGCAGCCGCGTGCGGCAGTGGCCTCAATGGCGACAGAGTAATTTTCCTCGGAGGCCCCAAAACTCCGTGTTGCGGCTTTAGTGATTGGCACCGGTTACAATGTGGATTCAATGGTGCAACCAGATCTCAGTGCTCCAGCAATCTTAACAAATCCTCCATTTGATTGGATGCTGGAGAATTTAAATTTGATACAGATACAGACTGCAGTTGAAGTAGTTTGGATGCAAATTAGATTTGCAGACCTAATGAGTTTGTCCCGTGAGTGTGGGCGATGCCTGTGCGGTGGAGCTGTGTCTGCCCATTCCCTGTGGATGGAGGACTGACCCTCACAACGCGAGTCTCAACTCGCTTTTCTCTTGCGCACGATGTTCAGGCTGCAAATGTGAATTTGGTTGGTTTACAACAGAAACAATGAGAAAAGCGTATATTCACAGACAATCAGCGCCTGGACCAGTGAGCTCATATGCGAATGGATAAAAGGCAGATTCTGCACTTGTGCCTGTGGCTTGGAGACCAAATGTGGCAGTGTCCATGTCCATGTCCATGTCCACGAGAGCGCCTTGAATCCCGAGCGTTGAGGCGGCTTGTCGCACCGTCAACAAACTCACACTCGTTCGATCAGTGCTGACAGAAGACAAGCAACATCAACAACTCAAAAATCAATCGAGGAGAGCGTTTGTTTTCTGACGCTATGCAGCTGCATCGTCAATCAATGTAGCTGTTTCAAACTGACAGGTCCCTCTCCAGAAATTCAGCTTCAGAAAAAAATCCAAATTCTCACTACCACTTTTTCCCAAGACAGGTGGGCGGTTAGGTTTCTGCAGATCTCCGGCTCTTGAAGGCCTTGAGCAGTGTCCCAGAGCCTGAGGTCTCTGGGAACCAGATCTCCCTGGGTGAGGAATCGGAAGACTGGTTCCACCAGCAGTTCTTAAACACCTGAGGTCTCTTGAGAACTGCTGGTGTGCCCGGTTTCCAGAAACCTTTGGTTTTTCAGGTGTTCTGGAACAGGACCCAGGGCCCATCAGCATGACCCAGACCCAGGCTCCACCAGCAGTTCTAGACACCTTTGGTCCCTGAAAACTGCAGGTTGGCCTTTGTCTCAGAGACCTCAGGTGTCTCAGAACCGGACCTTCCAGCAAAACCCAGAGGCTTGAGATCTCTGTGAACCAACTGCTGGTTGACCTTGTTCTCAAAGACCCAACGAGACTGGGTTCTGATCTGAGAACCGTGACACTGGCAATCAATCTGGTGGTTTTCAGTCATGAATATACGCAGACGACGCTGTTGGAGGGGTAGCTCTATTCAAGAGGTTCAGGTGCACATGTTTTGACACCCCCCCCCCCCGCCTGATTTGCACGTCTTCATTCCCTCAATGGATCCATCAGATCTGGGTTCTTTTGCCCCTTGATTTTCCACAGTGACACAAAAATAGAGTTTGGTCCCCGAAGGTTTGCCTCCACCGACTTCAATCCCAGATCGACCAGAGATACCTGAAGTTAAAGTTGACTTGGTCTGCTTCTGCTGTCCTGTTGCCCGCCCGACTCTCAACCCTCACTTTTCTTGCACAACACATGTGTTGAGTTTGTTGAATACGAGTACTTTGTTGTCCACGTATTGTGCAGTATGGACGTGCATCCAAAGCAAATCTGGATTCTAGTGATCAGGTTGGGGTTTCATCCCCGGAGCGATCTCTCTTCCTTCTCGTCGCGAGCGGTTTTTGGTGGAAACAAACATTACAAATGGCATTTGGTGCAGGTGTAATTCGAGCCGACGACCTTGTGTGGTGAACAAACAGACATGTTTCTTTGGGCCATTTTGAGGTATTGAGAGCAGCCATGCAGTTGAAAGTAAAGGAAATAGGGAAGGGGAAGTATTGGCACTTGGCATGCAGTGCAAAACTAGAGAGTCTATGTGCAGCTGCAAAGAAAGAATCAGTGTGAAATCAAATAAAGGAACGAAATGTAATAACTGAGCGGAGTGTGGGAGTAGGTTGGCTGGTGTGTCTTGCCAAAAGGGAAAATTTCCATTATTATTGTACGCGCGCAGTCAAGCACACATAATAGAGTTTGCCAAACATTTTTACGCACTCTCAAAATACGCTTTTCAGAACGTTTCCAAAACGCCTTTATTTATGATTGGGACAGAAACTTCTGTTTGCAGCATTCAACGTATTCAATTCCTGCCCCTTGTGCGGACAAGAGATTGACCTTGCTGCACTCAGAAAAATCTGCAATCTGAACGTCGGGGGCGTTTTGAGAAACGTTCTGCTGAGCGCTGAACGTTGCAGTGTATCACGAGGTCCGCGTTACGCAGTGCTGTGTTACTTCTGCATCAGCTGCACGGTGCGTGGTTTTTGGAGTCTTTTCAACCTACAAGAAATCATAAAAGAAAAACGAGCGAAGTGGCGTTTTGTTTTGTGTTGCAGTGGTTGGATGGACACAGGAACACAGAGCTAAGCTTAGAAGATCTAATTCTGCTGAAAAAGTAAATGCTTTCTCAACGCTTTTGCAACGTTTTGGTTGTGTCGTCAAACATCAAAGATGTCCAAGCGTTTGAAGCTGGAAGAAGCGACAGGTCTGGACGTGGTCGCGATTGTGCGATACTTTTCTGTCTGACGTCGCGTCGTTCTTCAGGGAATCACAAACTTTTGAGGAAACGGACGCCTTTTTGTCTGAAACGCGTTTGAAAGCACGACTTTTTTAGCAGAAGCCCCCTCACGCACTCACAAACAGATAGAGCTAGCGTCTAAACCGGAAGGACATGTAGAGACACAGGAAGTAGCCTAGGTAACGAGGACTGAACATCACGTGTCCTGGACTCAACATCACGTGGTCTGCCATGTGATCTACGCTGGGTGTCACAACAGCGGACAGACACCATGACGTCACAATATCCAGAAGGAAAATTGCACGCGCCCCCTGAGTGTTCACACATGACGTCACCACTCACGTGGTGACCTGAAATATGTCACATTGACGCCATGTGTGACGGTGCGCGGGTGTCGTACTTAAGACGTAACGTAAACCTGTTACTGAAGCCACTTACTACGTCAAATATTTGATTGAGGGTAATTCCGAGCTTGACAATAACTGCGTGGGAGGCATTCATGACTGGACGGGAGTAGCGACTGTAGGAGCGCATCATGTTCTGCATGACGGCTTGCTCGTCCGTCATGTTGAAGTCTATCTCGTCCTCATCGTAGACGTAATACGCGTTCACGCCTGCAACGGGAGACGCAGTTGAATGGAACAGTCAACAAGCGTGAGACAGTGCAGCGGGAGGAGGGGAGCGTGAGTGCGAGGTCTGGAGTCGATCCAAGGACTGAGTTGCTTCAATCAAATTTTCTTGCCGTTCTTCAGCGAAACACAAAACAAAAGTTGAGGTTGTCAGCACTCCACCTTGGATCATCTCCAAACCTCCGCCCATCTCTCCAACCTACCAATCCATGGGCGGCCATCACCTCCCGCCCAACAGGGCGAGAAGCTGTCGGGTGGGTGGGCGGGGAGGGCAGCCACCCCCGCCCCCCCCCCCCCCCCAGGAACGGGGCCCCCCCGGGAGGGGCCGTAGGAAGTGGAGGTTGTTTTGGTTGGGTTTGGCGGGGTGTG
>JAAUXT010091422.1_pt1 | contig 10306 bp, 15 predicted proteins | sample 7278171 | NCBI WGS metagenome assembly JAAUXT01 (sample SAMN14350112, study PRJNA611818) | marine sediment metagenome | isolation source: surface marine sediment (1.8m) | place: French Polynesia: Moorea | collected 2018-08 | reverse complement strand
TATGGTGTCACAAGCTATTGTGTGTTGGCAGTCTGGGTCATGTGCCCAGCTTAGGATAGTGGCTCCATCTAGGGAATGATATGATTGGTTGTGGCTGTTGCTGTGGCTGTGTCAGTACTTAGGGGGTGGTCATGGTAAATATATATAACACAAGTTACTTTCCAGTTGACGATGGAGGTTATGCAGTACATGATGCAGATTCCGCTCCTGAGGTTGAGAAGCATGTTTCTTCGTTACGTCCGACTGAGGCAGTACAAGCGTGCGCGAGGTGATCTCTTTCGTTTCCAAATTGTAGCACGTGTGCGGCAAAGTGACTGGTCATTGGATCTTTCAAGTGCCGTGGTGACGCTCACAAGTTTGTGCATGGCACAGAACCGTTCTTTTGGAGGAAGGTCAGGGTTGGTCCCATGTTCAGGACAGCCGCAGTGTTTTGGCACTTTTGCGTTGAATATTCACCTTCAAACTCTTCATTGTTCTGTAGAGGAGATGGAGCGAGAGATATGCGGGCTGCCAAAGGATGAGGCTCAAGAGCACCGGACATACGGCAGCAAGATGGATCAGAAACTCGTGTGGGTGAGTCGTAGAATGCGCCAAAAGTGGTCTGCTGTCAACTGGCCAGATGCAAACCTGGGTTTACCATCTGATGACATCACAATTTAGAAGTTTTGGTTGCAGCACTGCAAACGTTGGCAGAAGGAGAGCCGAGAACTTATGCGAAGAAGGAATCTTGGTTGGCAGGAGTTCATGAGAACGTGAGTACCGGGGTGGACATGCCAAGACGGTGGCTGGGAGGGAAGGAGCACCACTGTGGCGTTTGTTCTGCTGAGCTGCTTTACCTTTGGAGCCCGCCTGCATTACACACACACACACACACACACACACACACACACACACACACACAATGTTTCAGGTGGGGGCATCATCCTGTGGAGCTGGATGAGGTGCGCACGTTGGTGGAGGAAATTCCCATCTCCAGTGCATCAGTCGTTGGAGATTCACCCGAACCTGCAGTTTCTTCTGAAGCGGGCCTCAAGGTAAGTTTGGTGTTACAAATGCATTGGGGAAATGTGTATTGAACTTATCACCTCAACTAAATGCAAGTTAAGATCTTGAAAAATTTCAGAGGACATTGCCTCGCCCAGTTCCTCCTCCGAGAGGCAGAACCACTGGAGGGTCGTGCAGAATGCCTCGGCTCACTGCAAGCGCGCAGCTGGTTGGGACAAAAGTTTCTCTCCAAGGTAAGTATCGCTTGCGCGCTGATCACCGTCCTTCCGTCCTGTAGTGTGTAAGCACAGTTCGTGCAGAAGTTAGTTTTCTTCATCGACCAGGCGGTGGCGTCAGAGCTTGGGACACACAGTCGAGTGTTGTGACTGGAGTCACGAGCAGCGGCAGCGGCGGACAGCAGTGTGATCGGTTGATGAGCGTTCCTGTTGTGTCGCACCTTCTGCAGAGTCCTCGCCATCCAACCAAGTAAGTCGGGAATTAAAGATACGCACAATATCCCCACATGCTCCGTCAAATTTGGTGTTCCGAGTGTGTAACAGTTGAAGGATCTTCGTTTGAACACTGGTCAAATTTCGTGAGATTCGGAACGGAGACAATCTCGGGAGTTTTCATAGTTCGCGGCCTTTGTTTCTCTGTGTAACGACTTCGGGTTCTTGCGTTTGTGTGTTTTTCAGCTTCTATTGCGCTTGTTTTCACGCAGAGTGACCTGTGCGCGGAAGAGGGACGGGCCGAAGAAGACGGTGTTGTCGCTGCTGCCGACGGAGGTTTACGATCTGACGGGAACCGTGCGTCGTCCGATCAGAACACTTCGGTACCCCAGGTCAGTATCGAACTGAGCACGTGACACCAGGGGACAACGCACATCATTCTGCCATACCGCACGGGGCTGATTCGGTTTGTGCGTGGTTTTCTTTCGGTTCTCACTTTCTGGTTCACGATCCCTCTGTTGACAGCCATGTTTGGAGCAGGTCCACCGTGATCGTTGCCTTCAACCATGCCGGATTGACCTCGACCTGTCTTTTCACGCAGTCCTGCCCAGCAGCACTACACGGACGCCTCACCTTCGAGCGGGCGCGATACTGCGGTCAGATTCGAGGCGTGAACGAGCAATAGAGAACTTCGGAAACATCAATCTTTCACACGAGGTTCTTGCGTACGACATGGTTTCGACGAAAGCAAATAAAACTCACGTGGTCAACAACAAACTTGTGCAGTTCGTGTGGTTATTTTATTGAATTGATTGATGATTATCGCATCTGCTCCAAGTTGACAAAGGAAAAGCTTTCACTGCGCACGAAACGCGCGCCTCAGTGCGCGCACGCGGTCGTGCAGGGGCGGTCATGAGCTCATTCGCGCACTGCTCCAGTTTGTCCGAACAGCACCACTGGTATCAGGCTGAACCAAACTTTGGAGTGCGTGATTCCAGCTGCTTCGCCACGTGTGTGTGACCCGCACAGTGTGTTTGCTATCTGAGAGAAGATGGGTCTCACTGTCCGTATTCAATCGCTATGTACCCACTGCCACTCAAGTCCGTATTTCTGTTTCCAATCACAGTTGTTGCTCCGTGTTTTCCGTGCAATATGTAACTGAAAAAAGAAGCCGACCAAGAACTGAAATTCTGGATCTGGTGCGAGGAGTGATGTGCATTCGGCTGGACAAGTTTCGCGTTGTAACCAAAAATGGTCCAGTTGTGGTGCAGCCTGCACTCCGAACTTCAATGAAACTGAGGTGCGTGTTGTACTTTTCTTTTTTTCTTGGGGGGGGGGGGGCAGCACACAAACCTCAAGGCAGATCAGATGCTTGTGCACAGGCACTTACGTGTGAGCTGCTCGCACCAGTTGTTCCTTGTCCACATTCAGAACGCGCGTGCGAATCTGTTGGTGCGTGTCATGGTCGATTCTGCGGATGAAGTGCCGCATGCCAGCCATGTTGGGTGGGATGGGGCTGTCCTCCTGCGGAAGTCGAACAATTGAACGGATTTGCAGTGCTGCAGGACAAGTGGGCAACTCTACGAAACAAAATGGCCTGGTGATTTGAGACAGCAAGGGTTGTGCTACCTGAGCAAAGTACTTGAGTTTTGCCTCGTCGATATCGGCCTGTGTGAACTCGCCCCTCGCGGCCCACAGAGACGCCTCCTTGAATTTGTCCACTGTGACTGTCGTGTTAGGGTCTGCGAACGAGAGGAAACTGAAGAGCTCGCCCTTCTCGCACAGACACCCAGCTCCGTAGGCGCCGCCCTTCTCCCTGCGACAACAAAATCAGCAGAATCAGGTGGGCACGAATTTATCGTCACTTCTCAAAGTTTGTCTCTTGTGGGGAATTTCCCAAATGACGAAACGACGTTGCCAGCCGCAACGGCAGGACACCTACTCACCTGACTTCCCTGTGCAGATATTTGTCTGTGAGAATAGAAGAAAGAACAGCGAGAGAGGCGTAGTCCTCGTGAGTGTACGGAACAGTCTTGACAGTCGTGCCGATATAGTGAACACGTGACTCTATCGGCAAATGAAGATTGCTTGGTGTTGGCTTGAAATCTGAAATCTGAACAAGGAAATGTGTGAACATGTGTGGCTCTCGATCAGTTTGATGAAGAAAACAGTAGTTTGTGGGAATTTGCACAAAGCGCGCTCGGTCACTGAGGTGAGTTGCGCGTGCAAGCGTTCGTACGTGTGACAAGGAAACAAAGGGCGCGTCGTCTTCTCTGCTTCTCTTCAGGCTGGACAAGAACTTCTCGGTTTCCGCTGTGACTTGGGTCATGCTTTCTGGAGTGCAAGTTATCGCCACCCTGAAATCGAAAACATTGTTCGTGAACAAATGTACGACTCGGCGTCGAAGTTGGTGTTCATCGGGGAAGCGCAAGTGGTGGGTCCGCCGCGATTCGGTGCGCGCGGTAAACCTTTCCCTTTTATGAAGCAGCTTTTCTTGACAGACTGAGGTGAATCAGCTGATCCAAAAGCAAAAATAAAATTCTGCAGTGAGATCCTTTGAAGCCTGACTCTGATTCCTTTTGACATGCAAACAAACTCTGTGAACGAAAAACTTATTCCCCTGCTGATTGGCTCTGAACTCTCCCGTGACATCATCCAGGGGCCCCAGAAGCTGCTTTGGGCTTCTCCATATGTCTGTGACCAGCATTCTCCACAACAGCACAGGGAACACACCTTTTCACACAATAACAACTTCGGATTTCGACTCTCTGAGATCCCATTGCTTGTTCTGGTTTGTGCAAGTTCCCCTTGTTGTGGGATACTTTTGTGGTGGGTGTACGAGATTTTAATCCTTTGTGATTTGAATTTCTTGTCCTTTTTCTGGTTTGTACAAATCTGTCTTGCCACCCAAATATTTCAGGTGATGAAGGCACTTGAACGCCTTGGTTTCCCAAGGTTTTCAAGAGAACACTTGAACCTGTGTAAGCACTGCCCATTGCATATTTTATCCGGCCCTTGTACGCATAAGAAAGAAAAAGCGCTTGATTTACTTTGTTTCACACTGCAAATTGCCAACGATACGCACCTCATGTCGTTCGTGTTGAGAATTTGTTCCCCAATTTCTTCGAGCCCGCAGATGATTTTCAGCCAGTCCTGCGTCTCCGCGAAGCGTCGAATCACGGACGCCTAAAGACCAACGAACAAAAAAGACCTATTTTTTTGCAGTTTGCATGTCTTTTCGGGAATGTGTGCAGAACCACTTGCTGAACGTGCAGCAACAGAAACACAGCGTTTGCAGGCCACATCGTTCTAATTTCCGTTTTAAAAGAAATGTGATCCTCTTCAATTCGAGTCGCGTTATTTCCCAACCTGCGTGACGCCGCTGTAGACCTCGGTGAGTTTCCCTGTGGGACTCAGGTGACTGGCGGATATCATCTTGGCAAGCACGTGACCCATCTGAGACACGAGCTGCGCCAGCTGCATGTCGGCTGCCTTTTCCCTGACGATGGTCGAGACGCGGTCCTCGTTCCACAGCTCCGCCGTGTTGAATACTTTCTCCCACAGCTCCAACATTCGAGGGACATTCTTGTCCAGGCAATACGAGGACAAGAGAAGACCCTGAAACAGCAGTGGGGAAAAGCTGAAATTACTTGCTCAACAGAATAGAAACTTCTGAAAGAGTTCAAAATTTGGGTTTGAAATACACCAAGCTGCCGGGTGCAACAACCAATCACACCTCTTCGACTATCAGTGTATCTGTGTGGTGTTCAAACACGCCCGGGGACGCATCCAGGCCCCCCGTGTACAAGTTGACCTTGTCGCGCAGTTCTCTGTAGTTCATGTCGGCCACCCCCGTGCTGAAAAGGGTCAAATCCACATTCCAATCAGCACAAAAATTTGGTGTTCATTCAAAAGTTCGATCGACAGTGAACGTTCCGTCTCTCTGAGGTACACACGAAAATGGCGATTTTGTCTCCACTCACCTGGTGAGCACTTCGCAGAAGAGGGGCAGATAGGGCTTCAGCTGCGCTGGCAGGTCTCGAGTGTTGATGAGCGCTTTGAAATACGTGATGCCGTTCGTCGGCTGTTCGCACCTCTGAACGCTGACTCCATCTGAAGAGAAAGACAAGGGAAGATTCATGTTGGTATGCACGATACACGCGAGTCCAATTGACCCCGCAACAGAAAGACCGCCGCACCTGCTTTGATGTGATCAAAAGATATCCGTTTGACTTCTCTCTCGATGTCTGAAACCTGAAGGGACGGAAGGCAGGAAAGGTCCTCCTCCAGATTCTGATAGTGAATCAGCTCCACACCTGAAATCCGAAATGCAAATTTGTTCACCAAATGCTGAGTGCTCAGATTTTATAAACGGCCCGTGCTCAAGCGATGCTGTATGGAATAAAAATGATCGAATGGGAGAGTAATTTGTTCAGCACACGACGGAAAAAGAGCATCACAGACGCGCGACGAATCACAAGTTACCTTGCTGGTAAACGTCATTCTTCTGTTTATTCGACAATTTCTGCATTTTCAGATTCAGTTTGTCGACTTCCTTTTGCTTTCGCTTCTCTTCGAGGTCAGAATCGGGAGTCATGACAACAGTCAGTTTGTGAGGATTTTCCTGTTTCAACAAAGGTAAATGTGTGAGGATTCCGTCTCAGAGAAGCCCACGTTGCTGACCCAAAAAGCGCATTCTGCTGAATGGACAACACCACCAACACGTCTTTTCCCGAAATCCTGTGCTCAGATTTCAAGGCTCTGTTTCAAGATTTTCTCACCAGAAAGTATTCCCTGACTTTTTCCTTCAAATAATCGGGGTTTGCGGCAATTCGCTGTCGGAAAGCAGCGAGTTGTTCGTCGAAGCAGAGATGATGAACTGGATCCGCCCCGTGGTTCCATTTGCAGATCACACCCTGCAACACGGAACAGTGTATAAATAGAACCTTCGGATTCACCCGTTGACGACTGAAAACTGATTTCACGCAAATAGCAAAAGGTGATGTTTCCTGTCTTCCTGGATCAAGAAGAATGAGGGTGTTCAACATTCGCACAGAGGCTGCAAGTGATGTGCACCACCTCTTCAGCAAGGGTGCGTCCAGTGAACTGGGTACCCCGCTCTTGCAGCAAAACGAATGCTGTACGATCCGGCAGCCCTGATTTTGAACCTCAGTGCCACCGAACGCCCTGAATGACAAGCGCTTTTACTCTCACCATGAACATCTGAAGGCCGAACTGGTCGTCTTGAGCGCTCTTCATACTCAACTCTGTTCCCTGTAACACTGTCTCAATTCTGTCCTCACCAAGCCCTTCTCCTCTGAAAGACGATGAAAGGAGAGTTTTGTTCCGTCCGAGCTCACGACATTCTGCAAGTGCTGGAGCTGGCAGATTTACCAAGTTGAAGCATTCAGACTGTTCAAGTCCGCATTCCGTTTTTGTCGACCAAAGCGCAAGATTTGTTCTCAACATCAAAATTAGACACATATCGTGATATTGGACAGCAGATGCTGACAAGTGATTGAAGCCTGGCTGCCAATGCACAAACACCGCCAACCTACTTTGCGCTAGTTTCGTTTTTCGCACGTTCTCGATCCTTCGGGTGGGACCCTGATCCCAAACCGAGATCTTTCACTTACTCTGCGACTGCTTGGAAAGTCTCCTCTATCAGCTGCTTGACACGGTCTGTGTCCGATGGGTGCACGTCCTCCAACCCCACAGAAAAGCGCGCATTCCGGGAATGCACGTGATACCTGCAGTTGTCAAAACAGCTCATATTGTTGTGAAATTTTGCACTGAATGATCATCCTTCATGACAATTCTGTCGAAAGTTAACAGTTCAAGAAGATCACCTTGGCAAGGAAGGAAGATGATTTTCACAACTCACCCCGACGTTGTGGTGAGTCGTGACCCAATCTTGGGTTCTGGCTCACAGAGACTTCGGTAGAAAGGCGCGCTGAACCCCTGCAGCAGCAGTTCACCCAGCACGTACATTGTGAATGACTCGTCTCTGTCGTTCACGCTGACAAAAGAAATCCCGTTTGAAGCACTGTGCGAGATCCCCTGGCAATTTTTGAAAAGTGTGAGATCCCTGGCAATTTTTGAAAAGTGTGAACGAAGAATGATTGCACTCACTCATTGCACAGATAGCTGACGGACACTTTGGTTTGTTTGTCAGGGAACTGAGCGTCTGTTCTTGGCAGGCAGCTGACGTTTACCTCTCTCTGCAGACACAAATGTACAGAAGATTTGAAGTGTTATTCCTGACTATAAATGGCATTTCTGTCAAAAGCCACACGATCTCAGAAGACGGCACCATACCGGGCTGCTCCATTTCGTCTGCAGGGGAACGTCTGTTTTGGGATTTATTTTCTCAAATTTATCCAACACTTGTGTTTCTATTTGTTCCAGGTGCTCTTCCAGTGGAAACGTTCCGTACGTATAAAATCTGCGGCACAAGACAGAAAGAGAAGCGAATGAAGGGAAATTACCGACGCGACCAAGCATCCCGATTTCAACAACTGTTGCACAATTTACAAACTTGGCGTTGCTGGGGTGATAGAAAACGGAATGAAAGCGGCGCAAGGTTTCCCACGACAAGTCCGGGATGAACTCCGGATCTCCGCCGAACATGTGGGCGTACGTGTGGTCGGGCAGTAAATGACTCATCTCCGAGTGCTCCAACAAGTAGTTGTCCTGCGAAACCAGAGGAGACGCACATATGTTTTGGGGGGACACAGGGAAACGTCAGCGAAAAAGGAGTCGAAAGAGAGGTGCCGGGCACATGGGAAGTTTCCATTCAATGACAAACAAAGTACAAGAAGGAAAGGTCGGGGAAGACTGCTGGTGGGATGTGTGACACGAACGGCGATGTACTCACATATACTCCCTTCATTTCGTTGTACACTACACCTTTGAACACAATTGGAGAGGTTTTGTCTGCCGGATCAGAGTGTTCCAACCTCCAACCTTCCTGCCTGAACAAAGCGGAAAATAGATTATCTATTCATTGCAATTCAAAGAAACGTCTGCTGAATCCAAACGCAGAACAAACATTGTCACAAACGATTTGGACAAGCATTTTACACGGTGACAAAAAAACATTCTGCACACCTGAAGTCATTTTCCAGCAGCCTGGGAAAGAACACGGCGTTCAAGTACACACTGAGTAAATTCCGGTAGTCTTGGGCGTTCTGAGTGCAGAACGGATACATTGTCCAATCGGGCCCTGAAAATAAAGCAACAAGCCTTCAGCAAACAGGAACAGACAATGTGTTGAACAGAACGCATCAAGCACACTGCAAACAAGCACAACTGTCTGGGAAGCGCCAGGCGCCAAAAAAAACCATGGCAGGTCTAAAATCTGCTCATGGCTGGGAGTGGGTGTCAGACAATGTAATGTCTGTCCACAATCTCTACTGTCCCCTGTGTTTAGACTTGCAACACCACCCTCTCTCACCCGCCACTTGCCCACCAATGGGTTCAAATTTTTCTTCATTGAAGTGCGGTTGTTGAGATCACGCACGGTTTATATGCGGCAAATTGATGAAAAATGTCTGTCTGACAAGTTTGGTAAATCTACCTGTGAATGCATTGGTGAATGTTGCCAGAGATCTGCTCATCATTTTGAAGAACAAACTACGCACAGGATACTTCTCAGAACCACACAGCGTTGAGTGCTCCAAGATGTGTGGAACACCGGTGCTGTCCATCGGCGTTGTGCGCAAAGCAACACTGGAAACAAGAAATTTCTGTTTTTATTCATTGCACAGAAGTGCGACTGCGAAGAAGCCAAAGGCACAAAAACAATGTTTACGTTTTGTGGCCTCACCCGAAAGTGTTGTTTCCATCATCTCTGGCAACGTGCAGATGTTCAGCTCCTGTTTTGTCGTGCACCAGATGCGTCGCTCTCGCGCAGAAAGTCGGGACAGTCTGTGCCTGTTGTCGCAAGAAAAGAACATTCATACATTTTCATGGTCATCACAAAACTCTGAACAGCTCCAAACAAAGCCACCGGAAGAGAATAACTGGACAGATGTGTGGTAAGAGGTTTCGCACCTTGACAACAGTGTACCCAGACACTTTATCTCCAGCTTGATATTCCTTTCCTGGAAAAACTGTCGCGTAGGCCGCACACTGGCTGTTTCGCAAGGAGAGGCGAGCCCTGTCAACGAATGTTTGGAAAAAGCCCACAATCGCTTCAACAATTGTGTATGCGTATGAGCGCGTGCGTGTGTGCGTGAGTAAACCAAGCCCATTAAGTGAGATTAATATCACTGAGTCCACGGCAGAAGAGAGCCCAGACCCAGTTGGGAGAGTGCCAGGTGTGGGGTGACATGAACTGAGAACCACGAAACTCACCTCAGAAGGAGTGGGCGAGCTGGTGCACAAGGTTGTTAAACAACCCATGGGGGGTGGGCCCCAAGTTGAAACAGGCCACAATGGCGGTGATGACCTGGGGGTCAGTCCGAGGCCTTCCTTGTGCCTCCTCCTCCTCCTCACAAAGCTTACGGATAATGTTTTGTCTCAAAAATGACAACAATTCTATCTCCAATATGGTAATCGCATGACCAGCATCTACCATTTTTATTTCCAGAGAGCAGGAAAAACCAGGTCATGTGATCATATGACACCCCCTAGGGGGAGGGATGCAGGCAAAAGCCAGCAAAATAGTGATATTGTGCTATTTTCCATCTATTTTCTATCTGATTAATTATTGTAAAATTATTCAGAATATTAAAAATTGTAGCTGAACCCCTCCACCCCCTGGTGGGGGAGGAGTGTGGTGTGACACACCAGTCTCAAAACTTAGAACCACACCACCAGATGTCACTTCTGTACATAATAAATACGGAGGTTCCCGCCCTCGGGGACAG
>JAAUXT010021209.1_pt1 | contig 10306 bp, 11 predicted proteins | sample 7278171 | NCBI WGS metagenome assembly JAAUXT01 (sample SAMN14350112, study PRJNA611818) | marine sediment metagenome | isolation source: surface marine sediment (1.8m) | place: French Polynesia: Moorea | collected 2018-08 | reverse complement strand
TAATTTTTAGCATTTGGTGGGCAAACACCACTGCGTTATGAACCATGTTGTGTTATGCCCCCCCCCCCCCCCCCCAGTCTCTCTCTCTCTCTCTCTCTCTCTCTCTCTCTCTCTCTCACACACACACAGACTTATGGTGATTACACTTAGCATGTGGTAATGACCCTTCAGGACCACACACAAAAAAAAAGGCAGGGAACTGCAATAGGGAACCGCACATTGCGGTTCCCTGCAGTTCCTTGCGGGTTCCCTCCTCGGTGGGAGAGACTGCCATGAACTCAAAGTTCATGACCTTCTTGTTTGCTGCTTTTCTTCTCGACGCTCGGTCTGAATGTCCAATTTTCTTTTCAGTTCAGGGTGTTTTTGAATGCTTTGTTTGATTTCAGGACAGATACGGGAAATGAACATTCCAATGGAGTATTTAAAGCAAGTCGGGTGTCTGCGCGGATGTAAACTCTTCAGCGATCTCCAGACTGGATCATGAGGTACACCAGCTTTTTCGCGCATGTGACATGCAAGTAGTACCTTGTTGGGAGTTGGAAACATACCCTCGAGTGAAAAATGCCCTGGACCTTTTTCACTCTGTGATCATCCAGGTGGAAAGGTACCAAAGACCAGGGTCAAAAAGTTCAAAATCAAGATCTGAATGACATTATTCAGGTCCACTTGATCAGTATTTTTACAAAATTTGAAAATTCTTGGAGATATATCTTGTTTGCTGTTTTGCCTTCTATTTTTCGTGTAAGTTTTCCATTCAGTGTTGCACTTGAATAGAGTGTCAAATGTTCAGACCATACTGATTTGAACTTTTGACCCTGGTCTTTGATCCTTTCAACAAGGACGATCACAGAGTGAGAAGTGCCTTGTACATTTCCACAAGGGACTATTCTGACCCGCCAACAACGTACATGAGGTTTGTCATTGAAACAGGTCAGCAGGCTGCTTTGTTGTGCAAGGCAGCTCCATTAAACCTCCATTTCACTTTCTGGTTTGTGCGCAAAAGGAAAAAAGTCCAGTTCAGAGTGTGGCTCCAGAATATCCAACAAAATGTATTTGTTTTGCAGAGCCGTACTTTTCCTGCTGCTGTTCGCAGTGCTCATCGCAACGACAGTTGGTTGCGGTCCAATATGCACACCGTTTTGTAACACAGAAATGTGCGAATGGATGTGCGATGCTGGAGATTGCGAGTAAGACAAGCTTCACTTCATCAAGTTTTATCTGTTCGCTGCCTGCATGTTGTGTGTTTGGGTGCCTCTTACCCAGTCAGTTTTTCCTTCACATTTTCAGCGGCCCCTGCTGCGGTAGAGGCTAAACGACGTGGCAACATGTGACTTGTCAACAAAGCAAAGATGTACAGTGGATTCTTGCTGTCGCTCCCCTTTTCTCACGTTCGCTGTCGACATCAATAAATTCTCGCGTCCGCAAGGGTTGTCTTCTTTTTCTTGATCAAGTCCTGCTCAGCGCACCTCCGTGTGGTACATCTGCGGGATCGTATGTCAGATGGACGGCTGTTTCGGATCATAACGGAGGTTCAGCATGATTCTTCATGTTGTGCAGGCAAGACCCACACTGCGCTGTCACTCATCCCATGTCAGCCACGTAATACTGCGCGTATTGCAGAATCATGCTGAACCTCCTCATTGTCTTGCATTGCGTCGCTGTGTAGGTGCATTGGGGTTACGTGTTCACACCAGCTGTGACGCCGCTTCTGTCGATTTGTACCGGTGCCCAGGTCCTATCCAAAACTACTTTTTTTCCGTGCCAAGGTTGCAGATCGCCAGCCTCTGTGTGTGTGTGTGTGTGTGTGTGTGTGTGTGTGTGTGTGGTGTGTGTGTGCGTGTGTGCATGCGTGCGTGCGTGCGTGTGTGTGTGTGTGTGTGTGTGTGTGTGTCCTTCCAAGGCGTATGAAGGTCTGAACTCGTGACAGGCGCAATCGACGTTGATCAAAATGATTCTGGTTCGTGTTACAAATCGTGACAAACAGTTACATTACTACTGGTGACAAATTTATTGAAACCGAGCAAACTTTGTTGGGATTGGCCACAGTACAATTAGATCTGCACGACCGAGGGAAGGTCCACAGTCCAGGAATGTTGTTTGCGTTTTCTACCGACGAAATACAGATTTCTGTTCACGCACTGAACAACCCTAGATCACCTTGCGTGAGCACACGCTTCAGACTAACCAGAGTGCAGAATGGCGTCGATCGCCTGTTGTATTCCGGAGTAGACGTCCATTGCACGAGACTTCAGCGACAACTGCAAAGACAAAAACACGTCGTCCTCAATGGGCGCAGAAACATTATTGTGACTCCTCACACCACACTCCTGTTCGTGGGTTGTGTGGAAATTTACCTCAAATTGAGGAAACTTTCACGTCAGAAGGACATCTGACAAAGACTCCCCCAACAAAGACGGAACACGGCCTCACCTGGAACGTGGCGTTGCCCGGCTGAATCTTGAGCTCCGCGAGCACCCAAATTCCGTTCGTCAGCTTCATCGACTGGTACAGCATGTCCTGCCCCTCCACGTTGCGTTTCGCTATCGTGAACACGTTGTTGTTGCGCAGCTTCTGCGACACCGTGTCTGAAAATCAAACGTTGTCTTGAGAAAGGATCAAGCTGGACCGCAGAATCGACTGTACGGCGCAGAAATGTGGACAAGGCAGTCTTGCAAATGCGCGGAAGACGTCTCACAATCATGTAACTGTCCGTAAAACTGTCTTGGCCGTACACGCTCTCTTCCAGTTTGAGCCAAAACACGGCGCCATTCTCGAGTTCGGTTCGGTTCGTACCTGAGCTGTGCTGCACGTCCTTGATCTCGTATTGCACCTCGTTGGCCGCCGGAATGTCCTTCCACGTGGCGAGGAAAACGCGTTTGTCCATTTCTCCGTCCTCGACGAACAAGACGTGCATTGGCACCGTGCAGCTCAGGTAGAATACGTCCACGTTGTTCTTCACCGCCACCTGCAGCCGCAACGATACGAGCGATGCGTGCGGGTGAAACTATTTCAGGACGCAAACCAGCCAAACGGTAAGTTAGTCGCCAGTTCGACGACGTGAACACGTTGAGAGAATTGCCACAACACGCGTGGGAATTTGTCGCCTTTGCTCGTTCACCTCTTTCAATTCTGTAGACATCTGATTGAAACTTCGCAAGAGGCACAGACCTGCAGCGTGGCCAGCGGCTCCATGCGCTGCACGGGTCCCATGGCGTTGAGAGCCAGAGCCGAGTTGATGCTCTGGTTCGGCATCAGCGCGTTCTGCAAGTTCAGCTGCTGCGCCGGGATCAACCCAAAGCTTCAATGCAGAAATGACACCATTGCTACACTCGTGCTGATCAGTGCTTGCAGTTCAGTGGACACAACAGCCGCAGGACAAATGGCGGTGCAACTGCCACATTTCTTGAAAAGTGACCCTTTGTCTCACCTGTTCTTGTTGAACTGGATGGCGAATCCAGACATTTGCTGCATGGCTCGGTTCGTAAAGGTGAGCTCCATGAAGGGCTGATTGTTCTTCCGGTTAAAGGTGCCAGAGATCTCCAGTCCTTTGCCCTTTTGCGCCGAAAGCCAAATCTGCAAGAAGGAACAGGTAAAGAGAGGGCAGGCCGCAAACAGACAACCACGAACAGACCCAGGTTTTAAGTTGCCACTCACTTCCTGCGGCGGAACATACGATCCCGCTGTGACGGCACCGAGGCTGAATATTTCTCCGAGCCCGGCTGCGCTGCCTCCGCCCGTTGCGCTGAACAAGTCGCCGCCGCTGGCGCCGCCGCCGGCCGGCTCCATGCCGCCACCACCGAGCAGCGAGTCGAGTCCACCACCCAACAAGTCCATCGCCGCGTTCTGCGCAGAAGAGAAACCCTTCACTCAAAGACCCACACCTGCTCATGTTGCCGGTCATTCAGGAGTTTTCTTCAAAGGCAGATGACTGAACAACGAACTGAGGATATTTCATTCAGCTGGTATTGTGGCCATTTTGCCAAACGCTACTCACGGAGGAGGGCTGCGCCGGTGCCCCGAACTGCTGCTGTGGCTGCTGCACCATGGACGGGCCGAGGTCCATGTCGAGCAGGTCTCCGATCAGACTGTCGGCGCCGGGGATAACGGTCGCCTGCGGCGGCGCCGGAGCCTCGGGCTGCAGCCCCATCTCGTCTCCAGACCCGGCGCTGAAACAACAGGGGGAGACCCCGTGAACTCTCCAAGCCCTCGTCCTTGAACACAATCCCAAGTCCTTTTGCTCCTCTTCAAGAAGTTTCAACTCCATTTCGCACTTTTGGCAGTGTTTTCCAACGTGATTCAGTCCAGATGTGAGACGCACCTGGTGGACCTCGGAGGCAGCGCCTTCCGCTGTAGCCCCGCGCCGCGCCCCTCGACGAACGCGCTCGGGGGTTTGTGGTAGACAGACGCAAGCGACGAGATGTGGCAGATAAGCTCGTCCAGCAGCGTCGGCTCGATCAGGTCCGTCTCCTCAGAGATCAACGGCTGAAAAGAAAGGCACATTTGAACATCACTTCTTTGCACGAAGGCGATGCCGCGTGCATTGAACACAGCGATTTCGTAGTGGACAAACCTTTTCAGCGAGCACCACCTCCTTCGCTGCGGCGGGGTCCGTCGACAGCAGCCGCCAGTAGATGTAGCCGCGGTCGCGCAGATCCGGATTGTCGCTGTCCTGTGGCAGGAAATGTTGACGTGAAAGAAACAGGCCACTTCTTTTCTATTGCACAGATGTACGGGACAGATACATATCAATCTGCCATCCAGGGTTCATTGCATCTGTGGCGAATTGAGTTGCAGATAAAACTCTTCCCACATCCCAAGCCAAATTGAACCCCGACTCACCTGGGTGGCAAGGCTGAGCACCTGCTGCACCAGCTCTTGCGTGTCGGTCGGCCTCTTGAGGAAGAGCTTGACGATGGCGGTGAGCAGCTGCAGCTGCACCTGCGTGTTCTCGTCCTGGAAGCCGTCGAGGAACGACTCGAGCAGCTCGTCCGCGTTGTCGATGCGCTCCGCGTACTCTCCGATGATCCAGATCATCGACGCGCTGTGCAAGAGCAAATCAATTGGTTTGGTTGTTGTCAATTGAACAGGGAGAAGAGCGGCAGCGACCGTTACATTTCGTCAGTGTCAAACGGTCAGCAACCAAGATCATCGCTTACAATTCACAAATGCGTCACTTTAGAGAACCGCGAAGCTGTGTTCGGATCTGACGTTCAAGTCAAGTTTGCTCCTGACCGCATCGCATCCATGAACACTCACCGTGCTTCAGGCTCGTCGAGGGTGTCCAGATTCTCACACAGTGTCGAGATGATGCTCTCGTACTTGTTTGGGTATTTCCGGAATATGTCCTGTTCGAATGAGCAAACAGTGAAATTGAAACAGAGACTCATTGACTCCCTTTTTTCGACTTCAGTCTCTTTGATCCGAAACTGAAATTCACTCATCACTCCTCATGCAAGCTTCACCTTGATGACGACGATGGCCTCCTGCACGACGTAGTTGACCTTCGTCTGGATGAGGTCGAGCAGCGTCGACACGCAGCGCTCCGCCGCCTGCTCCACCTTGATGGCGCAGCGTCCGATCGCGCGCACAGACTTGCGCACGAAATCAACGTCAACTTCTGTCGCGTATCTGGCAACACGGAAGGTGGATTTTTTTATCTTGACGGTTCATGGCTTGAATTGCCCTGCAAATTCCCAAAGCGGGGACAGAGAATGAACACATGTCGACCTGTTTTCTGGGGGTACTCACTCCTTGAGTTCGGCGAGCACCTGCGCTATGTTGGCCTGGTTCGTGAGACGAATCATGATGTCCAGCTTCTCCAGCTTCACGTAGATTGGGTCGTTGTACTTAACGAAGAAAACTTTCATCTCATGCTTCAGGATGTCCGGTCTGAAGTGTCAAGAAAAGACTTGCAATGAGGCAAGCGGAGACAAAGTCACCCCACCCACCTTCACCTCACAGTGAATTCTTTTCTACGAAACATTATCTTGCAATCCCCGTGTCAAGACACGTCTTGCTATCTCACAAACAACGTCGCAGTGACTCACCGCTTCTGCACGATGAGGTTGATGTTGCGCAGCGCGACGTACTGGATCTCGGGCTCGGCGGATAGCAGCGTGACGAGCGGCGGCGACAGCTTCTTCACCAGCGTGTGGATGTAGTCGCTGTTGTGCTCCATCATCTCCATCAGCTTCATGATCACCTGCCCAGAGCCAAGACACACATTTGAACAATCGTAACTCGTCATCTCACGACTTAACTGTTTGTTTTGACTGGTGAAAGAGCGAAAGCTCACCTTGACGGCCGACAGCACGACGGCTGAGTTGGCGTGCGCGAGACGCGGCGTGATGCGCTCACAGATGGACTGCGTCTCGCGGTCGTCCTTCGGGACGTAGTTCGCCACGGAATCGAGGATGAACACCTGGCCCCACCTGCCGAACAAAGTTCCAGTGTTCCCGGATCAAGATGCTGAAGATACTTGCGGTCCACTTGACTCCACTATCCACATTCAACGAATCTTCATTCGCAGGTTTGGACAATCGTATGCTTGATAAAACTTGTGCAATTTGAAATTGCTCGAAAAACTCGCATTGCAAAGCTGCACTCACTCGGTGCACTCGTTGAGCGCCGTCAGCAGTTTGTTGATGATCTGCGAGTTCATCTCGAGGATCTGCGCTCCTGACGTCGACGTCTCACTGATCTCGGAGATCGCCGCCACAGCGTTCGCCACAACCTGGAGTGAGAATAGTGAGAACGGCTGCATTTCGACCCAAACTCAAGCCGGAAACACAGAACAACCCTTTATCCATTTGGTGTGGCTTCTGCTTCAGACAATGAAAATTCCTGATTTGTAATCGAACACTTTATCGAGGTTGAATCGCGGTACATTCCAACGTAGAGACCCGCGGCTTTAGCTTTGCAGGCGTTCAGCAACTTTGTGGACGGAGGTGGGGATGGTGGTTCAGGAAGAACGCCCCCCCCCCAATCAAAGCAATACGACCCCCTGTTCATACTGATCCGCAACTGTTGTGACTGGGTGTTGTGATTGGGCACCAAAATTCCACGTTTACACAAGAACAGCAATGCACAGCACAATACCATGGGGTTCGAGTCGGACAGGAGATCTCGCAGAAGGTCGAGGAAGCCCTGATCCTCCACCAGACTCGCGTTGATGTCGTGCAGCTTGGCGACACAAACGGCCGCAGTCTTTCGCACGTACGGATCCTCGTCCTTCAAACACTTGCGCAGGGGCTCGCACAGGTACTCTGCAGCAAACCGGATGGGTGCTGGTCATCACACCAGCGCTTTTGGTTTGTAGCAACTGGTGACTGCGGACTTGTTTCAGTCCGTTGCAATGTTTGTGACACACCCAAAGACGTTTGCGTGGGTGCGCTGCTGCTCGGAAATTAACCGCCATATTGTTTTGTTGAACATCGACACGAAATAACGACAATTCTACCGGTGATTTTGTCAACTCGGATGCACCCCATGGTCCTCACAGCCAGAGCCCGGATCAGCGGATTGCTGTCGTCACAGTCCTGCGGTGAAAGAACTGTCATTACATCTTTGCACAAGATTTGGCTGGATTCGTTCAGAAAAATACTCTGAAGGAACAAGAATTTCTTGCGGTAGGGTGGCGCACAAAGAACAAATTTCACAGCTGTTGCATTTTGTATCAAAGCATTCGCAATCTGCAACGTTCTGTCAAAGCGTCTTTGAAACGAAAACGAAGAAGTTTTCTTTCAAGTCACCTCAAGCCAAGTGAAAACGATTTCAGCTTTTATCCCCTCAGGTTTCGGCCCAGTAACTTGGAACACCGAGTGAATGGGAAACTTCAGTAAAATGTTCTTTCCTTTGCTTGCGACCCCAATGAGATCGCTTCATCAGCAAAACTCGGCCTTCGCAGAAGGAAGTTCGACATGCGGTGCCTGGATTAGTCACTCCAGTAAGTTTGTTGCTGAGCATGAACCGAAGTGGCATTTGTTTTTTGCTGAGGATCAAACTCCAAACTTCAGCATGTTAGTCTCGGACATCAAGCATCAAACTTCAGCAGATCGATGCAAATCACATGCAAATAGTGGTCCCGAAAAACACACAAGACTTTGTTCCTGCTGTTTTCCGTCGGCAGCCGCCGCAAAGGGAGTGCTGCCAAAGCACGTTCCACTCAGGCAGGAATTGGATTTGCTTTACCCAGGCTTGCACAACTTTCGAGCCAAATACCAGTCAAAAATCAGGAAATAGATTTTGTTCCAGGCCGTGAAGAACCAACTCTCCCCACCCAACCTTGGCCAAAAATCTGCCAAACCCAGGAGGATATGGGGCTGTCTCACGAAAATTGCAAACTTGCTTCGGTTGTGTCCTTGTTCAAACCTCGTTGTACACGATAGAGATGGTGTCGGTGTGTTCATTATGATAGATGGTCCATTGAAAATGTATGTGTCATTGTGAGGTGACAACAGTATGATGTATCTATACATACCTCGTTGTGCTTCTGGGTGACTTTGATGAGTGCAAAAAGGTCATGAAACATAAAAACCCACCCAACCATACAACTATCAGCAACACATATAATTGGATGCTGAGAGGGTATGCAATGAGAGAGGGAAATGAATCTGTCGTGGTGAATGGGGGCAGTACTACTGCAGTCTGTTGTTGTGGAAAGAAAGGACACCGATGAGTTTTCTGGTTGCTATGACAACAAAACCAGTTTGCATGTTCTCGTGAGACAGACCCATATCAGCTTCCTTTCCAATTCCGAGGGCCTTCGAGTTCAATGAAAATGCTCAGAGAGTGCCCTTTTCGAACTTGACTTTCGATAATGCATAGGAAAGTTGAACCGTACGAGTATTACGTATCGACTCACCGCGTTGCACACCACCACGAAGCCTGTCTCACTTCTGACACAAAGTTAGAGATAAAACACAACTTGGTTTGTTTTCCAGTTTCACCGCCCCCTCCAAACTGTTTCGGAGTCGGCTTGGCGAGTTTGACAAACCAACCAAGCAGGCTTTCGGTCAGTTCGAGCCCCTTTTTCCCCGTGGTCCTCGTCAGATTTCAAAGGAAAAAGTCGTGCTTTGGCCGACTTCTTACAAATCTGAGGTGGTGAAGCAAAACCACCTCTGGGCGAGGACCACGACAATATGCGCGAACTGACCTGCACAACAGACATTGACCCACACACAAACAGCAAAGCAGTGAAAAGCGAGAGAAGGTCGACGCACAGTGCTGCATGCAGGCGGTGCGTTTAGCGTCTACAGCCGACCAGGGTTCCCACATCTTCACGAGCGTTCGGGATATTTTAAATGACAAGAAGCAAAGGTTTGAAAATCAAATTTTGAAAATTTAACTTTCACCGGTGATACTTGATTAATTTCAGGATGAATAGCACAACAAAAGACGCCAGGTCCCAAAGCTCAAAACGTCAGACAACAAGAAGGTATGCCTAAAAAGCGTGTGGTCCATAGAAACGTTTGCAGTTGATGAAATTTTGCCAGAATCATTTTTCGCCCATTTTGAGAAAAATTTCTTTTAGCGATGACCCATGTTGAGTTAGGGGAAGGGGGGGGGGCAGGGCCCCCCACCCCCCACGTCTACACACAGACATGCATACACAGACTGATGGTGATTACACTTTGCGTGTGGTAACACCCTTCGGGACCACACGCTTAAAAAAGGTTCCGGGATTGTTTTCAAGTGAGAAGCAAACATTTTGTCTTCACCTCCAAACTTCAATAAATATTCCTGACAAAAGGCAAAACACTGATGGCCAGATGGCAAAGCTCAAAACGTTCCACAAATTCTTTTTTCTGAACAAAAGGCACAACAAAACTCGGCAGGTTCCACAAAAATGTTCAACAAAAGCTGTTTGTCGCATCTCAAAAAGTCGATCGGAAAGAGACAAAACATGCACAGCTAGGAGATCATATCTTGCGCTCATTGCTTTGGTGAATTGTCCAAAGAAAATATCCAAAGGCGTCCTTTACAATATCCACAAGGCAGGAACAGATTCATTGTGCGATGTCCCTTTAGGGAAGAGCACTTAGCGGTGTGCCGAAAATTTTTTTTGTATATATGGCATCTGGGCCAAGATGTCCCATCCCATCCACCCCCCCCCCATTTTTAGAGATCTTAACAACTGCTGAAGGTACAGACTTGATCTAGGGCTCGTTGGAAAGGTCTTTGAATCCACATTTCAAATTTTGAAAAATGGAATCTCTATGACAACCTCCCTAGCAACCAGATGCAAAACTCCTTGGTAACCAGATGCAAGTGGCCAAATCTCAGGTTCTTTTCATTATGGAGACAT
>JAAUXT010003410.1_pt1 | contig 10308 bp, 15 predicted proteins | sample 7278171 | NCBI WGS metagenome assembly JAAUXT01 (sample SAMN14350112, study PRJNA611818) | marine sediment metagenome | isolation source: surface marine sediment (1.8m) | place: French Polynesia: Moorea | collected 2018-08 | reverse complement strand
TGTTCTCATTTCCGGACGCAAGGAAAGCTCACAACCGACTGCGATGGATCGGTAAAACACAGAAAATGGTCGGAACCAGCGGGAACTCTTTCATGGCTCTTACCGCGTACACTGGCTCGACGCGTGTCTACACTGCTGATGTTTTTGACGGGGGTGGTGTGAGCGCCGTGTGAAAGCCATGAAGAGCTTGCAGTCGTCATCGGTATTTTTAGTCGCACAGTGCACCGTTTTCAGCAGACTGGATCTGCCTATCGATCGTTTCCGTGCAGAGCTTCGCAGGAAGTGCAGTGTGTCAGACTTTCGTCTGCTCTGTGCTCCGGAGGAACGCAGGCCACATTTTATTTGCATTCGGCAAAGCCACCGAATCAACCTAGTGTAAAACGTCAGTAACAATAAAAGGATATTTTACGCTGCAGTGTTTTATTTCTGAATACACTCACTCAAGTATCGTCACGAACGTTGTAAATCCACAAAAGATCCGATCAAAAAATATGTATAATTAAAACACCTTAATGTATAATTCCCTAACTTCAACTTGTGTTTTCTTAGCAGAGTTTAATTGAAAAATCCTAGATTCATCTTGTGTAAACATCGCGTGAAGAGTAACTTCAAGACCCGGCTTCTTTGGCACAGCGCCAGTCCCAGAACTTCCACCACCTTTGCCGTCAAAAACCAAAATGCCCCGTCCCCGAAAGCTGGAAATTGATTTGACAAAAGAAAATGTTGTTCTCGATGTTCTCTGCAATGGAAACATTGGTGGGGCTGGGCTTCGCGCGCGGGTAAAGCCACCGGTCTCTGGTGATTCAGTTACTTGGCGTAACCGAACTCCTTGGCGTCGTCCTCCGTGAAGTCACCGTAGCGCCACAGGTTGAGCTGTTAAAATGACAGAAGGAACATTGACAAAAAGGCATTGAAATGTAAAAACACATCACAGTCACGATTGCAGGCAGCAAGAAGCCAAACTCACGTGAGCAGCTTTCGCCTTCTCCTGCGAGCGGATGTATTCTGCGACGATCTTGGCGAGGCGCTTCTCCTTTCGCCGCTCGACGGTGACGAGTCCCTCAGCGACGAGCGACTGGCCGACGTCCTCTTTCGAGTCTTTGTAGAGGAGCGTGACGGCCTCGACGCTGCCGGCGCGGTACTCGACATTGAGCTGCAGCTCCTTGTTGAGCGTGTCCTGGTAGAACTTCTCCTCCGCATCACCGCGCGCCTCCTCCTGGTAACGAGGCGACAAGTGAAGCGCTGTGCCAAACGCGCTCGGAATTCTTTCGGAATTTACCAAAGTTTACAACTGATCCTTGCAATGGTTGCTCCAATCACGTTGCCAGATGATAGAACTTGTTGTGTCATCACTCCTTCAACGCATCGCAGTGAAGCCAACGCTTGGCAAGTTTTGTTCCCACAAAATCCGTCAGGCTTCACAGTGACCAGGTAATGAGATTCTACACTCACGTCGACGGGAAGGGCGATGCAAGCCAAAGCGTACTCTTTCGCTTGAGACGACATCATGTGGAACTGCGCCGAAAGAACAGCCGTGCGACTCATCGTCGTCGTCTCGCGCTGAAACGACAGTCTGTTTTGCACTGCATAGTTCCTACTTTGTGTGACGACAACGCCACAAAACACCATGCAATTTCGCAGTTATTTTTGGCACAAACGGAAGTCTTCCATTCACAGCAGATAGGTCATCTGGCTCACGTACATTGCCGTAGTCGATGTATAAGATGTTGACGGTGTTGTCCTTGTTGATGCGCTCGATCTTGGCGCGGTACCACTCGTCGTCCGTGTACTTGGCGGCGCACAGGTCTCCGCGCTTCGGCGAGTAGGAGCCGGGCAGCGGTGGGTTGGTCGTCATCTCACTGCGCAGCTGTTCCATCAGTTTCTCAAGCTGCGGCCCTGCAGCAACAACACACAAGGGTCAGGTGAGCCCATCTTTCAACCCAACTGAGTGTTCACAGAAAAACACTCGCGCAAGGCGCTGCGCAAAACAACCGAGCATTTTGGAATTTGCTGGCTCCCCTCCCCCAGCAAAACAACATGTACGCGCCATACACGCACACAGACCACCGCCTGTGACAGCACTGAGCGCTCAATCGATGTAGTCACGCGCTCAAAAATTCTCCTGGGGAAAGGCGTGGGTCTCTTTTGCTGCTTGTGCGAGACCACTGTTGCTACGAGGCTCCACCGAAGGAAAGTGGGCACCAGCATGTTCGGCGACAGTGTGCGACCTCGGCAAATTGCATGGGGTGTCCAAATGCACCGAAGAAGTCTTTCTACAACCCTGAGATCACAAAACCTGTCGAACGTGCTCACATCGTGGTGGAAATGGGTTCTCACCTCACAAGAAGGGTTCCTGTTCAATCACAACTCCTTTCTCGACCGAAGTTCTCGAAAAGTCGTCGTGTGATTTCACAGAAACCATTTTAGTGCAGTGTGAGAACCCTGTCATAACGGTCGTGTGTTCACCTTGATCGACGTTCTGCGCGTAGAAGTGGAGATCGTCACAGAGTTCGGTGACGACGACCGTCGTGTAGTGGAGGCTCCGCTCGGTCGGCTCGTTCTCCAGGATCACAGCCTCGTCCTTTGGCTCCTCGTAATCCTTCCATACCTGCGCACGCGTAATCATTCAGTCAACACTTCTGCCACAACGACAATTGGACAGGGGAACAACAGGGGAACACCAGGATGATTTCTCTTGGCGAGACTGCATCCCAGCCTGATACACGGGTAAAACGTATCAGCGCTCGCGGCTGACAATGAAACGAGTCCAGATTTGGCAGTTCGGTACAGTTGTGCCCACGAAAAGGTGATGACGCTTACATTTTTTCTGGCAGCTTTGGCGCGCTCCTCGGCAGCGGTGAGTGATTTGAAGTAGTTGCCCCTTTCGGCGGTGAAGTGGACCTTGGCCAAACCCTCCTCGACAAGCGAGACTGACAAGTTCAACCCGTCCGCATGCAGATACCCGATAAAGTTGCCACCCTTGTCCATCGACTCCACTTCAACCTCCACCTGCAAACAATTTCTACTTGGTTGTCTTTTTGTTTGCTCGTTTTCGCAACGTGCACAATTGTGGGATCCTTTGAGTCAGTTGGTGTGCCTGACAATTCGGTGAACAGAGAATAAATTTGTCGAGGTCAGTACCTCTCTCTGGAGGATTATTTCCTTCGTGAAGGCGAGCGCTTCATTTCCACACGGATCCGACGGGATGCTCTCACTGCCGATCGTCCTCGCTGCCCTCGGACAGTCAATGCCTAGAAAGGACAACTCAGTGCTCAAAATGGTCGTCTGAATTTCACTGGCGCAGTCTTCAGCTTGCCTCCTGTGTGAGAAATAGCTCAGCAAAAGCAGGTGTGTGCAGTGTTTTTGTGAACACAAACAAACCGGCAAAAATAGGAACTGACCAGACAGAAGGAAGGTAATGATGCAAGTTTCGCGTGGAATGTAGAGACGCAGACGCGAACCACTCGCGACGAACTCCACGACGCCTTCCATGCGGCCAGCACGCTGCAGGAACGGCAGGAACGCCTTCGCTTTCGCAACATCCTGCAGGGCAATCCAAGTTCTGGTCAAAACTTCTGACTTCGACACAAGGTTGCAGACACACGAGAAGCGCACCTCCACAAACGCACCCCAGAAATATCGGCCACTTTCTGAGCGGAAGCCTCCTTCTTGCTGTGCTGACCGACCGCTTTCTTCTGAGCTCGGTTCTCAGCCGCCAGCAACTCGTCATAGTGCGCAGATCTCTGGTCATCGTCTTGTCGGTAGCGGATCACAGAAGCTAACCCTTTGCTCACAAGCGCTTCAGCTACGTTTCTAAAACACGGAAGTAATTTTCGTGTGTGTGTGTGTGTGTGTGTGTGTGTGTGTGTGTGTGTGTGTGTGTGTGTGTGTGTGTGTGTGCGCGCGCGCGTATTCAACAAGTGAACGACTAGATCTCTCCCAACACAAAAGCGAACAGCTGCGGCTGCGGAACCGTGTAAGCAACAATCTCAGCTGCACAACAGCGCACCAATTGCTTGTACAATTCCACGAGGCTTGCATCACATGCTGCCCTTTGAAATGCGCAATGAACAGACCTTGTGCAAAAGAAGAGGAGACAGGTGAGGGTACTGAACTCACATGTTTGAGATTGTCACTGTGCAGCATGTCTTCTCTGCGAAGGGAGGATTTGGTGGCTGAATGTAGTCCACCTGGATGTTCACCTGGCGCGGGAGAAAAGTAACGTTCAATCGACTTGTACAGACATCCAACACTTTGTCACAACTTTGTCTGAACTTCAATGAACCAGCAACTACCTTCTTTCCAATGAGCTTTTTCCTCAAGAATTCTCGAGCCTCAAACATGTACGGTATGTCGTATAGTGGACGGAAGCGATATTTCGAATCCTTTTCTTTCTCACGTCGTCCCTCTTCCTGATCGGGAGACAATCTAGAAGGAAGAACAATGTGTGGACAAAGGCCCGTCCATGATCAATTCAAAAATATATTATCTTGCAGATGTCAGAAAAGAAAACAGGCGAACCAACAAACCTGGGAGGCCTGATGCTGGACAAAAATATTTTCTTCACGCCTCCATCAGCAAGTTTCACCATCAGTCCATCTCCGTTCACAATCTCCACAACCTACAGTCGCAGGTAAAGTCACAAGTGTCAGAGTCAAGAAACCATGCGAGAATCGGGCAGCGAAACAAAGACGCAAAGGTCTACCTTTGCTGTGTACGTCTTGTCGCCAACTGGAACTCCGGATGCATCGGGTCCTTTGTAGTCCTTCCACAGCCTCAGCTTCTTCTCCTTGGCCACTCTGAGAAAAAAAAATTGTCACCTTATTTCTTCTCACGAGGAAGTATGCCACAGCAAAATGTACTTTTTCAGTGTTTACCAAAATTTGTTCTCACTTTTCTGCTGCTCGCAGTTTGTCCGCTCCTTGCGAGACCACGCCCATGCTCCAGTCAACGCATCGAGCGAATCCTTCTTTCAGAAGCAACTCGGCGATGCTCCCATTCTGCAGTGCAAAAATAATTCCAGTAACTTCGTAGGTGGTGCAACAATTTGAAAGATTTCCCGTAGGTAGACTGCTGAATTCTTGTTCAGTTTGACAGCAACATATCAGATATTCTGGAGAGCACAAAACTCACTGGATGGATTATTGTTCCCAGTATGTTGGCGTTGGACACTCCTTCGAGTATGATTTCCACATCTCGCTGCAGCAGACGAGACTCCGTGTAGTACTTGGCTTCATCTGCAAACTCCTCCGGGCCGCCGTCCATCTTGAACATTGGTCCCTGTGACAAAAAACAACAACAAACTTTGACCAGCGATCTGCTTGCCAACATGTTCTACAGTTGCTCAAATTTACAACAAAAAGCGCGAACAACCTTGATGCCGGACATCATCAGGGTGATGTGGTGGAAACTGGGCAGGATGAAGGCTCTCACGGTGCACGCGTCTCGCACGAACTCGATGATCGCTGGAAAAGAAAATGGCTCCATTTGCAATCCCAGAATTTTAACACAGGCACACGGAGAGTGAGAGTCACTTTGAACCTGGTCGCCCAAGTTGGATTTATTGTGCGATGACCCTTCAGGGCAGAGCACCCAGTGGCAGTGCGGAAGAGGCAAGGTCGCCCAGATGTCCCATCCCAGCCCCATGTCCCTGGGTGGGCACCCCTCTGCAAGGCCTGCCGGACAAGCAACAGGAGAGGGTGAACGAGGGGGTGGAACAACCCGCAGGTCCTTGCAGCACGCATTGTTCCACCAAACAAGCCACGGCTGCCTGCTTGAACCTAACGGTTGGTTTTAGTACACGTGGGGGAGTGTAGCAAAGCAACCATTGGTTTGATTCGTGGTCTGAAACCAAAACCAATGTGAACGCACCATCTCGATTGCACTCAGCCCGCGGCTCGGCGGAATATTCTTTCCGCTTTGGAGGGACATCGCACCCGCAGTTGCCTTGAGAACTGCTTCTCCTGCTTTGCAAAAAAGATTCATCAGGACATACCAGGAACTGGCTTTCCATGATGCGAATCCACAAAGTGACGAGGGTTCTCGATGTTCCACTGTATGTCCCTCACATGCTCCGAGCCCGTACCCGGTGCCCAGCGACCCAACTGCTGGGCTTTGGCTTGCTCCTCCAAAGCGATCAAACGCTGCTGCTGCTCGCTGGAAATGAAAGTTGTGATATCAGACCATAATGACTCAAACTGAAGAGTACAAGCAATGGAAACTTGACTGGTTTGAAAATGAAAGAAGCATAGAACGTCCTTTTCCAACGCAAAGCTTCCAAACAAGTTCAGATTTGAAAGGATCCATCACTCACTGGTCCGGCCTGATTCCTTGTCTCCTCACTTCCACCAACCCTTCACTCACAATTGCCTCCGTCATGTTCTCCCCACTCGTGTCTGTAAAATTGAAAAGATGCACAGTCACTCGGCCAAGTCAAACCCTCCAACACAGAAGTGCAGTCATTTGCAGCGCTTCCTTTACCTTTGCCGAGATAAATGCATCCATACTCTCTTCCAGTTCCAGGAGTTTTGTACTCCACCGTGAACGCCACTTCTTTCCCAACCAGCTTCTTCCTCAAGAATTCTCTTGCCTCCCACGCAAAGGGCTGCAACGAAATGTGGAGAAAATACAGCGATTGTTCCAAGTATTAAAACCCAGCTTGTACCGTGTCGTGCGCACACATAATTTCTGGTTGATGCAGTGGTGCTGAACATTGTATTCTATACCTCATCCTTGCTTTCCAAAGAACCCTCGACATTTGGGTTCGCCCGGCGAGCGAGTCTGGGCGCCTGCACATTGGACAAGCACACGGTTCTCTCAGGGGGAGGACCGCCCTTGGGCGTTCCTCTGATGATGACTGCATCGCCAGACAACACCTGAAACAAATACCCTGAATTGATCTTGCGTTCCACAGAACAGATTGTTCTGAGCGCCTGAATTTGTTGGGCGTTTCTGAACCCTTCCACCCCACGGCATGTCAAACCAAAGTCAACGTGTCGGTCCATATGGCTTCACGAGGAGCCAACGGTCGAGAGAACTGGTATCTTTGAGCACTGAGGGTCAAATAGATTCCAACTGAAGAACACACTACTTCACGACTTGGCAAAGGTTTACCTGTTTGACAATTCCCTTGTAAACTTGTGGGCCTGCCATCACAACTTTCACTTGTCAGACCTCCAAACGCAAAAAAGGAAAATCACGTGACGTCGACAACCCACGTTGCAGGAAGCTCCGATGCAACGCTCAATAACTGTCGACAAAAACAACTCCAGCTTTAGCTGGTAAAGTACTCGACTGCGTTGATCCGAAGGCTGAGAAAACACCTAATTACTTCACGTAGTGATTTCATATCAGGAATTTTGTGTTCAATGTTGTGGTTCATTGTTCAGAAGTGAAAACGACAAAGTTGGGGCGCGTTACATCACACAAATCAGCCAATAAAATTGCGACAAAACATTTTCCTCTTTCCTTAACAAACATGGTGTCGGGTAGGTAAACAGAGAACATTTGACAAGATAATGTCAATTCCTGTTGTTTCTTGGAGCGATATATCAATAATTTTTGCAGCTATTTCCATACTTGTCGTTATGTTGTTTCGTGGGGAAGAGTTGCTAATTTGGGTGGAATCGGTGAGACCAACCCTTGACAGCAACAGCTCCACAAACTTGTTTGGGCAATGGTGAATTCCGGCTCCAAAACAAATTTGCACATTTTTGGGCAATGACAGTTGGTCTTCTCCAATAAAGGTGTGAAAGTCTAGCTTGTAAACGACATGAACTCATTGAATGCAGGAAGTTTCCAATTACTTCAGACCCAACGCTTGGCTCTTGGCTCTATAACCTGTCATTTTGATTTGGAGATGCGCGTATCTCTTGAATCCGAACAAGTAACCTTTTGTCACGCGACTCTTTGCAAATTGCAAGATCAAAGAACAATGATCAGTGGAAGGGTTCAACTTGGCATTCTAGAATTCATCCCCTTCTTTAATTGTTCCGGAAAACACCCTTTCCTCCTGAAGAGTGGAATGGCCAAGGCAATTCCAGGAAGACAGAACAGCACAAATCATGTTCGTCTTGAACAATTCCGATGGAAAATCGAACCCCGCTGTTGCTTAGTCTTTCGAAGTTGGGGAGGGGGGGTCCGTTGTTGGTGCACTCCGAGAATTTGCTGTGAGAATTCGATTTTTTTCTCCGTGTATTTTCAGGGAAGATTCACGCTGTTGTATCCTTTTGTGGTGAAGATCCGAGAAAAGAGACGGTGAAAAGTGGTCCGCGTGTTCCACTTCATTCTTTTCCAATTTCGTCTAACTGAGATGTCGGCAAGCATTTTGTTTCTATCTTTCTTTCTGAATGTTTTTGTTGTGAATCCTTCAACGCAACATTTAGCGGTCGTCGCTGCCGTACCAGATGCTTCTGTACTGCAATGGATGGTATTTTTTGTTCTACGTGTTGGCGGAAATACTCATCTTTGTTTACAAAGGTATGTGTTTTGGACAAGTGGATGCACACAATGAATATCAGCAACTTGCAAGGAAAAGCGTGGTCGTCAGCTCCGTATTGCTGAAAAATCGTGTGGAATTCCGAATGACACAAACTCGTACAAACCTGGTCTCTCTGAATTCTTTCAGTTTGGTTCTGGCAGAAGGCTTGTTTTTGTGGAAGAATTTCAAACTGGTGCCATTTCATGTTGTGTACGAGTGTTGTGGCAACACTGACGAAGGAAGAGCTGCTCAAATTTGAAAAACTCTGTTCACACCATATTTTCTGAATTGCAGGAGAAGTGCTGCCATATCCGTCTGGTGCTTTGCCGGCTGAAGTGATCCTGTTGTTCTTGCTCGGTGCTCTGGAGTACATTCGCCTGTTCTTCGGCAAGCATTATTTGTTCGGCACACAAAAATAACACGCAAAGAAGCTGAGGTTGTCTTTGTCTGCTTCTCTCAATGAATATCTTTTTTCAACAGGACAGAAGGGAAATTTGACTGAGCGCATGCTTGCAGTGGGTTTATGCCTGGGACTCAGCATTGCGTCCGTATTCGGTGCAATTTACATGCTCATCTGGCAAACCTATGTGCTCAGACTGGAGGCCGTTCTCGCTGCGATGCAGATAGCCTTCATTGGCCTGGAAGTCGTGTTTGGAATAATATCTCTGGTAACTTTTGCAAGGTCAGTCGACATTGCACGCAGCTTGCTTTCTTGCGCAGTGCAACAACTAAATCGGATTTAGTCAGACCCAACGTTCGACTTGGGTGATTCCCAGCTGAAGTTACACTCAACTGCTCTCAGAGAAAACGATCGTCTTTTGCAGTGAAAAATGATGTTTTAACTTTCCAGAGCCGCACCGTACTGAGAGCAGTGACAAGCAAAGCTGCACGAAGACTTGGCAGACTGTTGGCGGGAAACGTGATTCGAAAGAACAACAAATACCTGGAATGCTTTGGCCACGTGACCCCTGGATCACTGTGTTTGAGCAGAGTGCTCCTGCCCCTCCAGTTGCTGCGGGGATGCACACAAGGCGAGGGAAACAAAGGGCAAGATGTCTGGCGAAACGAAGGTTCAACGGCATTGACATTGACAGTTTACAATTGACTGTTTGCTGTGTTGATCAATTGAACATGCACTGACTTCCAGTTTGCCGACACTGGGAGGTCTCAATGTGCAGAGACATCAGTCCATCAGTCCTGTCGTCATGAGTAATGCTCTGGAACTGAGATGCACCTGCGTTTTTGTTGTGATGTAATGTAAGGTCTCGGGCCCCTTAGCGTTGCGTTGCGACTCTTGTCTCTTTGGTCATTTCTCTCGTAAACTGTAGTCTTGTAATCTGGAACAGAGGTTGTTATCATTCCACGTCAGTAGCTTTGGAAAGACAATGTGGTGATTGAAGGTGTTGTATCGAGTCAACCGTGTGTCCAGTTCGTCAGAGGGTGTCTCTGTTATTCCGTCCGCAGCACAAAGATTTTCACTCCGTAAAAAGGAGAAAGCTCTGACGCGTAAACACGGAGCTCTCAGCCCGTCTTTGGGCTCCGACCGTGGGGAACTCAATGAGAAATTCTCTTGTCTTGATTGTCCAGCAGAGAATGTGCGCCAACTGCACCTTCTTTTTGAAGATGATCCGTCCAAATCAGATGCCTGGTTTACAACACATCGATCGCATCCTTGGTGTTTTCCTGCCGTCGTTTTGTATTTGATGTTTTGCAACAAAGTAATTGATGGTCGCGCGTAGCCGGCCATCTAGGTCCCGCTGTTGGCTTAAAAACCCTTAGCATTCATGTGTGCGTCTGTCCACACTTTGGAATGTAACCTCCCACCCTAC
>JAAUXT010133984.1_pt1 | contig 10309 bp, 6 predicted proteins | sample 7278171 | NCBI WGS metagenome assembly JAAUXT01 (sample SAMN14350112, study PRJNA611818) | marine sediment metagenome | isolation source: surface marine sediment (1.8m) | place: French Polynesia: Moorea | collected 2018-08 | reverse complement strand
GACCATCCCTCTTCTCACAAATCCCAAAAATGATGTGAGGGACAAACCCCAAGATTCAACTGGACTGTACTTGGTTTGAAACTGCCAGTTGGTTTTCAGCTGGGTGTGGTATTTGCCACTTGTGACAACTTCAATGTTGTGCTTGCCCTTCCAAATGTTAAACTGTTCTCCTTGTGCTTTAATTCCAACTGTTGGTGAACTCAGTGCACTATTTCTTGCTCTTGCACTAACATTATGTATTAAATAGCCATTCAAAGATACTGTATCAACTTCAATGTGCACAGAACATTGGCCCACATTTGTACCTTGTCTGTTTTTTATTTGAATAATAATGCAACTGTTTGTGATTGGCTTGTACACAATATGGTCTTGAATCCACCATTCCCGGTGAATACTGTAGTATGACAGTGATATCTGTGATGTTTTGTGCTGCAAAATATACTTTGAACACATTTCATTCAGGTTGTTAGACTTCCTGAATGGGCAATGAACTCTGTAGACACAGGGATCTAGCACAATTCCTTTGCAATTTGTTAACTCTGCTGTGGCAAGAACAGATAGGTTGCTGTATTCAGGATACCAATATAGGATGAGGACAGCAGATGTATTAGAGGAGAAAACATTTACAGGAATATCAGAGTTAGAGTCATGAGGTTCACATATTGACCAAAGTTCTGTCTCTTCTGTCCAAACAGAAAAACCACCATGCAAACATTGCAGTTTGTCCAATGCTGTAAATACAACTTTATGAATCCTGATTAGTATGTCTTGTGTTGCTTGTATTTTGGTGGTACATAAACTGTGAAGACAGCAAGTTTTATCTGTCAAGGTCAAGCTAAATAGTGATCCCTGCAAGAATTTTCTACAAACTGGCTGCAACACAACAGCCAAAAACTCCATCTTGACTTGCATGTCAAATTGTCTTTCATTTTGTGTGTACAAAACAACACACTGAAATGTTGTTGTGTGAAAAATATAGTTGTTGTGCTGGATGACAGGAGATAATATACCTGGACCATCATGAACTGTCATAGATATCCAGTGCAGTGGACTTGTTGCAAACAGAATGCCACAATTTTTCTTCACAACCACATGATGAATGTACCATGTTTCTACAGCATTTGCTTTGTACATGACTGATTGAAATCTGAATGGATATGCAACAGGTGGAACTAGTTTTGAATAAAAAGGACAATTAGAAATTGTAAAGAGAGCATCCACCTGATAATCTGCTGAGAGCAGGAAAAATATTTCTGTTTTGAAAAAATGTTTCCAGACAGGTCTGGATGGACAGTACAAGGTTGTGTTGGAATGCAATCCACAGTACTTGAAATGTTTATTGTGTTTGCTGTTGTACTCACTGTTGTCTTGGTAAACTCTGACATGTGAAAAACTGCATCTGTACAGGTCTATTGTAGGAATCACAATTGATTTGAAATGTATTGTGGAATGAACTCTTGTGTCCATCACCACAAGCCAGATGAAGTGAAATTGAATATCATGAAGGAAGTCACTACTGAGTTTTGAGTTTGGCAGATATCCAATTTTGTGACACATTCTGCTGTCTCTCAGCCAACCAACTGGTTGAGTAATTTTTTCAGAAAAGACAATGTGAGAATTTTTTGTGTTTATGTGATCAACTGAGATGACAGTATTCTTTGTTGTCAGAGGTTTGCAGTCATCTCTGTTTCTACAAGTATCAAATCTTTCTCTTGAATGAATGGTTGCTTCTATCTTGCTGGCGAATGTCTCAAAGTTGTTATTGGTAGATAGGTGGTACGTTTCCAGTTTTTTATGCATCATGTACTGCAGTTGAATCAGATTGTGCCAGCCATGAGGGTCATTCTTAGAGAGTATGCCACACAAGAATGCGTTGTTGTACATATGCCAAGTGAGTGAATATTGTCTTCGGGCTCCAACTTGCGCAATCAAGCCAACATACAAACAAGCTTTCAACGTTGTTGTTCCTTTGTGCATGGCAAACAAAAAACAAAATAATCAATGCTCTGTGTTCTAAATGTTTCACAAACTCTGAACCTGCATGAAAAGAGATGCCAGGCACCTTTGAACAAACACCTTTTATCAGAAACCAACATTTTACATTCTTTTGGCTCTGCAGTTTTGGTTCTCTAAGATATTTGTAATGAGGTTATTGGACAGGAAGGAAACCACAAATTGAGGTCCCAAGACAAAAGAATGAGGATGAACCTGAACAAAGATCATGATTCAAGACAAAGGAGCTGCAAATTTGTTTGTCAGGACAAATCACAAATCTAGATTTGTTCATTTCTTCTTCATTAGTGGCGGAAACGCTACTGTTAGTGTTCAGTATGTGTATGTCTGTTATGGTGTGACCCATGCCAGGACCCCCTGTTAGCGTTGTTTATGCTCATACCAGGGCTATGTGCACTTGGCCTGGGAAGAAGCAAAAAACATAAGTATCATTTCGATTCTGGATGCCAAAGAGGCAACATCTCTCTCTATGTGTTCTGATTGGCTGAGGCAAGTTTGTAACCAAATCTCTTGGCACCACCAAGCAGCACGGTTTGGGCTCTTGCAAACTAAACAGCATGGTGTACACAAGTTTTGTGACAAACGTCCTGCAAGGTATACTCGTTTTTTGCAGGCCTGGTGGATGATGAATGCAGGACCCAAACACTTCAGAATGAAGAGGTGCCAATGCAAGAAAAGCTTTCCGTAGAGGCAAGTGTGAGGCAAGTGTGGTCCGTTTCACACAGAATGTGAACCACCCTTTTTGGTACAACAGACATGTTGGAACCACTTGCCACTTGTCATCTGGCGACAGACATTTTCTCACTTTTCACAACACAGATGATCCCTGGAGTTGATGTTGAAGAAACCAACTTTGGCCAACAAAGACTTTGAAGTTTCTTTTTCAATTTTTTTTTGCAAGTTCAGATGTCTGTCATTTCTATCAGCAAGAGCTCAATTGGAGTCAGTCACATCCATTACACTCTCAACCCCAAGTCCACAGAACAAGAAGGCACAATTTGTTTGAAAGGCAGACTGTATTGCCACAGTGCTAACTTTCTGGCCACTGAAAAATTTTGCATTTGAGCATTCAGCTTGCTTGATTCACTGTCCACAAAAAATGCTTTCTGAGAAGAGGCACAACACTTGGAACAATAGAATGCTCTGCATTCCAACATAATCATGCTTGTGCAACACTGGCTGCTGCTCACAAACATTTCTAGTTTCCTGATACTTGCAGAAAGTGCCCTGTGCCCAAGATCAAATGTTTGTGAAAACAACAACAACACAAAAGTGTGCTGTGTTTCCAATTTATCAACAGGAGGAGAAAAGCTTTGTGTTTTTTATTGCTGCTCTCAAATTCCTGATATTCCTGCTGAATGTACAGAGGTTGTTGTTGGACTTAGAAACAACATGACAATATTGATGGCAAACTCTTTCCCCACATATTCAAGCTTTCTAAAGCTTACAATAGGTTGGAACAAACACTTTTCTGAGATTCAGACTAATTCCTTCCAAGGACTAAGCAATTTGAGGGATTTGAGTATGAAGCGCAACAGTTTGAGAGATTCTGCAGCTGGGATGTTTGCTGGGCTGCACAACTTGGAAACTCTTGATCTGAGTGACAATTACTTCTTTGAGATAAAAGCAGGAATGTTTGAAGGACTTACAAATCTGCAAATACTGCAGCTGCAAAACAACAACCTGGCCCTGATAGAAGATGGGGCTTTCAAGCAATTGGAATCTTTACAAAGTTTGTACCTTGCATCAAACAAACTGGTAACTCTTGGCCAAGGAACTTTCATTGGAATGTACAGGCCTTTGCTGTTGTCATTGTCAGAACCATGTTACAAAGACCCAAAGACCTACAATTGCACCAGACAGATGTGTTGGCTCAAATTTGCTGAGAAAGAAGGAAACATCACTTGGAGACTCAACCAATGTGGACTGAAGCTTGTTGGAGAGAACCCTGGATGTGTGGAATCCAGCTGGGAAGAACTTGATTGTAACCTTCCTACCCCCAAAGGTCAGTCACCATCTGGACTCAATATGAGACTGAAAAAATTGATGTTTTATTTTTCTTTGGAAGTACTGGTTAGTGTTCTTGGACCTTAGGCTTCTGTTCTTTGTTTTGCAAAGGTGTTTTTTGGAGGGAACCTGGGGTATCCTGAGTCTTGGTGTTTTCAGATTTCCTGTCCAAGTTTGAAGACAGAGTCTTTGGTGTCAAGGCCCAACACTCAATCCTTGTTGTTGTTTGACATTTTCAGTGAAAGACAGCGAGAACACTTGAGAATCACTGCACCAGCAGCTGTTATACTTGACATCACCCAATGTACTTCATTCACACTTCACCAGAAAGATTGAAAGCCCTGAATCCATCCTGAACTGAACATAGTTCCCTTTTTTCTGTTTGTATGTAGCCTTGAGCGTCAGAGAAATCTGGGAATACATCTTCCAGAAAAGCTACACAGCGAGAGTGAAGCGAATTCCCGCGAGAAAACTAGAGATCAAACCAACCGGAAGTGGCACTGAGAAAAGAGCCCAGGGCCGGAAGAGGACCAGGAGTAGTGCAGGAGGCTTGAAGAGCGCACCACGTGAGGATCTGATTCTGCCGTGGCGAGGCATGGAAAAGTTCAGATCAAGTGTTCTTTCTGTTTCAAAAATCCACCAAGCCAAATTCTCTATTCTGCCCACAAGACTTTCAGTGGCCACACAAATCTGATGTCACAAAGTGCTTTGACCCCAATTTACACAGAACATGATTTGTTCAGCCAGAGGTCTGAAAGATTCTTTGACCTCAATTCGTGTTCAGATAAATGAACAGCAGCTAAAAAGCTCCCTTCAAGAAGACAGAAGAATGAAGACCTCCAGTATTTGTATTTTATCTCTGCCTTCAAAAGGATGATGTTTGAAAATCTCTCTTGCTTGTTTTGTAGTGATGGTGGTGCTGATTCACACTTCCTTGTGGCTGCTGCAGAATCCATAGAGATGACATTGACTCCCAAGAACAACCTGATGCAGGGGCCTTCAGGGGGTACCCGGGGTCGCTTGCACCCTGGTTCGAAGTTTATATTTCCCACCCCAGTTTTGTACTTGGAAAAGAGAGAGAAAGTCGTGTTTCCAGGGATCAAACTTTCTTCACTTGATTGTGTTGTCCTGAATTACATTTGAAGTTGAAGACACCCCCCCCCTGTCCACTGTATCCTGCACCCAATGCCTTGTCACCTGCTGTTGACAGAGGTGCAAAACACCCTGTGTGGACCTGTATGATGCACCCTGTGTGAACCTGTATGATGCACCAAGTGTGAACCTGTATGATGCACCCTGTGTGAACCTGTATGATGCACCAAGTGTGAACCTGGCCTGTGTCACAGGGATACAAAAGTGCAAGACCTCCATTGGTACACCAGCTCAACAGGGTGCATTCTTCGGCTCATTTAGTGTGAACCCAGCCAGACAGAGACGCAACGTGTAACACATCCGGCACGCAGCAACGAACAATGGCGCAACGCATGACGCGTCCTGTGTGAACTCTGTGTAAAATGGTTTGCATATTCAGTCGACGTCAACGTCAAACTGCGACGTCAAGCGTGAAAATTGATGCTCGCTGCTGAACTTTGACTTTGACGTTGACTGCAAAGGTGATTGACGTGGGCTCAAACAACCCACAGTCAGCGTCAAAAAAGGTTGTACAGTTGACATCGAGTTTTGACGTCAGCATCACCAATATGTAAACCCCTAAACACACTCGGTATGAGGCGCTATGTTGACTCAGTGCGTGCTGCCTTGTAGTACCGGTCTGACGACGAGCGATGAGGACCCTGCTCAAACTGATGGATGTGTCATCAGGTGCCACCGAGGCTGAGGGGTGGAGCAGGGTGCAGGGGCCCACCACACCGAGGGGTGGATCAGGGTGCAGAGGCCCACCACACTGAGGGGTGGATCAGGGTGCAGAGGCCCACCACACTGAGAGGTGGAGCAGGGTGCGGGGGCTCACCACACTGAGGGGTGGAGCAGGGTGCAGGGGCTCACCACACTGAGGGGTGGAGCAGGGTGCGGGGGCCCACCACACCGAGGGGTGGAGCAGTGTGCAGGGCCCACCAGACTGTAGGGTGGATCAGGGTGAAGAGGCTCACCACATCGAGGAGTGGTGCAGGGTGCAGGGGCCCAACACACTAAGGGGTGGAGCAGGGTGCAGGGGCCCACCACACTGAGGGGTGGAGCAGGGTGCAGGGGCTCAGCACACCCAGGGGTAGAGCAGGGTGCAGGGGCTCACCACACTGAGGGGTGGTGCAGGGTGCAGGGGCTCACCACACTGAGGGGTGGAGCAGTGTGCAGGGCCCACCAGACTGTAGGGTGGAGCAGGGTGAAGAGGCTCACCACATCGAGGAGTGGTGCAGGGTGCAGGGGCCCAACACACTGAGGGGTGGAGCAGGCTGCAGGGGCTCACCACACAGAGGGGTGGAGCAGGGTGCAGGGGCCCACCACACTGAGGGGTGGTGCAGGGTGCAGGGGCTCAGCACACCCAGGGGTGGAGCAGGGTGCAGGGGCTCACCACACTGAGGGGTGGTGCAAGGTGCAGGGGCCCACCACCCTGAGGGGTGGTGCAGGGTGCGGGGGCCCACCAGCCCGAGGGATGGAGTAGGGGCCTCATCCATACACGCACCAGACAAGCGGGGCCTCCGTGCTGAAACACACTGTGAGCGTCACACATGTCACACCTTGGCTTGGCGCAACTGCCAAACTCTACAGACGGAGGACGTCGAACGCATTCAGTGTGAACGGGTTCTCGGCCAGACCACACCAAATGCATCTGCAGTGAACCTGAGACCAAACTCTTGGCGCATCTGATGTGACCCAGCCCACTGCGATACTTTTTCAATCCAGACGGTTGTAACAGCTTTGACCTCGTGACTTCGTATCTTTTACTCATCCAGATGAGTTTACAGGAGAAAAACACGAGGACGAGATTTCCGCGGGTTTCTATTGGCTCTCGTGACAGGTTTTCTATTGGTTCTCACAACACTGGTTCCCGCTGATGGGCCGCGGGGACCCGTGGGGAACTCCCGCCTGGATCAACACAGATAGCGTCGTGCATGGTGTCTACTGGGCACAAAATGGCGTCCAGGGGTGGGTCCAAGCATTGTGGGGTGGGTCCACATGTGTGTCCAGGGGTGGATCCAAGCATTGCTTTGGGGTGGGTCCACATGTGTGTCCAGGGGTGGCTCCAAGCATTGCTTTGGGGTGGGTCCACATGTGTGTCCAGGGGTGGCTCCAAGCATTGCTTTGGGGTGGGTCCACACGTGTGTCCAGGGATGGTTCCGTGCCTCTGCCTGGGGTGGGTCCATACTTGTGTGTAGGAGTGCAGGCAGGGGTGACCTCAGGGATGCGGATCTACCTGGTGCCAGGCGTGCGCCCAAGGGTGGGTCCAGATATGTGTTCAGGAGTGGATTCAGGTGTGTCCACTGCTTCACACACACGTGTGACGGAGGCATTTCTTCGCTCGCAACCAGGGCAAAGCCCCAGCCTGGAATGTGCCTCCGGGTCAGGGAAATGACGCGTGACGCATCCCTTGGCCAGGGATTCTGTTTGCAACGGGAGATAGATCTTGGCATGAAGCCCACCTGCTCTCACCCAGGTTCTGCCGGAAGCGTTCTGTCGTCCTGGGGTGACAACGTGATGTGTGACGCACCCAGTGTGAGGCCTGCCTCAACCGTGTGACGCCTCTGGTGTGAAGCCTGCCGCAGCCCTGGGTCAGGGATGATGCACCCAGTGTGTGTGCGTGTGTGTGTGAGTGTGTGTGCGTGTGTGTATGTGTGTGCGTGTGTGCGTGTGTGTGCCTGTGTGTGTGCATGTATGTGCGTGTGTGTGCGTATGTGCGTGCATGCGTGTGTGTGCGTGTGTGTGTGTGTGTGTGTCCGGCTCCACGATACAACGCTCGATGCAGCAGCCCGGCCCCAGTCCTGGGTCAACAGCGATAGCCTCGATGTCAGATCCAGACACACAGAGCGAGAAATGATGATCGCTGCACGGTGACCACGTGTCCAGGGAGGGGTGGGTGCTTCATCATAGACTTCTCCATTTCAAGTGTTGGTCCCTGAATGTGGGAGAGACGGTGAGTGTGGTTACACAATGGAAAGATGGAAACTCAGTGGTTGAGAGCAAAAAATAGACTCATGGGTCTTGCGTGATTTGCACTCATTATCGCCCACAAGATTCTTTTGCACAGTGATTTGAACAAAATCCTTCCTGCCACACAATGCTACACCAAGCCAAAATCTTTTGACCAAATATGAACAAAATTGAGCCCCATTTTCATTGAAAAAGTGCTGTCCACAGAATCTTGTCCACAATGCCTTATGTGCTTTGTGCTACCTGGTACCCTTCGGGAACCAGGCGCAAATCACCAAAAAGGGCCATTGAGAGTCTCATGCAACATGCCGATTGAGAACTGATTATTCTTTGGGAATTTCTTGGCTTTTCTTTGACATGAGACAAAATGTTTTGAAGTGAGGGAGAATTAAAAAAAAGTTATGCACGACAAAGGAAAATCTGTCTTTCACAAACAAACTATGGTGGATCCTGGATTTGGGGTCCAAAGGCGCTGACCTCAGCCAGGATATGGCTGCTTCCCCGTCCCCAAATCATGGGTCCCCTGAAAAGTCTGCCCCTCAGACCCACCCCCGATAGAAAACCCCTTGGGACCAAGGACTGTGCACTCCTGCAGAATTTTTCACGAACAAAACGATTGAATGACAAGCACCGCACAATGCAACTGTTTTCTGCTCTTCGTGCACAAGGACGAAGAACCGCACAGCATTTTTGGAAAAAACGGACCCTCATTCATTGAGATTCCAAGCGTTCTCATTCAGAACTGGGAGCCTAGAAGTGTTCCAATTGGTAAAAAATACATTCAGCCTTGGAACAAACGAGACTCTTTTGGCCTGTTTTGAAAAAAAAACATCGTATGGACGGATTCACAGGAGGCAGGAGGGGCGGGGCAGACAAGCCAGGGGTAGGGGCTGGCCTTGTCTGTTTTTGTATTGGGGGGTGGACAAACAGTTTCAGCATGACTTGGTGGGGGCAGGGGTGAGCCGGCCGTTTCCACCACCTCCAGCCCCCTCCCGCCATGTGTGTTACCCTCTCTGTTTTCTGTCCCGACCAAGATTTGGACGCCTCCCTGCCATTGTGGGCAAGTCTGGTGTGAATTGGGAAAATTGGCAAAATGGCAGATGTGTCAAACCTCCCCTGTGGGTCCGACCCGTCTCCTTCAAATCCTGGATCATCCTCTGTTATCCTTGGGAGAAAAGAGACTCTGTTGGCCTGCTCCAGAAAAAAGAGTCTCGTCCCTGTGTGTTTTCCCTTTTTGTCGCTGGAGCCTTGTTTAAATGTTGAGTTGGAGACGTCAATATAATCGAAGCGAACCACGTTCCGCTCGGTTCATGCATTAGTTAAACGAGGCGTGAGGCCTTCACTGTACACGGCGCGGTGCACACTGGATGCGTCGTGTGCTGCGTCCGCGCATGCGCAACGCGTCAAACAGGAGGCGTGGTCCCTGCAGGAGCTACGGAACGGGCTGATTCCCTCCCTCCCCCTCATTTCCCTTGGATTGTTGTCCCAGAAAGCCTCTCTCCCTGGCTGCCCCAGATCTGCTTGTGAAAAAGTCAGTCCCCACCCTCCTCCACTTCTTTCATCTGCTTTTGCAGGGCCGTTCCCCTTCCCTAAGGACGCCGTTTTGACCTTCCGTCCCTCTCTGAAGAGCTCTTCCACCCACCCCCTGTGTCCGGTCTTGGGAAAACCCACCTCCCTGATCCCGTACCATCTCTATGAGGGTCGCGCCGCCCTGTATCCTCTCTGGGATCCCCCCCCCCGAAATCTCTTCGACAGCCCCTTCCCCTCCCCTCCCTTCTCCTCCCCCTATTTCCCCCCTTCCCCCTCCCCTCTGCTCCCCATCACCTCTCCTCCCCTCTTCTCCCCTCCCCCTCCCTCTCCCCTCCCTTCCCTCCCCTCTCCCCCCTCTCCTCTCCTCGCCTCACCAGATTTACCTCGCTTTATGCTCACAAAAGCTTCAAGGCTTCGAACCTAATGAATCGAGAGATTCAATGCGGACTCTGTCAGTCAGAGCTCTTCTGCTGTAAAGTTTCATCCTTCTTTCACTTGGGGAACGACGCGGAGAGAGAGAGAGGGGGGGGATGACGAGAGAGGGAGGGAGAGAGAGAGAGAGAGAGAGGGAGAGAGAGGGAGAGAGAGGGGAGAGAGACACAGGGAGGGAGAGAGAGGGGGAGAGAGAGGGTAGAGAGAGATGGAGAGAGTGAAG
>JAAUXT010091438.1_pt1 | contig 10309 bp, 10 predicted proteins | sample 7278171 | NCBI WGS metagenome assembly JAAUXT01 (sample SAMN14350112, study PRJNA611818) | marine sediment metagenome | isolation source: surface marine sediment (1.8m) | place: French Polynesia: Moorea | collected 2018-08 | reverse complement strand
CGGGGTGAACTCAATGCTTTTCAAATGGACTGAGTTCGAGGCACGGAAAAAACGACTGATTATGCGGGGCGACGTACTAACCGGGGTCGAATTAAGCGGGGACGACAGTATAGCACACGGTCTGTGGACACGTACACACACACACACACACACACACACACACATCTTTCTGGAGAATCGTCCGAAACAGACTATGGATACCGCAATCCACCCTTGTACACGACGCACATTTTTGTCCTGGAATTGAACACCCGAAGTAGGGGTGCAACTTGTACTTATATTTTGTGACCCGATGCCAGAAAATTATGCGTTTGGGGTGCGTCTTATATCTGGGTGCGACTTGTACACGGGTGAATACGGTAGCCGTGAGCAACTTGCCCACCCGCTTACTGCCACAACACAATGGACTAGACATGGATTCATATCCCAACCCACCCCCAAAAGGGCGTGGTTCCTCCATTCCCAAGGCCCCCACCCCGTGGGTCCGCCCCTCAACCAGAGTCCTGCATAGAGAGGGGCCATTTGTCTTCATGAGGAGCCGCTTCAGTGTGAGAAGTGTGGGGCAATAACCCTGAGGTGGTGGGAGAGAGCAAGTGGGGGTGAGGGAATGGGCTGGGTGGTGTTGGTACGAGAGGCCATGGTGAGGTTGGGTAGGGTTGGGTGGGGTGAGCTAGTGTGGGGTGCAGCCATGTGGGGTGCCACAGAGTGGGGTAGCGAATGGTAGAGCAAGGCACGAGACTGCACCTGGACAGTGCGGAGTGGGGTAGGGTTGGGTGGGGTGGGGCAGTGTGAGGCAGGGTTAGGTGGGGTGGGGCAGTGTGGGGTGGGGCAGTGTGGGGTGGGGCAGTGCAGAGAGCAGTCAACGGCTGTTGATCGGGATGACATCTCCAGCGGGAATTCAGCTCGAGTCCGCAGCACAGCCTCGGGAGGGGCCATTCGTCTTCATGACGAGGAGCTGCTTCCGTGTGAGGCGTCACCGGATCTCCCTCATTAAAGTTTGATGCGCGGTGTGGTACAGCAGCTCCCACCTCACGTCGCCTCTCTACAGCCTCACGTGCTGCGTCTGGGGCGGATCAAAGGGGCGCCGCCCCCTGAACAAATTTTTGCCCCCCCCCGCCTGGTGGTAGGGCACAGTTTCCACATTTTGTGCTCAAAGCTGAAGTGGACCCCCTTTGGGGTTGCTGCCCCTTCACCAGATTCTGTATCGGCCTCGAAACACAGGGATTTGCAGACACGGGTGTCAAACAAATTGGGAGGGGGGTGTTTGAAATGACTAGACACCTACATTTTTCCAGCCACCCCCCCCCCCGCTCCCCGAGAAAACACTGCAAAGAGCCTCGATGAGTATCCAGTTATACCGGCTGAAAAAGCATGTCTCCTGGTTCGGGGTGCCTGGCTTTTCCATTACACCCGCGTCCATTTATCTCGTGCACGATTCTCACCGGAAACACACGACACGACACGAAGTAAATGGTTCACAATCTCAATTTCTTGTCATTGACTTCGACGACTGCAGTTGACGTCAAACTGCGTACGTATTGAACGACCTCCGACCTCTTTTGGCACCTCAGTGCCGAACAGTATCAGCACGAAAACAACAGAAAAGCAACACAGAATTCCCCCGTCACACACACACGCACGCATACCCCTCATCCAGCTGCACAAACACCAGCCTGGCCCCTTTCACACACACCAAACTCCAAGTCCTACCGGGGCACAGGCAGTCCCGAACTGAACACCCAAAGTTTAAAACCACGTGGCCGCAGCCATTCGAACTGGGGATCTTCTGATACCACAACACCCATGAAACACATCCATTCCTCTGACAGTTTGCTATTTTTGGCAATGGTGAACCCAAGCACACCATTTTGGCACAAAAAGTGCGCACATTACCGTATTCACCCATGTATAAGTCGCACCCAAGTGTAAGATGCACCCCAACTTTTACATTGAACTTCTGGTATGGGATTACATGTACATTGAAACAATAGTAATCTCATACCCATGTATAAGACGCACCTCAAGTTTTGGTGCTCAATTGTGGGACAAAAAGGGGCGTCTTTTACACGGGTGGATACGGTAATTCAGCTGACCAGTAGAAGTGTGCACACACGTGAAACAGTTGGCGCTTGAGCGATGTCAAACATTCACGACGAAAACGAACAAGAACACACACCAGCGCAGACACGCGTCTGACCATCTCAATTTCCTGCCAGGCATGCTGTGGACAATGGAGAAATTTGGGCTTGAGGAATCTGTGTAGGGGTGAGGTCCCCTCTCGAGGAGCTGTCCACTGCACAGGCACAGGGTAAACTCTACAACCGGACGACTTGCCCAAAACGCACACAAGACTTGCTCAGTTACCCCCGAGTCTTGTTCGCTCGGAAAACACAGGAAAAAAAAAAAAAAAAAAAAAAAACAAAAAAAAACACCGCAGATGGTTGACGTCAGTGACACGTTTTAAATTGTCTCAAAATGTTCCATCCTGGAAGCGTTGCGTCCCAACACAAGTCCATGGCGGCGTCATCGTCGTTGCCATGCAACGCCCATTGTCGTGTACGCGGCTTTGAGCCTTGTACACAGCTGAAGCTCCTCAGTGAGTCAGGGACGGCGTCGTGTGTGACGTCAGCGTTTCGAGGTTGACGTCACACGTCAGAGACGGTGGACGCCACGTAGTTGCGATGACGCCGCTCAAGTCACGTCGTCCGACGTCTCCAAATTGACGCCACACCCACGCGACGCGTGCGTCCAGTTTTGTCACGGTTGTTGTTACGGGCGACGTGCACGTTGTTAGCGGGGAAGCGTCCGTTGTTAGGGGCAACAGAATCGCGTCACGTCCTCCTCAGCGCGTCGCAGCAGGGTCTGCGCCACGTCACCTGGCAACGGAACACAATGCGTGTTAGAAGAACGCAACGCGTGACGCTCTTTGTTTGGTGTTGGTGTGTCGGACTCTCCCAATTCGTCACAGCAAATTTCAGAGTGGTGAACTCTGGCGGAATATTGTGGGCGTCACTTTCGCATGGCGTTGCGGAGGCGACACCAACACGCATGCGCAATCAGAGTCACGTGGTGCGACAACGCAACTTTAGAGATACTCACTCGCCATCACGTTCCTCGCGGCGGCGTTGTCCGGCACGACGCCAAGACGCTGGAACTGCTCGCGATACGGTGTCGCCATGGCAGCCGGGTTCCTCGGCGTCGTGATGACGTCATCAACGCGCGACGTGACGTCACGAATCCGTGCCGTTTTCCGAATCATTCTCCTCGTCCCTTCAGCTTTCACTTCCGCACACCCATTGTTATTTTTGTTATCTTCTAAATTGGCCAACATTTGACGCGCGCGTTGTAAGATTTTGTCTTCATTCCAGTTTGTGGCGTCCCCGACCGTTTTGGCGCCATTTTGCTGCGGATCGTCTTCCTCCTCCTCACAATCCGCCTCGCACAGCGGATCCGGGGGGAACTTTTCCTTCAGGATCAGCGACGATCCGCCACTCGAGTTGCAGGACAGTCTCGACTGGTTTCTGCAGGAATTCTCCAGGTCCTCGACGTCACTGTCGTACCCCTCCGAGACGTCCATGGTATGCCCCAGGGAGACGGGTATGCTGCCGAACTGCGCCGTCAGGTCCGTGTGCGCGACGAGGGAGGCCGAGCTCACGTTCCCCGGGTCCTGTGACGTCACAGGGACGGAGGACACCGGGCCGCGCGTCCGGTTCGGAAACGCCGCGTCCTGATTGGTCGAGCAAGACGCCGCCATGTTGGAATAAGACGCCGCCATCACGTCCTGCTGGTTGCTGAGCTGTAGGCTGTTGGTGTTGTATCCCGTGTCGTGGCAGGTCGAGGACACTGTCACGTGACCGACCGTCGTCTGGTCGCCCGTGTCTCCACCTAGCGGCAGCTCGGGGAACTCGACGCGCGTACTGGACGCGAAACGGACGCTGCGACGCGCGAATTCACCCGAAACAAAAGTCTCTTCCTGCGCAGAGGAAGGCTCGAAATCCATTTGAAAATCTTCCGTGTCCTTGTCCGGACCCCGTGCCGTGTAGATGGGCACAAGCCGGAGTGGCGGGAAAGCGGACGCGGAAACGCCGCCATCTTGTTTTTCGTCGTCCCCAACCTCGCTTTGATCGTTGTGACGGAAATAGGGAGACGTGTGCTGAGTGTCGGGGCTTTTTCGTTTCGCTCCACCGTGTCCTGAAAAATCAAAATTGATGGTGGTTTCAGGTGCAACGAAGTTCTCCATAAGTTCACTCAGACGAGGACAAGAGCGAGCATCGCACGACCGAGAGAAGCTTGTGTTAGTGTCACGCAGCGTTCATCCGTTGCTACCAACTGCGCGCGCGATGGTGCGTGCCCGTTGGTTGTGTGCGTGAAAAGCAGTGAATGGCTGAAAATACTCACGCGTCTGACCAATGGCAGACCTCAAGTCCGAGTCGACGGTTGCGGGGCCTCTGATTGGCGAGATGCCGGGGCTGTTGAGCGCGGGAATGCGAGCGCACCGCGCGGCTGATGACGTCACGCTGCCACTGCTGGGAGTTCCCTGCAGGGGGAGGCACAGCGGAGAGGAAAATTCCCCGCTGCTTGCAGAGTCTGAAATGAACAACAAAACTCATGACAACAAACCAGAACACCTGGGAGCAAAACACTGTATCTCGTCTCCTAGCAAACCACAGTGATGGTTCAGTCTTTGTTGTTCAACTGGTCAAGTGGTGGATCTAGGTTGAAGCGAAACTGCTGCGTTTTCGGATCAAGTCTGCAGCAACCATGACGAATGTTTAAAACAGAAGCCTTTTTCCCGCCAGGCGTCGCGTCCCGCGCTACTCACGTGACTTCCTGGTGGCGGCGGCGGTGACGATGGGCGACATCTGTGGGGAGAAGAGCGCCGCCACGGCCGTGGAGCAGCGCCGCAGCAGAGGGGGCGATAATACAGGAGCGCCGCGCGCGATGGGTGACGACGAGAACTGAGCCTGCAAAACGAGACACGTGACCAGAACGGACTGCAGACGAAGACGAGGCCAGAATGACCCTGGATGTGTCATGCGCAGCGTCTCTGTCCATGAAATGCACGCTACAGGGACGAAGCGCACTGACCAGACTCATCAAAGAGGCGTATGACGTCCACGTGCGTTGTCCGATGGAGTCATCAATCCAGGCCATTCACGTTGAATCCCAAACAAACCGAATCCTTTGCTCGGTTCGGTGTGGTACAGATGTACAACAAGTCTCTCAGCCACACGCACCGAATGACCTCCATCTCTATTCGCACGTGACCCGCAAAGCCCTGCGCATGCGCACACTCACCGCGGACCCGGGCGTGGCGGAGGACCGGAAGCGACGGTCGGGCGTCACGCACGGCTTGACGGGCGACACCCGGGGCGAGGACGCGCACACGAACTCCATCGGGACGGGGCGCGCCTGGCTCCGCTGAACCCTGGGTAACGGAAGTCACGTGAGTGACCAGTGACGGACAGATAGGCTCCACGCGTGTCTACTGAAGCTGCCCCACTTGAAATCGAACTTAGCGTGAAGGCTCAAACAACACTGTGTGTGTGTGTGTGTGTGTGTGTGTGTGTGTGTGTGTGTATGTGTGTGTGTTTTACTCTCCAACGCAGCTCAATCTCCAGCAAAAATGTCATTTCCAACCAGTGTTTGAAGTGTGCGTTGCCACGCTGTACGTGGACATAAAGATTCCAGTGTGTGTGTGTGTGTGTGTGTGTGTGTGTGTGTGTGTGTGTGTGTGTGTGTGTGTGTGTGCACGTACCTGACAGGGCTGAGCGGCGTCCCTATGTCTCCGTGGAAGAAGAGTTTGCGTCTGAGGGACGAGTTGCTCAGAGCCTCGTTCTCATCCCCGGGGTCACGTGAGTAGTACTCGCCTGCCAACAGCCAATCAGCCATCAGGGCAAGCAGTCAAACGCGATGTCGTGTCACGTGATACTGTTCAAAGTTGCCCAGCAGGGAAAGATGACAAGGACAAGCTCACCCAGCATCTGCTCCAGGTCAAAGTTGTTCGGTAAGCTGAGTGCAGTTTGGCAACCAACTGAAACAAACGAGGTGAAAATGCTGTGCTAGACCAAAAGTAAGTGTGGTGGAATGCTTGAGGAATTTTTGAGTGATTCAGACACCAGGTGCGGAGCACGTGATGTCAAGCAAACGTGATCAAACGTGACGCGCTGCGACGCACCGTGTTGTGACGTCATCTCGACGTCGGCGTCCCCTCTCCCCAGCGTTTCAACGGCGGCGTCTTCTTCCCTGTCGGCGTCGTCCAGCGCCGCCACCGCCGCCGCGACCTGCGTCTGGCGCAGCAGCGCCATCTGCTGAACGGCGTCTGCAAGGACACGGCGTTCTGCATGAAACGACGTGACGGCCATTCAGGTAAAGCTCGACGCACCCACAAACAGGCCCATAATTACTTTCGCCTCACTCACCTGGCGTCGCTGGCGTCGCCGGCGTCTGCGGCAGCACGCGGCGTCCCTCCCCGCCGACGCTGACGTCACTCCACGGAGACGGCACGACGCCGTCGGACGCCATAAAGAAGGTGTCGATGGCGCGCTGCGCCCGCGCCTCCGTCTCCACGTCGTACCTGCGGGAAAATAACGCCGCTCAGTGCATCGAGGTCACAGGGACGCCGAGTTCTGGGCAAAGTTTCTCTCGCGCATTTAACAATACATTTTAGCGGTGACACAGAAGCTGACTTGGAACGCTTGTGTGTATGTTTCTTTGTTGCTTGTGTGTCTAAGTGTGCGAGTCTTTGCCACATGTATAGTTGTGTGTGTGCGTTTGTGTGTGTACGTGTGTGTGTCTCAGTCCTCTAGTGTGTGTCTGAGTGTGTGTGTGTGTGTTGTACTCACGTGGACGACAGCATGAGGTGGGACGGGGGGCTGTTCTCGATGTCCGCGGGCTGCAGTTCCGCCAGGTGCTCGATGGACCACTTGAAGGCGCGCGCCGTGCCCTGCGATTGGATGAGGAGGACTCAGTCATGCGCACAAAACTGTGACGTCACTCTCACGTGTCATGCGTGTTCTGTCAAGCACGCACAGGGGACTCTGATGCGAGAGGTTGGCCAGTCAGGTTTGACAGCCAAGTGTCCTGGGAGTCAATAATTTTACGTGGGAGTCAATGGTGCCACGTGTGATGGTCAGATTAGGCGGAGGCTCACACGAACTGAATCTTCACGTTTTCTAAAGCGACACGATGACTCAAAGTGACAAACGATGGCGCCACTCACCCTGTCACTGTGCGGCGTGCTGGTCTGGGTGAACACGTTGGGGCTGAGCAGCGGCTCGCACAGCGTGTCCAGGAGCTCCGTCTCAAACGGATTCACAACGCCGCGTCCTCCAGGCGTCCCGTGGGTCCAAACAGCGCGTCGTCCAGGCGTGTTGTGGTTGACTAGAGACTGCGGCGTCCGACACGCGCCGCTGAACTGGTGCACGGAGACGCCGCTGGGCGTGTACAGCCCTCTGGTGGCTGGCGTCAGGACGCCGTCACGTGATGCGCCTCTCAATGGCGTTCCTGCCTGACTTACCCCGCGGTGACTGGCCAGTGGTCTTGTGCTATGCCCAGTCACTCCTCTCTTGCTGGAGCCCATCCCAGGGCTACTAACACTGCCTCCCACGTGGTGTAACAGGTGAGGAGGGCGTCCCGTCGGGGTTTTGTACGCAGCGTGGAGCGGCAGGGGACCGGGAGCGTCCTTGGCTCGCGGTGTCTTGGCTGGAGCTGGGTCAGACCGGACCCAGCGGGTGAAGGCGTCGGCTGAAGGGGCGCGAGGCCCAGAGGAGTTCTCAGTGCCCGGCAGGTTGTAAACTTCCATCACTGACCAGAAGACGACTTCTGAAAGCGAAAAACTCGCAAGTCACGCGTATGTTTAAATGGACTGAGATACACTGTGAACACACTGTACCCCCCCCCCCCCCGCCACAACGAAGCAAAGGTGAGAGGTCAAGGAAGACACAACCCCGTTGACGAGAAACCTGAAGTTGCGTTCGGCGCCCTGGATCCACTACGAGAACACAGCACAATAGGAGCAAATGGGGTGGTTTCTATTCCCACTCGTTCTCTCAGTTTGACGATGCTTGACGCAAAATTCGTCACAGTTGATTGGTGACCAGCGTGAAATTTGAAATTTTGAAATAACTTCGGGGGTTCAACGGTCGTCAGGCGACAACATCCAAGATCCGCCTCTCGGACAAACGAGACGCAACCGGCCTGCCAATTCATTTCTTTCTTTGCAGGTCTGCTCTTTTGGACCAACGCCAGTGCAGAAAGATTCTTGATAATTTTGAAGCTGTAGTCTGTGTTTTCCAACTGTGGATTTGTGACAGATCTTGGTGCCTGCGCCGAACAGAAACGTGTCCCCTTCTGATCTTTCATTGAAAGGCATCCAACGGTCGCCTGCTGAGATTCAGGACCAAGTAGAATCCAGAGGGACTGATCTGAATCAAACCGAAACCTTCACAAATCGAAAGGAACCATAGATCTAGATCTAATCATGGTAGAATCCAAAAACTGGGACATCGCTTATCGCCTGTTTCTGTGTTCCCCTGTTCCATTTTGTGCTGTTAAAGCACATTGAAAGAATCCAGATACCAATGTAGATGTTCCTCTTCAGTTTAAAGACTGGTGAACGCAGAAATCCCAAATAAACCAGGTTTTACCTTCCACTGTCCTGTTGAGAGTTTTCACAGCTCGGGCATTTAAATCTCCCTCCGCTCAAACGGACCAACCAGCGGCCGCGATTCTCGAAGACGGAATTACAACTGCGATTTCTCCTCACAAGTGGGAAATAAAAATGAGAAACCTGTGTCAACATTCTTCCTATAGAGTTATATCGTACATATTTTAAAATTCCCCGATTTCAATATTGTTAGATTTTTCTCAGAATATTTTTGGCAGGTGTCTGTGAGTGCGGGACAGCAAAAAATGGTGGACGACGGCGGGACGACAGAAACGAAGGAAGTCATGCAGTGTGAGTGTCACACGCAAAACCTGGTCAAATTCACACTAAGAAGCTTCCAAATAATCCACTGACATATCTGTCATGTTCTGAAAAGCTTCGAAACCTTTCCGTTGACGGATTGACGTGAATCATTGGGCGATAAAAGATAAAATGGGTTTTGTTTTCAATGTTTCCTTCACCGGCAGTGACAGGACTGAGCACGCCTCGCGCGTTTTGTGCAAATGTTTCGAAGGGAATCCATTTGACCTTCAGTGACTACAGGGCCGGGTGAGGATGACTTTGGCCTGTGTTGAGGGAGAGGAGACTGCAGAAGTGCCTGTGCCAACTGACCGCTCACGAGGAAAACCAAGCCGAAGGGGTGGGGTGCATCCAGAGTACTTTGACTTTTGGGACATTTATTCGCATTCAGAGTGCAAAATTGTGCTGGTCAGCCGTCCCAATGGCCGGGATGACAACAGAGCCACACCAATCCAAATGACTGCGAAACCCTTTTTTCTCAGAACCAAGATATTTCTCGAGTTTGGCAACAACAACACACACTTTTACTCTCTTTTTTTTTTTTCCCCACAAAGATGTCACCAATCATTCGACAACTTGCTGCTCCAAGAGCACCAAAGCCCTCTGGGCCCAAAGGTGACGAATGACAACACAAAAACACAACTAGCTCGCTTTTTGAAATATACGAAGGCCTTTTCACTTCTGGCCAGAAATGTTCGGCGACCATGTTCAGCACTTTAGATGGAATTGACTCAGTCTGACTACAGGTGCCAAGGTCTTTTAGTGCGACCCTCTGACAAGTGAATTTCCGGCTGAAGGCGACATTGCAGAAGGATGTCAAAATGAAGAGATGTCAAGGGCTCACCCCGCAACTGCAACAAAGGGTCAATATCCTGTTTCTGGTGAAGCTGGGGTGGAACTTCACTCAAATAAAAATAACTCCAATGGAGTTCGCGGTGATTTGAACCCAATTATCGCTCACTATGACGTCATAGCCTCATTTGCATAAGTAGGTTGCGCACTCGGAAACTAGGTCACTGAGCCGATATGAAGATAAAACATGTCTCAGATAATCTCCAAGACTACATCACAAAGATTCCCCCAGTGATACCCTCCAAGAATCTGTGATCAAAGTTGAAATTGGTTGAGAAACAAAAAAGTTGAAAATGCACTTTTTGCGATTCGAAAAATTTTAAACACAATCGATCCGCAAATGAACCTCACCAAAAAAGTCATAAATGTAATGCCAAATTACCATAAAAAGGAATTAGCGATCTGTCAAAAAAAATTTCCAACTTTTCACAACCCATCAGATCAGCAAAATCCATTTTTCAGCCCATTTGAGCCATCTTTGGAGGCCAT
>JAAUXT010035120.1_pt1 | contig 10309 bp, 12 predicted proteins | sample 7278171 | NCBI WGS metagenome assembly JAAUXT01 (sample SAMN14350112, study PRJNA611818) | marine sediment metagenome | isolation source: surface marine sediment (1.8m) | place: French Polynesia: Moorea | collected 2018-08 | reverse complement strand
TACCTTCAGTGATGCTTTTGTGATAAATTTCTTGTTATACACATGAAGATCATGACCATGGTTGTGAGAAACTCTCATTGGAATTTTCTCAAAAGTATTGCCGTGAGTACATAAGCCGAGGAATCAATACTTATGAAAACCGCCTCGTACGCTGGGCATCTCGCCCTGAACTGTCACTTCTCTCTTCTCTTTTCTGAACGTCTGAAACCTTTCCGTTAAGCATCCACAGGAGCGGACCTTTGATTGACTGTAAATACCCTCACCAAACACAAATCAATTTCTTGCCCAGTACCGGAGGGACCTGACTGCAAGGAATTTCATCTTAAGATGCGCCGAATTCTTCGTGTGTCGGCACTGGCAACTTCATCAGATGAATTACATGCTAAATTACAAAGCCTTGTCGAGAATTCTGAAAGGAGCGCTTTTCTGTCTTCCTCGTGAACACAATACTCAGCACGGCTCCTTTAGAGACGTGATTGCCGCATTTAGTGGCTGAGTCCTCAAAGGAAAACCATCCCAGGAACATCGTTTGTTTTCTTAACGAGGAAATTCTGCAGATTAGTATTCATAGTTTCATCCGGTCCTGCATGTATTCCGCCATCAAATCGTTCTCTTGGCCAGTTCTGGAACAATGTTTAGCGAAATACAAGATTTCTACAACAAGAGGAGGGGAGGAAAACCTCCTCTTCTTTTCGCTGCCCAAATGAGTTGTGACCTCATACGGTGATGCATCACGTTTATGGTCATATCTCCCACGTGACCGGAAAGCCCGAGGAAGCCTGAGTGAACGTTTTCTGTGCGATAAAGATCAAACCATTTCAGATAAAAGTTCACGAAGAGTGGACAGACCATCCTTCTCGTGCTGCTTCTTGTCTGCTGCCAAAAACGGCCAAAGTCGTTCTCGTGCTTCTCTTTGTGAGTGAACATCCCTGCAGCATACCAGCGTAAGTTTGAGTCCAGCGATAAGTTGTGTTTGACGTCCTCTTCAGCTGGAGGCCCAAATCAACGGTTGGCGTCCGTGAACGCGAAGCAGACAGTCCACCCATGTGCATGTGCCTGTGTCAGCGAGGCAACGACACACCCGAGTGACATGCATCCCTCTGCATCGTACAACCAGTGGACAACAACCATGCAGGAATTTGCATCTTATCAGCATGCATCCCATGCATGTTTTGCATGTGTTTCGGTGTTTAAATGGGGGAGTGAGATCACAGGCATGAAATCTTTATTTTTCAGTTGGAGAACCCTGCAGTGAGAAGGAGAACCTCCCGTCCCGTGCACTCAATGAACAAGGTTGCTCTTGCCCTGGAAGGCGGACACCTTTTCAGCGCGCTGACACAGGATAATGCTGTACCCGAGGCACTCGACAATTGAACTGCCTCAATGTTTCCGTTTCGTGCGAGCGGAAATGATGTGGAGTTGCTCGCAGCAGCGCAGCGTTTGTGGACACAATCAAATGGTCAAAACTGCCGACTTCTCTTATCTTTGCGCCACAGTGACGATTTGGATTACGAACCGTCTCGCCTTCATGTCAAAGCAAGAATGAATGTGAAGAAAAGCAAGAATTTTGGCACAGAGCACCGCCTCACATGCATGGAAGCTATGGCTGTGGCTACGGCCTACTTTGTCAACTTTGAGGAGAGATTTTAAATTTTCCCGATCCATCAGCATGACAATCTCTCTCTCTCTCTCTCTCTCTCTCTCTCTCTCTCTCTCTCTCTCTCTCTCATTTTTCTTTCTTTTCTATGTGCACCATGTCCTTCACAATTCAAGACACATTTTTGGAAAGTGAGAGTTCCCCCCTGCCTCTGTTCAACAGATGCTGGCCCGCCAAATCCCATTCTGGAATCTCAAACATAGAATTCGATCCTGCAGCTCAAAGCATGTCTGCAGTCTCAAATCTCTCAGCCTGAAGTCTGAGAAACCTTGGGAACGGGGAAGCTGCAAATGTTGGTGGTGCCAGCAAATATCAAGAGGGAAAGAGTCGGTGTTTTATGTTTGAGGAAGCAATTCTGTGCTGGGGACAAGGAAATGAGCCTTGGCTCTCACATAGTACAGCCCCATTGATCTCGGTTTGAATGAATAAATTTGCACCGAGAATGGATGGCTTCCTGTGTGATAGAGGCACTTGTGTGGATTGCCTTTTGCTGACATATCATCTCTGGTCGGAGAAGAGAAAGGGCAGAAGCCATTGCCCCATTTGCTGGATCAAACGTTTCATCGAAAAACATGAGAGACAGTATTGGTTGCTGGAATGGTAGGAGGGGATATCCTGAGTTTGATTGTGATCACCTGAGCTCACGTTGACGATGACCACGCACTGAAGCTCCGTGCATGTGAGTGCACCAGGTTCCACCTTTTTGGCTGATCGAAGAAACCTTCTTTTGGCTTCAATCTGAAAACCACTGAGAGTACAAATAGTTCTGAAATGGATTCTGAGCAGCAGTCGGTGTCAGTGATTCCTTTCCCCTGATCATCAATGCATCATTGTCACCTTGTGTTCCTGAATTCTAAGTGGAGACAGAACCACAAATGGAATCTATTGCAGTACATGTATTCCTTTGCCTTCGGCTCCGTGAAGACGCCCTGAGTTCTCAAAATGGAAATGAATATAAGTTTCCGTGAGAAATCCCCCCGTCAATCTTGAGTGATTTGTTTGAACTAAATTTGCCAGTCATCTTTGTTTTTGTGACTGCTATTCAAGCCATATTCCAAATGTGTTATTTTGCTTTTGTTCTTTGACAATGTAATGTGGTGCATCAAAAACTTTGGGTTCCAAAATCATCAGGAACTTCGTTCAAGGTTTCAGGACTTCCTGCTGGCCTACCCGGCAGGGTTTCTTGCGAAAAAGGATTTTGAAGCATTCGAAATGGCCACCAAAATCCTCGTTCACAGTTTCATGTCAACACCAGTGCGCTTGCAACTGCTTCTGCGCTTCATTTGCTCTATTTTGGGCAATCCGTGTTGGGTGTGTCATTCATCTTTGTTCTTTGCCTTGAAAGAAACCACAATTTCAGCTTCTGAGGAAATACCTTCAAGATGCCTGGCTTTCGACCAGCATTCTTTTGACGGAAAATGCCACTTTTTCGTTGTGGACACTTGTGGTTTCCACCAGACACGAGATTCAAAGTGTCTGCGACAGATTTCTGTGCTTCTTCGGGAGAGAATGATCCGGTGCCATTGGCCCAACGCAAGTCAGAATGGTCTTTGCTTCTCACTTCCTGTCTTTGCTTTGACATCCTTGTGCTTGACGTCTGTTGACAATCCAAAAATCATTGGTGGCAGTGGATTCTTGTCCAACTGTTACCAAGGTCAACAAACAACAGAAAATTGTTGATGAGTTGATGAAATACTGGTCCATATTGAACACACACGAAACAAATCAAAGCATGCAACTTTTGCCTGCAATCGCTTTTGAGGCAATGCACACCAAACGTGTACTCGTACATGAACGTGCACAAAATTTTGAACTGCACAACTTTCTTCTGCAACAAATAACCAAGCAGAAATTGCAGAAATTTGGTTGACGTTTTGGCAAATGGATCTCAAAGCAACTTCAACCAAACACAGTTCTTACAGAAAGGAAACAAAATACAAAATTGAACACGATGGCAAAAGCAGAAAACATAAAAAGAACAAAAGGAACATTGAAATTCAAGAATATTAATGAATGACAACAACTACAAATAAATTTGTTGACAAAAACAGAATCAAAAACATTGTTAGCTCTTTGTAAACAAAGCATTTTAGAAATAACAAATTTGAATGGTAAAATAGTGCAAATGAATTCAAATATAATTTGTTGAAAACTGTCCTGCCATCACCAAGTCAAATTTATTTTATTTTGTGTGAGCCGGTTGTGAATGTGCAAGAATCGTGAACAAACACACAAACAACCACCAAACACACAATCTATAGCCAGCTGAGAACAAATTTTTAGGTGACAGATTTCAACTCAGAGAACAAAGAACTTTACCCAAAATTGACTTGCACAGAAACTGTTGAAAACAAAAGATTGTGTTTCAAAATAGAGGGGTAAATAATTTTCAAATCCAAACACATAAAATGGGGAACACCAAGAGGCCAACTCGTGAAGCGTGGACCCAGAGACCCAAGGTGGGTGTGGCATTGACCCGTACAAAATACCTTTGGCTGACCCCGAATGAACTCACCGTCAAAATTTGCTTCATGTGGACCAAATTGACCCCCCCCCCGATCTACTGGAGAGTGAGCCCCTGTTCCGACCCTGTGTCCTTCAAACCCGTCCCCACACTCTCCGGTCGCGGTTGCACCCTCCTTCCTCATGGCACGGAGAACAGCCAGTGCAGTCCGCTTTGACAAACTCGTCGATCCTATCAGCAAATGATTCAGTTGTCGCAAATTTACATAATTCATGTGTGTACATTTGTCACAAAGTTGAGTCGGTCAAATTGCCATTGCTTCTACACAAACCAAACTCTCCAGCAGGACAATTGTAAGTACAAATTGGCTGCCTTCCTTCGACTGGAGTCGTTTTCTCCATGAATTTGTTCCTGCTGTTGCATTTTCATCACTGAATACTGAAGCTCGAAATTCCCTTCGGCGGCTGAGTGACGTCACTGAAGCTTCAAAAGCGGTTGGAAAAGCCTCCGTGTTGTCAGTTGGCTGAAGCACGTGCCGGCGAGAGGATGTGTGAAAGTTTGTGCAAAAAGTTTGGATAGTTGTGCTGTCGAAATGAGAAGAGCGTGTTGAGTGCGAGTGTTTTTTCCTCGTGTGCAATTTGGACATTTAGGTGCTGGAGATGTGAATTCAACTGTTCTGGCTTTGACTGGTGAAACGCGTTTCCTCTGGGAAGACAAACTTTCGTGTTCAAGACAGGATTGAAGTTGCCAGCATGACCAGGACAAGAGTTGCCCGATGAAGGGCAGATTCTAAATATGCAGATCTGCTATCGCCCGACGTTCGGAGGTGGCGTCAGGGTCGGGTGATGGCGGCGGCGGCGGCGGCGGCGGTGGAGGACGACTGCATCGTGGCCGAGTGGCTGCGCTCCTTGAGCCTCGCCCACTACACGCAGGCGTTCCTCGACAACGGCTACGATGATCTCGAGGTCTGCAAACAGATCGGCGACGCCGACCTTGACGCCATCGGCGTGCAGGAGGCGTCACACCGCGCCACCATTCTGGGTGCCGTCAAGACGCTTCGCGAAAAGGGAGGGACGGTGGTGTACTTCACCCTGGACCCGGATTACCAGGCATACCTGGACGCGCTGTCCCCTGGATACAGTGACCACGAGGAGGACTGCAAGGGAAAGGATTTTGCGGATGGTGAGGTGGCGGGGGCGTCAGGCTTTGCGGGTCACGGAGACGCGTACACGGAGGGAAAAGCAACACTTGTCACCTTCCCCCGACTGCAGCTGATCGCTATTCTCAGAGACCAACTGGCGCAGGACAATCAGGACCCCAAACAATTTCTCAACCAAAAGGTAGGATTGCTGGCTTGACAGTTGACACATTACATTTTCTGTAATCTCTGTTGGCCCTTCATTCGTAATGGCTGTGTTCGGAGACGTTCGCGTTCGTGTCACTGTTTTTATTGGCAGTGCAAACAAGTGACTGCGTGTTGCAAAGTCATAAAAAGACAATGATGTTGTGGTGCCAGAACGAATCGTCATGCAGAGCTGCCCCTCTTGTGCTTCTCTTTTGCAAAAGGCACTAAGTGCAAGTACATCAGGGCACGTGAAACTGCCTCCCTCGATTTGACAGCATTTCTTGCAGGAAATTATTCTGCGTTGCAGCCTTGATAGGAAGTTGTCATGCAAAGGTAATGTAATAAAGGAAAACATAGCCGGCGGGTCTCAGGGCTTTTCATATTTCCAGGTTGTGGTCGCAGTTGATTTTGCCCTGCAGTGCAGCCCCATCCCTACAATGCAAGTAAATTGTTGCTGTATCAGCCTGGAAACATGACCAAGCGTCCTTTACCGAATTACATGATGTTGCTGTCAACTTTAATTTTGGCTCTGCCTTACTTACGGGGTATCCAGGCAAGCTGCGTGTATTGCATTCGTTTGATCACGAATCAATGAACGTTGACTTTCGCCCATGCCATCATTGGGTTTCAAGGTTGTGTGTGGTTTTGGTTGGACTGCTCGTGTTGTTTCCTTGATCCAGTCCCCAGGCATCGTTCACTCATTGTGCTTGATCTGATCGACTGCATTGACAGAGTCAGGTCTGTGAGCACATCTGAAATTGAATCAACTGGCGATTCTATTCAGTGTTCAATGTTATCATTGACTCTCCATTCGGAGGTCAATGTGCCTCATTCCACAATTTCTTTCAGACCGAGCAAACTGCCAGTGTTGATGGCCAGAAACGTGCACATACGAGTACTCGTACGACTGGTTCCCCAGATCCTGAAGAGTTTGAGGTCGTCGTGCAAAATGAAATTACCAGATCAACTGGTGAATCAAGCAGCAACTCGGCGTGGCTCAAACACTGTGGAATGTGTTGACGGTTTGTGTAGACCGGTGCAATAGACTCAGTTGCAAGACACATTCCTTTGTCCTTTGCTCAAAGTGTAAGAGCATTGATTGCCATTGATAACCAACCTGTTTTGTCTTCGAGATTTTGAAAGCCAACTACCTTGTCATTGGAGAGAAAATCGATCTGGTGCTTGCTGTTTCTCCTGGAGTCCCAGTTGCTGTTTTGTTTTGATGTTGGAGGCATGTTTCGGCATTGTCATGCTTCTTGACGGCAGGTTGTCTGGTGCACGACGCAGTGTTTTCAAAAGGGCAATTATGAAATGAAGGAAGGTGGCTGATGAACGTGTCAACCAAGAATATTTCAAATCCGTGTGGATATCAACGTCCGTGTTGACATCAACACGCTCAGATGTTTTCGGGTGTCACAAACAAAAAGAAAATCAGGGATTTCACTCGCTCCAACAAAGGTCAAAGAGTTTGGGGCCCCATTCACATCAGAAACCACATTCACTGGGCAGGTGAAAACGGGTCGGCCGATCAAAATGGAAGTGACGCGCTGCCTGTCGCGTTCACAACTGTCATGGAAAACGACAAGTGCGAAGCACTTGAACAGCTGGTTGAGATTCTTGTCATGGTCAGGGAATTGTCCACCTGCCCAACACAAGATGGTCGACAAACTTGCCGCTGGCAATGCGAGCATTCAAACTCGTACTCCTGTGTATCTTCAACAAATGGGTTCGGCGGAAATAGTTTGAGGACTCCTGGATCGCTTGAATTGGGCTTTTCTCGTCGAACAGGCGCGCGATGGATTTCAGCCTGAACTAGTTCTTTCGTGTCTCGGTCCGTGATCTGGACAACACCAAAAGTTGCACTTCGTTGCGTCCAGTGTGTGTGAGCTTTCAAATTCTCTGTTGTTTCCGTGAGTTGATGAGTGGATCCGTCATCAAAATTGACTTTTTCATTGCTCCCAGTGCCTGCCTGCTTGATTCACTCTCAAGCCAGCTTGTCAAAGTTTGTGCAAAGATTCCAGCTGATCAGGATGTGTGCATGAAGGGTGAAAAACTGAAATCACAAGGAAATGTTTGTGTCTACGTCCCTTGGTATTTTCGGAGACTTATTGTCTGTCTGGGTGTAAAGACTGCTTTACCTCGCAGAGCAGCTTGTGACACGAGGAGGAGCCAGATGGGGGGCTGATAAAACGAGCTCATTATCAGTGTAACTTGAGCAGAAGGGAACAATGGTGTCGATCACACGATGAGCGCAGCGCACTGGAAATAGTCGGCGCACTGGCAGCGCACGGATTGTGCGTCCGAGACTAAAAAGGTTCAGAACTTGAGGAATCGTGAAAGCGTTCTTGCAGCTGTTGATGTGCGTACGTACGAGTGAGGTTTGTTCGAAAGGTGTTTGTGCACATTCTGCAAACGGGTGAAGTTCAGTTCCTTGTCCACTGTCGGGTCGCCTCTTTTTATTAAATGCCAAATTTCTTTTCGTTTGCAACAGTGGAGTCTTGTGGGTTGGGGTGGATGCCAGGGTATTGGTGTATTTCTCATGTGTGCATGGAGACGAAAAGCAAAACTCATCCGCGGGTTCATTCAAGGATCGGTGTGAGTCACTGATTTGTACCGGAGTCCTCGGGGGAGGGGGTCGCGACGCTACACGAGTGCATTGCACGGAGCAAGCGTGAGGTGTCGTCAGTCCCGTTGATCTGCTAATCCGCTCCGGACTGAACAAATTCTGACCCACCAGAGACGTCCATTCCTCGTGGCCCCGCGGCTTTGTTCTCGCGGGTCGTGTTGCGGTGCACGACGGCAGATTGTCCACTTGATTGTCCAGGTGGCTTGGCCTTCGAAATGATAACAACGAGCAAATATTGGCAGACGGACATTGGTGACCAGTGAAGAGCACTCACAAGGGGTCCACGAAAGCATAGTTGCACGAAGGAAAATGAAAAACAAACACGGCTTTTGTGAAAGTGATCAGAGTGTGAAAGGTAAGTTCTGGCCACTGCAGACAATCACACCAGACTACGAATGAGCAAATATTATTCTGCGATTTCATTCAGAATGAAAGTTTCAATTCACACTTGAGAAAACATTTGCACCACCCCGTCGCCCCCACAAGGAAAACCCAAGTAAACCCACGAGGGCCCAACGAGGACGCCGCGAAACATGCCTCGGTGTAAGTCACAATGAAAATGGCATTAATAATGTAAATTCCCCGAAGTAACACGAGGTGTCACATACATGTCAATTGTGTTTAACATCGGGCCCTGTTGCATCGCTGGGAGCTTTGTCCTGAAGGCGTTCGGCAAATATTGCCTTAGATTTCCTGCCTGACTCGCATATTGATGACCCGATTTCTGTGGCGAAATTTCCTGCGGTCATGCCCAGAAACTATAAACTTGCCAACCTGGGATTGAAAATGAGTGTCTCTTCTCGATACGTGTACAAAGGTTGACATTGAAAGTTTAAAGAGTGACATATCAGTTCAGTTACTGCTGGGTTGTAATTGATTCCAAAATGCAAATGGTGTTCAGAAGTGACACGTGAGAGGCTCACATCGATTGAGTCGAGATCAAATGCGTTCTGCACGTGTCGCACACAGCCTTCTCTGCCACAGAATCGTTTTCTTTTAATCAGAAAGATTCCTGACAATTTCCTTCTCAGTCTAATGAAGCTGCGCGTCGTGTCGATAATTATTGACTAAAATTCCACGCGCATAATGTTTATTTTTGGTTAAGTACACACCCAACAGGGCGAATAATAATCTGGATCGAACTATTGTTCTGAAAAAGTTGGATGAGTGCAAGCGACATGCCTCATCGCTGACAACAATGTCGGTGAATAACGAGGGTTGATCGGCTTCAGTCACCCGTGTGCAGCTTTTCAGGGGCAGATCCAGGAGCTGCGCCTCTCGCCCTGGCATCGCGACTTCCTCTGTGGTTGAGACATCCACCCGGAATGGAAGCCATTGGATGACACGAACTTCAAAGTTCCAAAGTTTACGTACTCGTACGTGGTTGTCACTGACACACACAGTGTTCAGCTCACTTCGTCTTGAAATCAACACGAGAATCACAATTTTATCAAACGAACTTAGATTGCAGGAGTCTTGTGTTTTGACGATTTGTATCTCGAGGTACCATGCTGGGACGAGTGCGTGTGTAATGCTTGCCACTTCTGAAGGATTTACGAGAACACGGGCTCTTTTTCCGTTTGGAGATCCGAGGTTTTTGCGAGTGCGTGTTTGCTGCAACATCCTTGCACAACAAAAAATACTTTGTGCGTATCTCTAATTGATGTGTCACATCGCATAATTTCGCCGCGAGATATGTGCATAAGTGTGTGTCATTTCTGGTGACAAAGAGAAGTGACGGTGTGGTATGCGACGGACGAAGGGGACTTCTTGTCCAACTTTGACCGTCAAGAATTTGTTCGTACCCGATGCCTTGCGTGTGTACGTTGCCTCTGTGTGTGTGTGTGTGTGTGTGTGTGTGTGTGACCTGTGTCTTGAGTTTACGAGGCAGGAAATTTATGTCAGCGATTCTTGGGTGTTTTGCAAAGATGGTTTCATTTCTCACTACCAAAACTATATACAGTGAAAATATACCATCAGAGGAAGAAACACACAGGACAACACTATCCTTACTCATACAGAAGTCAATGGGTAAAGGCCATCAAAATTAGTAAATTGAACAAGGTGGCTAAAAATTTCCTTAATATGAGTTGTCAAAATAAATGGTTATTCTGTCATTATCCTTCTCATTCCTGAATGTGTTTTGTGGCAATTTTATCCCCTTCAAATTCTCCTTGTTCTGTGCCTTATAACCAAAAATACATATCAAATCATTCC
>JAAUXT010072568.1_pt1 | contig 10311 bp, 16 predicted proteins | sample 7278171 | NCBI WGS metagenome assembly JAAUXT01 (sample SAMN14350112, study PRJNA611818) | marine sediment metagenome | isolation source: surface marine sediment (1.8m) | place: French Polynesia: Moorea | collected 2018-08 | reverse complement strand
GTACGTCATCAACCGCTGCCTCGCACTGCGCTGTGTGCTGCCCCACACTGCGAGGACTGCGCTGTGTTCTGCCCCACACTGCGAGGACTGCGCTGTGTTCTGCCCCACACTGCGAGGACTGTGCTGTGTTCTGCCCCACACTGCGAGGACTGCGCTGTGTTCTGCCCCACACTGCGAGGACTGCGCTGTGTTCTGCCCCACACTGCGAGGACTGCGCCGCAGCCTCAACATGACGCGGCTCGAGTCTGTGTGAACGGACAATGTGTTCGCGTTGAGCTGTGTAACCAAGAGGCACTTCAGCGTTGTGACTGCGCGACAGGCCTGTCGCCTCACCACAGGTGCGGGGAACCGGACATTCGGCTGTGCGCGACCAGACGCACCGGTGTGCTCCAAACAGCGCGTTCGCGGCACACTGGTGGGCCAAATCGAACACGGCCAATATCGAGCTCAGAAATGCAAGTCGGAAGCAGGGACGGGGTTCGCTCCAGAGGAGTGGCCCTCAGCCCCCCACGAGGGCAGAAGAGACGCCTCGGCTCAGTTTCCACGTGCAGCCCCGAAGTCAGTCTGGCCCGACTCCAGTGTGAGTGGAGGGAGGGTCCCGAACGACTTACATCGGAGTGGAAGGGATGTGAGGGAGAAGGTGTTCACATGAGATCATTCAAATTTCATTCGAGTTGGGTCCATTGTAGTTTCCCCCTTCGATTACGTAAGCTCTCACGACAAAAAATGACATTTTCGAAATAACCGTTTCAACGCCGAAGAGAACGTCGCGTATTTTGTCCGTTTTGCAAAGTTTCCAACATGTTCATCGCGAACTTCTCTTCGGCGACAAAACGGACCCAGTAAACTGCACAAGTACAAGAAAATTATCACGAACCGTGGATCATCAGCAAATACGTTTCACAAGCAGAAAAAAATACACTCCACGAGAGACATCATCATCATCATCACCTCACATCAGAGCTCGGCATCGGGCCCCGGCTCCACACAACATCATGGCCGACACAGTTAAATACACAAAGAAAGAAATAAAGGACTTTACTCCATCCAGAAGAAAGAAACTATGTACAGAGTATCACATGATTTTTACTGCACACGTTTGTCACGTGGTTCTCTTTGACACGCGGTTTCAGAGAACGCCTCGTCGGGCAAAATCTCCCTTTCCTTCCACGCAAACCTGAAGTTTTCCCTCAAAGTTGTGTCCATCAAATGACAAATCAAAGGTGCAAAAAGTACAAACTTGATTGCAAACAACGGCAAGTGTACGAGGTTCTCGCCAAATCTTTAACAGTTTCAATTTCTGCTGTTTCTTGTCGTTTAACCCCCCTGCCGTACAGTGACTCAAAGCTTCAAGCACAAAATAAATAGACACGAAATACAGCGCAACGCGATGGTAGTTCTTACATCAGACTGTACAATGAGTGAACAAAAGAAACGAAAGACGAAACAGGTGGTCAAGACAAATAGAAAAGTTATGTACACGTTTCTGTGCAAGTATTATTCCATTATCGCCACAGTGAGTTGGGTGTTGCAGTGGGTACGTTACGGTCATGCAACATGCCCCGCGCACACACGGCCATTTCCACGCGTGTCCTGCACAGACTGTTCTCTCCAGCTCGGGGTATTGGGCGTGCTCCTGGGGTTCACACCACAGGGCAGGACGAGCACCGCGGGCCACGCCGGGCATGAAGCACGAACGCGCCCAGCGAACTTCTCACGGTCCGAAGCGCACTGCAGCCCCGACTCGTGCTCGGAACCTCTCGCTCGCTTCAGTGTCAAACAGCATGGCTGTTCGGAGTTCGAGAAATTCAGAACCCCAGGGCCACTCGACGCATGCGAGAAAGCTCCGCCTTTCAAACTGCAACACCCTTCTTCATACGCGCACACACACTGTCGTGTACCCGTATACGTGTACACATACCATGATAACCACGAACACATGTACAATGTCTGCAGACTTGCCGTTGTGGAAAGTACGCGTCTGCGTTCACATCGCGTCGCGCACAGTCGGTGCGCATGCGCGCCAGTTTCCCGGTCCTTTTCACTTTTACACTTACTTCCTGTTCTGAGCAGCGACCGCGCGCAAAACGCGCCACAACGACAAGTCCACTTTGTGTATGGACACGAGTGAGCACAATGTATTAGAAAAGGCAAGGTTCATCATCTTGCAACGTGCAGCACACGCGTTGTTGCACGCACTCGATGCTATGTACAAGTTTTGGCATCTTTCCCCTGTGTGCACTGAATCCAGGGTATCTGCGGCTCACGAGTGAGACCACACACACAACTCCACGTCCCTGTACAAGTCAATCGAGTGTTGTACCATTTGCCTTGAACAGGGATGTAACACACCGAGGTGTTCGTTGTGAATCGGGTGGTCCCACTTGCGTGCAGCAAACAGAACCCTGACGCAGACTCCTCCTCTCCTCCCCTCCAACGTCCTGTACAAAATATACTGTCTTAGATCCGTGCAATTCTCATTCACACGAAGCGAAAAAACGTTGTGGGCACAACCATTCAAAATGGAATACTGAACTTCCTTTCAATGCTTTTCGACCTCACACAAAACAGAACGATCATTTCAAAACGCAGCGCCACTTCAATCTCAATTCACATTGGAAACGGGCCTCGGCAAAACGGACCATTCAGATCCATGGCAGCATTCTTCCTCCACACAAACACCAATGGCAGTTCTCGTCATTTGCAACTTTCAGTTCCAGTTTCACCACGTGGATTCAAATGTACAACTTGGAGGTCTCCGGTGTGTACTCGTCTCAACAAGACGCTTCCAACCAAGAACCACTCCCAATCTGGGAGCCACACACACGGCACCTGCTTCACCATTCCCTCGCGTTTTCGTACACAAAAGTGAAAAACATATTGGCCATTGCCTCACGTTTTTTTACAAACACGAGCATCACAAACTGGAGTGCACGTCTGTACAAAAGAAAACCAGATTTCAGTGCCTGGACGCGTCTCACGTTGAGAGTGGAAAACGACCGACTCGCACCCGTCTCACGCGCGCACCTCTGTACAGTATTTACAGGTTCAAGGCTACACACAGACCACGGAGGTGTATGTACAGCGTTGTTCGGTTGCGGTGCATCAGATACCAGTGTGACTGAGGTGGTTCCCTCGTGCGCACAGCAGAAGACAAAACTTTGAAACCTTCAAAAGGACAAAAATGTACACAAAAGCGACAGCACCCTCCCCTTCCCCACAAAAATGTTCAAATCATTGGACGAAAACAACTCTCTCGCAACTACAATGCAGAAAATAATTCCCTTCTTAGCACGCACGCACACTCTCACGCCCCTCTACCACGCGCCGCACACACTGTAGCTTCACGGAAGCCGCACCAACACGAACCGATCTCGCTTCTACACAACGAAACACGACGACCCAGTCTGTACATCGGGGTGAAGAGAATGTGCGCGAGACAATACGGGTTGGAAAAAGCGAACTACTTACGACCTATTGAACGAGCCAGAGAGAGTGAGAGAGAGATGGGAACGACAAAGAATGGTCGGGAGAGAAGCGCGACGGCCGGACACGCCGTGTGCGTCACGCGCCGCGTCGTGGACGACGCCGCAGCTAGAGTTCACGAGCGCAGCAGTGCGCGCGCGCCGCATGACGCACATAGCGTGTCCGGCCTGCACCATCTGTCCGCTCAGCCCACCAGTGAAATTTCCAATGACGTACGAACTGCACTTGGATCAACCTCTCTCTCGCATAAAATATTCTTAGATTCTGAACGAACATGAAAGTAGTTTGGAATGTACTTGTACGGAGGTATGTATTTTTCCTGGGACAACAAGACGCAGAGAAGATGATCCAAGAGTGGCTCACTTGGGAGGCAAACTTGACGCAGTTTACGAATCTCCATTGACCGAGAAAAAAGTTGGCTTCGCACATCACAAACTCACCGAATTCGGCAGGAATTTGCTGGATGTTTTGTTTCTAACACAGAAAGTCCCCCACACCAACACACACGTTTATCGTGGAAACTCGTGTAACTGAAGCAACACAGTCCGAACCAGGTTTCGAGTTTTGACTGACTCCAGACACAAACACCTCAGAACTTTCCACTCGGAAGTCAGGTCGGACCGCGTTGCTTCAGCTGATCGGCAGAACACCACTGACTGACTGACTGATTAGTGACTGACTGCTGCTGCTGCGACCTAGTTACGTGGTGACGTCTCGTGATTTTGAACAGTGTTTGACCTGATATGACTGCTGACTTGGTGGCTTGGCTGGGAGATATGCTTGCGATTCAACAGAGACGAAGTCTTTTCTTGTTTCAGACAATGCACCATATGTTCTGAGACTCGACTCGACCAACGCGACTTTCATTGGTTCAAAACTGGAGGCGTCTGAAGATTCAGACACGTGAGGAAATTCAAATTCCATCCACAAATGCAAACGTGGTCCAGTTTCAAAAGAACTTCGCGTGGAACCAATGAAACGGCGCTGACCGAGTCTGAAGCTGCTAGCCCTGCAGCCTCCTGAAGCCTCAGAACATGGTATCCACAACACTCAATGTACAAACACATCTAAAGACCAATTGATATTCAAGTTTGGAAATATGTCAAGAAAACAAATCGCGACCCATTCCGTCATTCATCCACGCACAGTTTTCCACTCCCACCGCAGACTCCTCCAGGCATCAACACGTAATGTGCAGAGAATCAAAACACTGAAACTCGCCAGACTATGTACAATGTACATCGAGACAATGATCATGTGACAATGTGCCGTTTCCACCAAAAGTGCGCGTGCAAAACGTGAACACCGAACGACAGCCCTCTTCTCTACATTCAGCACGAAAGTTTCTCAGTTTCCACAACGCAGCGACGAATCTATGAACATTTGTACAGGAATCGCAGAAAGTTTCGCATCAGCGTTTCATGCATAGATTTCCCTCGGTTTCACACGTCTCTCTGACACAACCTGCTGTCGGTCCAGCTGCTATTTCTGTTACGTTTTGATCTTTGTTTTTTGCTTTGCAAAACAATTCTACCTTTTCCAGCAAAAGAAACTACAGTGCAATAAATACTGTGATTGCAACACCCTGTTGTACAGAATAAGCACACTTTGACTCAGTCCAGACGCGTAGACACAAGTTTCCCCACCGGCCGGGGCGGAGTGCGCACACTGTGCCCAGTAGTTCCGACGCAGCGCTCCCTCGTAACGAACAGGCTCCTTCAAACCGTCTCAAACATTTGAGCTCGTGAGCCGAGAAACCGTCACGTCACCAGGTCAGGAATTACTGGCAGAACGCTTCACGAATCCTGCCGAAAAGTTGCACTGATACGCAAAATCTGAGAAACAAACCTCAGCAGAAGCTGTGTGCAGGAATTGCTACCTGCATTTGAAGCGCTCACGTCTGCAGAAGCGAAGGTGTGTCGCGACGGCTCCAGATACACAGCTTCAGTGACTCAGACGGTCAGGTCTCAGCGGGCTTGGTCTGTATCTGCTACACGTCGTGCCGAGGTTGCTTCACACCCAGTTGTGTGGAAACGATAGGGCTGGCACCGTTCTTCAGAACTTGTTCCTGAGTTGGTGATGCCTACCGCAGTACTTTCTGGCTGGTAACGATGCAGTGACGATCTGGCAGCTCTTGACAAGTTGGGAGCTCTTGGGTTGAAGATGGTTTGGGAGCTCAGGAAGTGGCTCAGACGGTGAGGGTCTCTAGTTGGTGACGGTTTGGGAGCGGCTCACACGGTGACGGTCTCTTTAGTTGGTGACGGTTTGGGAGCGGCGCTCGATCTCGTCCACAGTCAGCACCTTCTGGCCCTGCGTCGGCAGCGGAGGCATCGTCGGCAGCTGCTGCTTGAACAGGTCGTTTCCGAACCACTTGGACAGGTTGTTTCCATCTGGAAAAGCGAGGCGCCGAGTCAGCAAATCATGCGGATAAGAACACTGAAATGACCACCAGAGAAGCGAAGACTGACGGGGACTGGAGACGCAGAGATCAACTCTTTTCCGCGGCATCCTTTCCCACCATCAAAATTAAAATGAAGCATTTTCTGGATTTGGTGCTTGACAAGTTATGCTGTACCCCAGGTTTGCTGCCAGAAGCGAATTTCTGAAACCAACCACTCTCTTGTGCCGATCGGCGAATTATCTTGTGAAGAGTTATTCACGGTGGCGCCCCACCCCCATCATCACCATTTGTGGGAGCGCCCCCTCACAGATCCGGCCACGCCCACTTTGCAACGCGCACGTCGCACGTACCCGGCTTGACGGCGGAAGTGAGCGACGCCATCGGCTGTCCCATCTGCGGCTGCGGCGACAGCGCCCGCGAGATGGCGGCGTTCAGCGCCGCCGCCGACAGCGTCGCCCCGGGCGGCGTCAGACCCGGCTGCGATGCCGCCGCGGCCGCCGCCGCCAACATCGGCGTCAGCTGGTTCCCGTACACGCCGCCAGGGCGCGCCGCTGCTGCAGCCTGCGGAGACACGTGACGCTGCATCAACTAAACCCACGTCGTACATACACGCACGCACACACACACACACACACACACACACACGTTGAAAAAGATCATCAACCACGACCTCACGACAAAACCTTTCAGCATTTCAGAAACGACAATCAAGCTGTGCCGTGATCAGACGGACACCAGGTTGGAACGGCGCGGTGGCCACGCACCTGGATCCTGGGGTCGATGGTGGCCGGGGCGGGGCGGGACTGCGCCGCCGCCGCCTGCGCCTGCAGCGCCGCCAGCTGGTTCATCTGGTTCACGTTCACCGCCGCCTGGGGCGCCAGCCCCGCTGCAACAACACACAACAGCGCCATCACGCGGCGCTCAAGGGAAGTCACGCCGCCGAGCACCCAATAACCCACTCCTTCCCGATGTCACAAAATTGTTGCATTTCCCAATGTTGAAATGTTCTAAGTTTGGGATCAAGCCGCCCCTCAGATCCTGAATCCGCCCCAAGCGTCGCGTTACTCGTGAGGTGTTCCTCTTGTCCTTTCCACACTACTTCGAGGCAGAACATCTCAACACTCCAGCGATCATGGACGCTGAAAACTCAAACTTCCACCCGCCAACACAAGATTGAGAAAGCGACTCACGTCTCACGGAGGTCTGCAGCATCCGCTGCACGAGCAGCGCGTTGGCGGCGGCGGCGTTCCCGAGCGCCGTGTTCACCGGGGGCAGGCCGGGCCGCAGCACGCCCGGCTGGACTCCTGCAACACAGAGCGGGACACGTGAGGGCGAGGCAGGGCAGGGCGAGGCAGGGCGAGGCAGGGCAGGGCAGGGCAGGGCAGGGCAGGGCAGGGCAGGGCAGGGCAGGGCAGGGCAGGGCAGGGCAGGGCAGGGCAGGGCAGGGCAGGGCAGTGCGGGGCGGGGCGGGGCGGGGCGGGGCTCAATGACACAGGGAACGTGGTGAGGCCAGACTCACACCACAGCGCATATGAGGTCAGACTCGCAAATGCAGTCCTGTTGTGTCATGGACTGGGCCAAACCACCCGCATTTGCGCAAACTGAACCCAACTCCTGCCCCCCCCCACTGTCCGTCCCAGAAGACACCCCAATGACCGATGTGCCCAGTTGTCCAGATATCGCAGCTTGTCACCTTCACTCGTAAGACACCAGATTCAGACTGCTCCACTCCGCCGCCCGTGGCGCCACAGAAGCGCTACTCACCGGGGAGCCTGGCGGCGGCGGCGGCGGCGAGCTGCGCGTTGAGCACGGCCGAGCTGGCCGCGGCCTGGCGCTGCATGTTCGGAGACGCCGGCGACAGGCGCTGCAACAAGCAACAACACGCGATGTTCACTTCATGCGCAGCGCAACTCCTCCGAGATGCCCACATAGATCCACTTAACGTCATGCAGATTCAATCGGGACGCAACGTGATGTTTCTTCCTGCACAAGGCTTTCTCACGCAGCCAAGAGATGTCGTTTGCCAAGGCCGTATCGCCTGACGCGCGAGGCACCACAGAAACACGATTGCGTGAACCTCTCGAGCTGATGATCTCTTGGCCAGATGCCACCACTTGCACGCTGACTTCGACACACACAGCACAGATCTGGGGGGTCTGAGCCCCACTGATGGCAGCAGAAACATATTTGTACCTGCTGCTGCTGCTGGAGCCTCTGCTGCTCGAGCAGCTTGTTGATGTCGAGGCCTCCTCCGGCCGCTGACGTCACCACCGTGTTCGCCTGGCTCCCCACGATCGCCCTGCAACCAACCAACCACTGGTCACACTGTGAACAAGTTTTCGTTTCAAGTTCAGGGAACCGACAGCCGGGACAGGTCGAGGTCGAGTGTTGCAAGCTTGATTCGTTTTGAGTGGAAACCAATTTTCAGGGTTTGCCCGTCCTTTCTGCTTCTCATGGTGAATGCTCCAAATTTGAACACGCTGTTGAAGGACCAACGCACGCACTGAGCTCTGGTACCCGGTGCGCGACGCACGCACTCACCTCTGCGCGGTGGAGGCCGCGGCTGCGGCGGCGGCGGCGGCGGCGCTGGTCCCCGCGGTGGTGGCGCCCTGGCCCGCGCCCGCCTGCAGCGGCCGCCCCGGCTGCGGGAGGTGCGGCTGCGGCTGCACCGTCGCCACCGGCGGCGTCCCGCTCCCGGACGGAGCCGCTACGCTCGCGCCTGCGCAACCAGCCACAAACGAACCAATCAGATTGGAGTAAAACACCAGTCAACAAAGTTCTGGAAAAGTTCTTCAGGAGTCGAACCACAAGGGGAGGAAACGCTTTGTGGTTCATCTTGCATTCTATGCAACAGCTTCTGGGCCAATGTCGCCTTTTCTATTTCAACAACAGAACACCACACAACGAAGGGAAAAGGGGCGCGACTTTCACTTCACAACGTTGTTCCACCAACACGTGCGCTCTCACCTTTGACAATGGCGCGCCCCAGAATGGCTTGTTGCGAGGCGGTGGAGAGGCTCGAGCTCGGCTGCTGCTGCTGCGGCTGCTGCTGTTGTTGCGGTTGCTGCGGCACGGCGCCCTGCCCGATGAGCGCGCGACGCTTGGGCTCCGCGCCGCCCGCCGCCGCCGCCGGCTGAGGCTGCCCCGGCATGCACGGCTGCGGCTGCAACGCCATTACGTTGCCGTGAACAACACTTACGCGCGACAGTTCATGTGCATGGCTTTTCGGAAATTGGCCCTTTTGCCGAAGCGAAGAAAATCTCAACGAGACACATTTTGAATATTCTCCAGTTCACACCCGACATGTATTGGAGAGAGTGCGCATCCGTGTATTCAGCAACACTGACCTGTTGTTGCATGAGGTGAGCGTTCATCATCATCTGCTGCTGCTGCTGTTGCGAGTCCTGGAGTTGGTGGAGCTGCGACTGGAGATTGGGCGCCGCCGGCACCTGGATGGTGAGGCCGCCGCCGCCGCCGCCCTCAGAGCAGACGGAGCCGGGCGTGCCCGGGTGCGGGGGCGTGTCCGCCTGCAGCACCACCTGCGGCACCTGCCCCGGCCGGATCCCCTGCAACACGCCCCGCAACGTCACGTGAACCAGCCCATGACTCGGTCCACAGTGGGACTGCTGCAGGATTTCGCTTGGCGCGAAATTCACTTGGCCAGGTCTTGCCTTCCACAAATAACATCAACGGACCGGAACTCCTCTTCCGAGTTCACTTCACCGGAAGTTCGCTTGAACGGAAGTTCTCGTCACCGGAAGCGGCGCTACTCACCATGGGCGGCTTCTCGTCGTCGAGAGGGGCGCCACCGCCCACGCCGTTCTCCTTGGCCTCCGCCTTCTCATTCGCCATCTTGCGGATCACAGACGTGGGGGTGAACGCCGGCGAAACTGCAAGACCATCAAGGTCAATTTTAACACCAGTGACGTTGGAAAAGAGTCATATTCGCATTCAACCTGAATTCAATCGCGGATCTTGTCCACACAAGTTGAGTGTGTGTGTGTGTGCGTGTGTGTGTGTGTGCGTGTGTCTGTATGTGCGCGAGTCCTTTCCGTGTGTCCTTCGCGTTGCTCTCCACACGAACGCTGCTCCACCGCTTCCCTTATTATCGCCCGGCACCGTTACCTTTGGCTTGATGCTGCGCGGGGTTGAAGATCTGCGGCTGCGATATGCCCACCGCGGACACCGGAAGTTTGTTCACTGGCGCCGTCGTCGGCGGAAACTGGAACTGCAGCACGCCGCTCGTGACAGGCGCGTTCGGAGACTTCGCCTTGCTGGAAACAACCGTGGAACAAGTCTCAACAGTCAGTTCACACTCAAGTCTCACTGAGCTTGGTTCGAGACAGACGCAAGTTTCCTTCTGCGGGGGGGGGGGGGGGGGGGGGGGGGGGGGGGGGGGGGGGGGGGGGGGGGGGGGGGGGGGG
>JAAUXT010020162.1_pt1 | contig 10312 bp, 10 predicted proteins | sample 7278171 | NCBI WGS metagenome assembly JAAUXT01 (sample SAMN14350112, study PRJNA611818) | marine sediment metagenome | isolation source: surface marine sediment (1.8m) | place: French Polynesia: Moorea | collected 2018-08 | reverse complement strand
CAATGTCTGAGTTGGAAAAATTTGCTTTGCGGGGGGTGGGAGGGTGTATCCCGGACATTCTGACCTGGACAATGTCTGAGTTGAAAAAATTTGCTTTGTGGGGGGGGGGGTATCCCGGACAATGTCTGAGATACCCTACCCCAGGGCTGAATCTGCCCCTCAAGCATTGGCATATACTCACACTCCTTATCACTGGCTTTTGGCTATGGCTGGCCTTTATTTTTTCCCCCTAAGATGGACGGATGCGGATACACGGGCAAACCAATATCAGCGCGGCTGATAATGACGGAGACACATGCCTGTGCGCTGTACGACAGTTACATCTACGGTGGCGCGCGCTCTAACTTAGCAATCACAAGGTTCAGAGAGAACGAACAGGGAGAGATCGATGAGCACAGGGTTTGTTTGGAATCTGGGTAGGCAACAGAAATCGACCTCAACCCGAATGTTATGGTCTTACTTTCTGAGAGAAGAATTTCACATCACGACCCTTTACAGCCTCAGTTCTTGTTTTGGACTGAACTGGCGCGGCGCGCGAGGCTCACCTGGTCTCCCGGCAGCAGGAAGTTGGCGGTGGTGCCCTCTCGCTGCGGCGTCGGCGGGATGGCGCGCTTCCCCAGCGCCATGCCCACGATAGCCGTCATGTGCGTCTCGGGCCCGAACACGTGGATCGGGACACCCAGCGTCTCACCTGCGCGCACAGTGCACATTAGTCAATGCTCTCGTGCGGAGGGGTACAACGTGACGCCAGTTTCAGCATGATGCGTTTTGCTACTGAAGCGCCATGTAGCGGTGTGCGCGCGTGTTGCTGGACGTGAACAGGCGATGTATGTATTCCGAAACTGAATAGATGCACTCACCCAACTCGCGCATGATCCTGAGCCCCTCCTGGAAGTTGGGCCCGGCCCTTCTCACGAAGATCTTCACTTTGCCGTCGATGAGCCTCTGCTGGTACTCCCTCAGGGCGCGGACGATGCCCTGCAGCGGGAGAGGAACCGTGAACCAGTAGCAGATGCTGGCAAATTGCATATGACGCCAGAGACTTTCAAGGTCAATGAACTGAACAAATTTACCTTGAATGTGGCTGCTACGTTGGTGAAGTTAGCAATACCTCCACCAATGATCAGTATCTTGCCTACAAAAAGGGCCACACATTAGCACATAGGGAACTGCTGTTAAGAGTCTACGCGAGCAGAGTTAATTTTGCAGAGCTGAACTGCAGGTCCGTCTTCACCTTCGGGATGCATCTCTTTGGTCATGAGCGACAGGATGGTTTTGGCGTACTCGTACGTCTGGCCCTCGCTCGGCGCGCCCGAGTACTCCCCGTAGTTCGACAGCTCCGCCGCTCCGCCCAAGTCACAGATCGTGTCCCTGTCGCGAAACAAACATGCACCTCAGGAAACTCTCAGAAATAGAAAACACTGTCCTGGAAACAAAGCCGAGCGCTGAAGTCAATTTCACACAGGGTGCGTCGCGTGTTACGTCGCCGTGGACGTCAACAGGCGTGACGTCGTTGTGACGTCACCACTGCGTCCAGCGAGCTCAACACTCACGCGTAGATGACGGAGGCGCCGCCCCCGGCCACCATGGTCCAGATCCTCCCGACCGGGTTGAGGATGGTCAGTTTCAGAGAGGCGCCGCTCTTCGCGTCCAGGTCGGCGATGTACGCCTCCTGCGCAAACAGACTCGGAGTGAACGCGCTGGAGTGACGCTGTATCGGGAGCTCTGCATGCTGGGTACGCCCACGTGATCGACCCAAACATCTATTTGCGCGAAATGATTGGGAGTGCGTTTGGCTACTCTTTGGAAGCACGAAAAGTCGAGGAAGATGTGCGGAAATAAAGTTGAGATTCCATTCCAACTACACTCAGAGTCCAACAAACTGGACTCATCGTTTTCAAAGTGTGTGCACTATCGTTTGATCCGGCGCTGTGGTGACGCGCCGCACTGACCTCGGCGTACGCCTCGCGTCCGAAGGGCGGCGGGAACTCGATGTCGCCCCACGCCTGTTTGCACAGGTACTCGGCGCACTGGTCCAGCTTGGCCGCCAGGTCGAGCACGTACACCTTCCCTCCAGCGACGACTGCGGACAGACACAAAGGATGTTCAGGCTCAGAGGCACGGTGCACACAGAGCGGGCCAAGCACCACATCCCTGCACAGGTCGAGCCCGGAAACGCAGCCCCTTCACTCCTTCATTGTGCACAGAAAACGACGCACACGAGTACAGGGTCATGCGCGTCGCAGATCTACCGGCAACAATTCTGAGAAAATAAATGCTCACCAAGCGGGTTGATCTCCAGGTAGGTGAAGAAGAGCTTTGAGTACGTTTTGTAGAGATCATCGATGAATTTCACCAGGATCCTGCCAGAAAAGAGACGGACAGACATTGTAAAGTCTTGAAATTGTCGCCACGACGACAGGTGAATGCAAAGTCCCCCCCCCCTTTCTGCGCTTCAGTAGCGCTCCCTGCGGGCATCCCCCCCATCCCATCACCCAACGACATGAGGACCGCCCCCCCCCCCGGGACGGGAACTCACGGCTGCACGTCGGGGGAAACCTTCCCCAGCAGCCTCGTCTTCACGTCACCCTCACTGGGAACCTTGTCGATGCCGATGTCCAGTTTGGCCGCCTGCAAACACACACAATGCTCACAGTTGACACAGCTGTGGAAAGTACGCGGCCACATTCACATCAAAATGCATACACGGGGACAAAAATCGTTTTGTTGACAGGAAAAGCCATTATTTTCTGAAACTAGGAATGGGACGCAGCGCGACCTTGGCGTCCACGTCCCCGATGTCGACGCCGCCCTCGTGGTGAAACAGGATGGTGTCGCCCTCTCGGCCCGAGTAGATGCACACGTAGAACTCCTCATTCTGCAACAAACAACACGCTCAAATACAGCGACAAGAATGATACAAGCAGATCATGGGCTTGACCCCTGAAAGGAAAACATTTTCCCTCCCCCTCCCCCGCGTGATGTCGGGTCCAAAATATTGATTTCTGATTTCTTCTGCTGCATCTTCAATTGCCCAACATAAGAACCCCCCTCCCACCTGTTGTGACCTCATGCCCCACTCAGTGAAATCCTGGACTGGCCCTGGGCCTTCACGCCATGTGCTTGTGGCTGTCTTTACCTGTTGGTGAGCGACGAACGGTTCGATGATGAACTTCTTGAGTTTCCCTGTGGCAGCTCCAATCTGCAAGAACGCAACGCTGTTGAATTTCGGCGTGTTATGGAATAGATCTACCGGTGGGTGTAGGAGACCTCTCCCTGCACCAGCTGATTTTCTTGACGCATCTAAATTTGCAAGCAACAGTAATTTCAAGATGCCCCCACCCCAGAAATCGTTTTATCTTGAAAATTGAATTGACCGGGCGTGGGACCCCACCCGGAAGCGTGACTCGGTCTCTGGAGCACTTGGGCCATTTTGCATCAAGAAAATTTTTGGCGGCGTGCTAGCCCCCCCCCCTGCTGGAAGCAGGACAAGCGGCGTCACTGTACTCGAACCAAGTCTGTGAAAATGTTGCCCGGGAAGGGGCTTTTGAGAAACAATTCCCGAGCAATCCTCGTACCTGTACTTCCCTGCAGCTCACATACACAAACACCGTGACCGTGTGTGTGTGTGTGTGTGTGTGTGTGTGTGTGTGTGTGTGTGTGCTAAGGCTGCACATATATATTTATGTGCTGCAACACCCTTGCCCACCAATGTGTGGACTGTGATGGTGATTGAACCGCACGCGTCGCAGTCAGCGCAAACAAAGCAACGAGTCAGTCACACGGAGCCGTGGCATCAGGAGAAAAAAACAACTCTTTTGTGTGACAGATGGATCTGCACACAAGTATCTGAGGAACAAAGAACCTGACAATGCATTGACAGGAACACAGAAGACCCTTCAAGTTTCATTCATTTCCTGGCAAAACACCTTGTTCGCACCTGTGTGCCTGTTCGGGATTTTTCTATTTCTCTTTTCAAACATCCTCCAACGCAGCCATACAAATTTTGACTCGCTTCAGCTCAAATGTCATGGTGCCCAATTCACACACAGGGACTGGGCAAGACAACGTGCCCATCGCCCGATCCTGCTCCTCGCACAGGAGCCACTCCCGCGCACTGAGCGCACCGAGCGACACATGCATGTCCGATTTGATGACATTTGTCGTCGCATCATGCAGCAGCGCAGGCTCATTTTGTGACCGCTGTGAGGACAGACAGTTGAGTGGCTGGCCTCACATTCCGAACACGCACGTTTCAACTGGGCAGCACGAGACACGGCACCGGGAATCTTGTGGCCGCAGTACTCGTGAACTCCATAATCTTCTCAACAAAACACCGCCATCGAACCACACGCTGCACGTGGAATTATGATCACATTTCATCACATCTTGTGGCCTGAGCATTACCACTCGAGACGTATCAGCGAGCACACAAAAAGCGCTGCACAAATATTTGTTCTTTGAGACAGGAGTGTTACTGCTACTTTATTAGGAAAGGCGCCATTGATCGTGGGAAGAGATCTATTGATCGGCTGCAGCCTGCAGGAGACCTGCAGCGTTCCTTCCGCCGCAGAGGGCACTCCAAGGAGACAATCCCACGGATTACTCCGGTTTAGCAGCTGATCCGCAATCACAGAAAAACAACCGTCCTCAAAACTGACCGACACAAATTTTGCCACCGATGACTGCAAACCAAAGTTCCTCCGCTGACACACGAACACACAGACATCAACAACCACAAAGTTCACCACTAATTTTGAAGCAAATTTCGCGGACGTCTTGAATTCACGCCTGGCGCTCGACCGTCAAATACCTCTCACCCCCGCCCAACCGTACCCACCCAAACCCTCACAACCCAATGGTGTTTTCACCTGGAGCAACATTTGCTGGTACACAGCTTTTCACTTCTGTTCTGCTCATCAAAATTTCAACAGTGCGTCAATGAAGGCGGCTTGACGCTCCACCAATTAGGCTGGCATCGTTTTTCACTGCCGCTATGACGATGCTGACGCTGGAGTGACGCTGGATACTGTCAAAAGTTCACTCACCTTCAAGTCTTTTCCGAGTCTCTCGTTCACCCAGGCCTTCACTTCGTCGTAAGTTGCGTTCACTTTTATCAATCCCAACTTTCCTCTCCTCTTGATCAGCTGATCAGGCTTCACAACCAGTTTCTGAAAAGAACAAAATACATTCAGTTTTGATGAACAGCACTGACTGCAAACTACAACGTTCTCCAATAAAATTTCAGACAAGTTGATTCCGCAAAACCAGTCAACGCTCCGATACAGATTGCCGCACTGAGATGACATTCTCAAATGCGATGAAGCCTGGTGCAACGTCACAAACTTCGCAATAAAATTTGACCAGCCCATCAAAATCCGCTTGTGTTCTCACCTCAGTCAACAGCCACGGGTTCTGCTGTGCCAACTTGTCAAAGTTGGTCGACTGCTCAACAGAAGCGAATCGACAGTTGACATGGGTGGTTCCCGCAAGACACTGGTTCAGCAAGTTCTTGCCCGTTGCCTCAGAAATGGCCTTCGCAGACATTGTCACGGCTGAAGAAAACAAATCGAAAACACGTTGAAACCTGTTTGACAATCACTGTTAACACACGCCGCGAAATCTAGCCAGGCCACCAAATGTGAGGGTTGTAGATCTATCAACTGCAGCAGTCTCCTGTGAACTAAAACCAGTGATTTCATCAGCCACACCAATGACAACTCGCATCCAGGACGGTGGCTGACGCAAAATCTCCCGTCACAACAAAGCAAAGGCTCAGCTGACAAATGACACTTGTCTTGCTTGTCAATCTGCATTCAATGTGCAAGACAAATTCGCAGACTTCAACTTTTTTGTGACATCTACGAACAAATTCCTTTTGAAACTCGCCGACTGCATGGTTGCAGCAGCTGACTTGCATCGATTGTCCTGACATGTTGACATCACAAAAATCAAAGCTTGCTCCAAACATCGGTTTCCTCGAGGCCTTGTGTTTTTTGACTTCGATGAAACATACCACGTGTGATCCGTTGTTTTCACTTCGTCAGTCAAAGCGAGAATGTGGAGGATAAACTCCCAAATGCACTGTTTAAATCAGCAAACTCCGCATCGTTCGATACGTGGCCTGAGCAGTTCTCGACTGGGTTCTTTCCAGCAAGTTTCACGCGCGCGCGCATCGCGCGAGTGACTGCGACTTTTGAGACTGCAACTTTCCAACGAAATATTTATGCTCCTGAAACGTTACAGTATCTTTCGTTTCAACAAAAGCTCGATTATTATACACGAATTATACAATAATTAGGTCTAAATCACCCTGTAAAGTGAACAATAACGAAAACTTTTTTTTGATTTTTGGCGCGCGCATTTTTGTTTCGCGCGTAGGAAAAGAACCAGGCGTCTGGAAGCGGCACCATTTTGATTTTGAGCGGCGTGCGAAGAAAGAATTTTGCAAATTGTTCACGATGTCTGACACGGTGAGTTTTCGGTGTAAAACATTTGAAGTTTGTGATGACAGGATCAAATTGGGATCACCATTCAGAACTTCTGTGAAACCACCAGCTCCAGCGGGAATTGAAAGTGAAATCGCCGCTGTTGTGGTTTTGCAATGTTTGGAACTCAGAAAATCATTTTCAGCCAAACAGCCAAAGTTGTGAAACACCATGAATCGGTTCTTGCTTGTGTGCCCACCATGCTTCCTTGGTTAGCGGCATGATAGATCCAGATGTGTGTTCAAACCCACGGAACTGAATCTCATTCAATTCGATCGACCGAAGGAAGATCGAGGAAGAGAAAAACACTGGCTGGCAGATCAAGATCTGAATTGGGGAGCTTGTGACAACGCAAATCCCTTGACGAGTGACACGACTCAGAGGTGCACCCACGTGTACGAGTTGTGACTTCCCAGCAGGAAGTATTTGTGCGCACAATGCTGCCATCTGAAAAACCTCGGATCTTCTTGGAGCAATTTGTTGACGTCTCGTTTGCCAACAAAGACGTGGACAACACAAAATCGTGGGTCCGCGACTGTCCCACTGCTCGTGTCTGCGAAGACGCCAATTGTTGATCATTGTCAAGGTGGGGTCTCCACTGCTTTGACTGGATATTTTGACTTCTTTTGTGGCTTCAAAGAGTCAACACCTGCAGTCACAGTTGGCTGAGTTTTCAACTTTTGTCGCCAGCGCCTGGTATGACTTGAAACTGCCGGACACTGGCCTCATGCGTCAAAAACTGGCCTCATGCGTCAAAAACTTTGTGTCACCGAAGGAAAAATTGGTCAGTCAGTGGTGCGGTCCGTTGGATTTTCACTGGAGGCGCAACAACCACTTGCTTTGTGGGGAAAAATCTCTCCGCAACAATTCTCACAAGGAACCAGTGGGTTGTTATCGAAACTGCTGCGTTGGAAAAGCAAGAGAAGATCTCTGTTCCAAAGCCTCATTGAAAATTTTGTCTCGAGGTTGACAGATGGTTGGTCGTATCTGTTCCAGACGTCGAATGTAAACAGATCGCTGCCACCCAGTTTGTGTTGGAACCCATTGTTGACGCTGTGAAGGGTTTTATTTTGTCTTTCAGGAGCAAGATAACAAACAGAACGAAGAGCAGGGAGGTGGGGAGGAGAAAAACAAAGAATTCATCAAGCTGAAGGTTGTGGGGCAGGTGAGATTACGAGTCTCAGTCTTACATTCGGGGAAATTACTTGCGAAGTCGAACTGACCGGGACAATTTAGTCCACCAAACTGTGTGGCTCAAGATTCGGCCAGAGAAAACATGACAACAGCAGGCCCTCTGTCACGAACTGCAGACACCCCGCCCTGCGCGAGGTATCTTTTTGGGGAAGATGAACAGTGAACGTTTTCTTTCCCCAGCACTGAACATTTTCCCGTTGGGTGGGGGGCGAACCTTTTCAATTCAGGGCTTGATGATTGAAATCGCAAAATGTCGTGAATGGAGATGCCACTTGACAGCGGAAAGCCTCCATTGGTGCGGTGTGGGGCTGCCAGTCATACTGGCAGATGTTCTTGTTCACACAACTTCTGAGGTGTTCCATTCACTCTGGCGGGAGAATGAAACGAAATTCGTACGTGTTGCTGTGCTTGTTCCACGGGAAATGAGTGTGTGTGTGTGTGGGGGGGGGGGTTGCCTGGGGACAAAAGCAGTCAGTGAGTCTGTTCTTCGAAAAATCACACAAGTGGTGCGTTGACGATAAGTTTGGAAACTGACAAGCGAAAATGTTGCCCTTTTGCGGGAGGTTGGAAGTGTGGTGTGTGTGTGCACTCCAGTCAAAAAGTTGTGTGTGCGTCTGTAATGAACGATGTTTCTCCTGGCACCTTCAAACTTGCGCTGAATTTCTTCTTCGGATATTTCAGGACAACTCTGAAGTCCACTTCAAAGTGAAAATGACCACACAGATGGGCAAGTTGAAAAAGACGTACAGTGAACGACAGGTATGCTCGAGTTCGTGCGTTGGAAAACTGATCAGCTGACAAAAATCTGTGCAAACCACGGCATGAGAAAAGCCTCGAAGCATTGCTCCAACATAAAGCGTCCTGTCTGCGGACAAAATTGTACTGGGTCGCTTGTTTTGGCCCGAATCTGTTTGCACGTTGAGCTGACGTTGCGTCTCTTGACAGGGAGTTCCCGTGCACAGCCTCCGGTTTCTCTTCGATGGAAGACGGATAAACGACGATGAAACGCCCAAAGCCGTAAGTACATATCTCAGTCTCTCTCCTTTACAAGTATTTTGCAAATCCTCACCGAGTCAAACCGTGTGATAAGTTGTGAACCACCTGCTGTCCGTTTCGACTGACTGCAGGGCGAGTTGTTCAGTCCCGAACACCCATCACACTCGCACATAGTTCTACGCGCGCGAGCGCGACCGGCCAATGCCGTATTCACCCGTGTTGCAAGACGCAACTTTCACCGTCGATTTTCTAGCGTCAAGGTCCCATTGAAACTGGAGATTCCACACCCCATGTTCCAGGTGCACAAAGGGGGGGGGGGTCTTCCCTTGGGTGGGCACGGTTGACTTCCCCGGTTGGGGACGGGGTGTTTGTTCTCGCGCAGTTTTGTCAGCACCGAATTCGTCTTTGCAGCTCGAAATGGAGAATGATGACGTCATAGAAGTTTATCAAGAACAGACGGGCGGTGTTCAATAGTGAAGGAGCCACCGGCGCGAGTTGGACTTTTTTACGAGCTCATCATTTTCTAAGTTACTCCAGACTTGGAAAACACGGAGAATGCTGAAACGTTAATATTGTTGCCGAATCCATCATCGTCGCGGAGCCTCTTCTCCATCGCTGCATCGGTGGAAAGACGCCTCCTCCAGTTCACGTTTCGTCTCCATTGGTTCGTGTTTCAGGTTTTCGTGGAAGTTTTCCGATTCGGAGCAAAATATTAAGATTTCAGCAGCACAGGAGGTTGATGCCGTGCATCCTCTGGTACCAAGAGCGGGTTATGCGTTGAACGTTGGGAGTGTGTGATAATGTGACGAGTGTACAACTGTACATAAACATGGAAAGGAATCGTTGAAGAGAATATCAATTTGCATTCCTTATGAGCATTTCCTTTCTCTCACAGAAAGTTGGTTTGTCGTTGTACACAGCGAGAAATTCGGGTGGTTTTTGTTTGTTGTTTCAACGGGTGAAATGTGGGGTCAAGTCTTCAGTTCGACCAAAAATGAATTTTCCCACTTTTGATTGTGTCCTGTTTTGTCAAAAATAGTTCATGTTGTGTCCAAAGAACGATGGTTGTTAGAATCGTCATTGCGTTTTGTAAAAAGACTTTTTTGTGCGTTAGTTCCCAACAGCAAGGCCTTCAAAATCAAAACAGGCGTCGTCTGAAGATGTTCATATTTGTACAATAAAGGCATGAATGTCGTACACTCGTTTCATTCAGCCAGTTTGTCGTGAAACGCAGCGCTGAGTCGCATCTTCATCGGAACAGTTTCTCGAAATCTTTGCGCACGTTCTTCCAGCTGTAGCGATCACAGTCGATCTGAAACAAACAGCGCTGCAGAATGACGCAAAGAAAAGTCCAGCATGACGATACACTTCTGACACGCTGAAGCGTGTGAGAACATCCTACTCGCACCATGCCAGATGAAAAATTTTCATGACAGTCAAGATGCTTTGCATCCAGATTGAAATGAAAATTTTGAGTCTGAAGTGGTGTGAGTGATGTTCTCACACACTTCAAAGTGTCAGAGGTGACTTCTACCACAAAGCTGGATCAAAACAAGCAATTCCAGGAACATGATAACTAATAGAGTGGAAGAGTGTGAGTTCCGCACACTGTACGATCAATAGAAAATCACCGT
>JAAUXT010029665.1_pt1 | contig 10314 bp, 9 predicted proteins | sample 7278171 | NCBI WGS metagenome assembly JAAUXT01 (sample SAMN14350112, study PRJNA611818) | marine sediment metagenome | isolation source: surface marine sediment (1.8m) | place: French Polynesia: Moorea | collected 2018-08 | reverse complement strand
TGCACTGGTGTGTTAAATGGTTTGACATGGGTGCACTGGGCTAACAGTAGAATTACTGAAAAGGAATCTAACGTAAAGAACAAAGAGAATGGCTCAGACGGGGCCTTATTGAGTTCGAAACGTGACCGTTCGATCGTGTCCGACTGTGAAACGTGGACACTTTGCTTGAGACCGGACTGTGTGCACACAGGACACGAAATTGGTGTGGACATGCGAGGTGGAAACGAATACCTTCCTCCCTGCTCAGAGTCAAATCATGCCTGTTGAAATGAGTTGACCGTTGGCCTTTTAAACAGCCAGACGTGTCAAACCAACCAAAAGCATATGTGGGAATTTGACCCTGCTGTTGCCCTGTTTGATGATGTGGTCAAACAGCGTCAGTGTGTGATGACAGCTGGGTCTCGGTCCAGACTTCACCACCTGCTATTGATCAGCACGACACTGAATACAGATTTTCTTTGGTTGCAAATCGCAACAAATTAGTTAGTCTGATAGAGCACAGTAAGAGGTCCAGCCTCCTCACTGTGACTTTCCTGTGAAGTGCGGACGAGAGGCTTTGTTGTCCTGATGTTTTTCAGGTCACCCACCGCATCAACTTTCGACACGCGGGTCTTTTGGGGATTATTTTCTCTCCGAACTCCAGGGTGCTACGTTTGAAAAAGGATTCCCGTCTGACGTGTGGCTCGAGCTCCTCGCAGCTGAGCTCAGCCACTTGATTGTCATGACAAAAGTGAAAAGAATGAAACTGACATTGACACGTAAAGCGTGTCTCTAAAACGTGAACAAAAACCGTCGGGAAGCCGTGTGAAGGTCCCTCATTCGAACACAAGAAGCCTGAGGGATAAAATTCTGTGGATCGGATCCTTCCATCAGCAGACGCTGAATTTTGCTAGAAACCGGTATCACGGAAATGGGAAGCCTCAAAATTCAGAGCCCTGGGGTCGCTCCCTCATGCCGCCATGACTCAGAGACCTCAGGGCCCAATGACCCTGGTAGAGCTTGTGAAAAGGAGAGCAAGCTCACCCGTTGTCCATAGACGTCGGTTGAATGTGATTTTTTTTCCTCAGTGGCAAGTGATCTTTCACCTGAAGGTGTCAATCAGTAACCAGTCATTTTGTTTTCTTTGTGAAAACAAAAGTCCAGTGCAGTGTGGTAGATTTGTGGCTCCTTTGGACTTTCAGCACAAACAACTCCTGGTTGAATGTTGAAGACACACAGGAGAAACAAGCATGTAAATCAGAGCCCTCAAGGAGTTTGCTTGAAAGTGCTGTGTTTCTGGGGGAGATGTGGCACATCTACCAGGAGAACCGAGTGAAGAAGACTCTGCCAGGACTCAGAGATCACGGGGCTCCGGTTGATGAACCCGAGTCGTGAGGTTTGCTTGACGCGGAGGCCTCTGAGAACCGGTACACCGAGTCTCTTCACACAGACTGAGGTCGCGACGGTTTGATTGGACACAATTCACACTGATTCATTTCAAACTGGTCTCGCAAGGTGGAGATCAAGAGGTTTATCAAATATTTTGAAGGCTTCAAAGCACTTTACCGTCTGCTATGAATCAGCATTGTGATTGGTGTGTGTCTGCCGACCTACGAGTTCCTGCAGGAAGCCTGCCGCCAGCGCACTGTTATTCCGAAACTGAACAGACTTTTGATCCCCGGAACAAGTCAAAATATTTCTCGAGGCTGCAGGGTGGAAACCATGGTGCCCGGTGGGCCACAGAGCTATTCAACGAGTAATTTGATGGAAGAGGGCTGAAGAAGAAAAAGACGCAGGTAGGAACTGATTGAAGCCCCAGAGCTGATGGAAATGAGATTCTTGTGATGTCTGATGTCTGCGAAAACTTTCTTTTGGTGTCCCTTGTTGGCTTCCAGTCGAAGAAATTCTTTTTCGTCAGTTGCAGTTTCAAGTTTTTCCTGTTTACTTGAAGACGTCACTGAATCTCTTGCAGTGATAAACAAGAATCCTGTCGTGACTTTCAATTTACAATACAAAACTTGGAAGTGGTGTGATGGCGGTGACACTGCCGTGTTGGTGAAGGACAGCGTGTTGATGTGAGCTCGGAGTTAGTTTTAGCATTTCATCCCTTCGCTCGGAAAAAATTCTGTCCGTATGACAACACACACACGTGCACACACACACACACACACACGTGCACACACACACGTGCGCGCACACACACACACACACACACACACACACACACTTCGTCTTGGTTGCTACTTGTTGCTTGGACTACTATCTGAACAACATTTGTGTTCTGCTCCGTCGACAGTTTTGACAGCACAATTCCATCCACTTCCTCAGCAACAGCGGTGTATTTGCACAGTAATGATACTCATAATGGAGTCAAAGGGCGCGTTGTTTTTCTATTCGACTGCACCGACTCATCCAGTTTCGATGCCAAGAGAGCTGTCTGTCATACAAAGCGGAACAATTATGCATGTGTTGTTGGTTGGTTTCTTGACACGGGTAGATTTCTATGGCTCGGTTTCTATTTCCCGAAGACTGACATCCAATTCAACATCCAGTTTTAATCCCACGACCAGGCTGCAGGCCGCTATTCTGTACACCATTGGTATGTGTGTGTACAAGTGTCACTGCACAAAATAATTCAGGGGGAACCATTTTGTGGTCAAAAACAGTTTGACACCTCCCCAACCGTTGCCATAACTTGTGGCCTGCTGCCTGTGATTATGGCCACTGAACAATTTGGGGTCAAAACATTTTCTGGCTGTTGGGTGGGGGTGGACTTTTGTGGTGACAAACGGTCCCCCCCCCAACAATTTTGTGGCCACACCGTGTGTTCCTTCGCTGTGCACTTTTTGGCAATGGCTTTTCTTCAGCCGTGAATCGCCGCGGGCTTCTTGGTCTCTGATTTCTTGTTGTCTCATGGGAGTTTGTGACGAACTTTGTTTCAAGTTGTTTTGCACACAAATTGTCCACTCGTAGTCGGACAACCTTTCTGCAGTAACATCACCGAGCCGCACTAGTGTGGATGTCTGCGGCTGGGAAGAGTATTTGGAACCTCAAACATTCGAAGAGTTGATACCGGTCTTCGCAAGGGTTCTGGGCTGGTGTGATCACACTGGAACAAAACATCCAGCACAGGGCCATTTACACTTGACTTCCTTTCATTCCACGAACTCAGACGGCAGCACCCAGTTGTGTGCGATACTGCAAAACACAAAGTTCCGTTCAGGGTTGAAGTTAAAAACGTCAGAGTGGTTTCACTGTGTTGGCGATTGTGGTGTTTGGTGGCTCGGGAAGTTATTCACGTCCAATGATTTTGTCTGGTGGATGGAATGCATTGGCGTCATTCAGCAATCGTGATTGTGACAAAACAAGGACGATGGAAGCAGAGTTTGATGCACTGTGTGGAATCTGGAATGATTTGTGGATGATGTTGTTCCATTTTGTACTTGGAGATCGGGGTGATCCTTGAGTTGACAGCGGTTCTTCTGGCTCCACAACGTCACGAAACAGCGTTCAAAACGGGGCTGCCGGTGCAAACTGGAGGCTCCTTGGCGGATCCCGCGGAGAACTTTGCAGGAAGCACGTTCAGCTGTCACATATGACGAGCTGTCACCAGAGCTCGATTCCGGACACCGACAGGAGACAGAAGTTCAGCTCTGTGACTGTCATACCCCACAACGTGGACGGGTCGTCACAGTCTCACGCAATCTCTCGACGTCAGTCGAAGGCACGGATTTTCTGTGGTACGTTTGAAACTGAACATGTCATGGCCGTATGCCGGTCGGGGCTGCCGATTTGCAGTACGTGCGAGTATCGCAACTTCATTCACGAGACAGGCAACTGTGCGGGGTCGAAAACAGGAGCAGGAAAGAATTTCCGGTGATCAAGATATTCAGAGGCCAGCTTTGTCTTGTGGTTGTCCTGTTTATTGGTGTTGACGCATGTCAACCACATGAGAAACATACCGAGGGGTACGAACTCATAGAAGATTGTTGCGCATCGTGCAGAGAAAATATCCACACGCTCGGTGCATTTGGGTCAGAGAACAGATACTCAGAGAGAACAAAGACAGTTCTGTCATGAGAACGGAAGGACGCACACTGCGCTTCTCTCGTATCTTTTTTTGAGGAAAAATGCTCAAGGGCAACTGTGCAGAAATCTCAACCAAGTTGTTGGTGGATGTTTGTCCGATCGGTTCGGGAAATTTTGTCGCAAAGCAAGCTGGCCAGTAGCAGACTGCAGTGAGTGAGTGTCAGATTTCGATGACTTCACCCAAGAGGCTCGAGTCTCCGGACCAAGATCTCGTTTTGTTTCCAAAATGTTTCATGTCAGAACGGAGCGTCGATTTTCTGGTGCCACCACATCCGTCCGGAAGAGTGACTGACGTTTATTTGTGCAGAGTCGAACGAAAGGTGCACAGAAGGAAGGGAAACCAGCTCAGTGTCGAAGGAAGAATGGTTCGGAGATTGGACTTGGACTTGACGCAGAGAACAAAATACACAAGCAGTGAAAAGTAGATTGTACGCCGGTTTCGCGATGTGATTCGCTGTTGTGTGAGGAGCAACAAAAACCCAAGGATCGGATAAAAGCGGTCCTCGAAGATTTCAAGACAGACGACCACCACATTCCGGAAATTTCACAGGGAGTGACGGTGAGAGACAACTGTTCTTTTGATGGAGGAAGTGAACAGCACAAATCGCACAAAGTTTTGGGCTGACGACGGAATTTCTTCAGAAACACGAGAGGTGTAGCCGCCCCCTGCTTTTCAACAACCGACTGTGAGCAGATGATGTACGCTGCGGTGATAAGGTTGAAGTTCATAGGTAATTCTCTTCAAATGTATGCATGCCGCTGTTGGCTTTGACTTGGTGTTCGGCAGAAAAGGTCCGAGCGATGACTCGAGTCCAAACAAACTTCAAGTCCACTTGTTGACTGGTTCTATGAGACGGTGATGTGTTGGAGAGGCGTGTTGTGTGCGTTGTGCAGGCCAGCGTTCGTTGCTGTGGGAGCTGCTGCCACCTGGCAATTGCCGTCAGCGAAACCGGAGAGCGGGTGTCACAGCGCAACATTCGGAGCAATTTTTTTCGGCGGGTCTTTCCCAGTGTGAATCTCAAACGAGCAATTAGAACTTTTTGAAAGTGGAGCAACTCTTGTTTGTTCACGTGAGTTCTGTGAGTGCGGTCGGTGGTGGCAGTGTTTGCTGAAGGCGTCTTTCACCCGCATGAAGCTTTCTGCAACACGCCGAAATGTTTGACAACCAAGAAATGAAGCAATAGATACGACAACATGTAGGAAACACTTTTTTTGCTGTTGGTGCAGGTGTAGTGCGCTTTGTTTATGATGGGCAGTGTTCATCGAAACATGCTGTTTGTTTGGACACATCAGCGAAGGGAGATGATTTCAGGTTTTGCAAAACGCAGCTGTGGTGTGATCAAACACTTCCTAGTGTCAGAAATAGGTTTTCAGATCGCCTCACTGCCCCCCCCCCCCCCAAAAAAAAAGAAGAAACCGTTGCAAAACTCAGGCGAGTTGAGTTGTTTCTCCACCAAATCGGCCGAGGCGTTTTCTGTTGGAGCTTCAAAACTTCGTTGCTTTTTCTGGAGCAGACATCACTGATTTGGGTCACAGGTTTCGTTTGATCGTCATTGATCAACGAGTCTGAGTCATCACAGAACCATCAAACACGCATCTCTTATCAGCGCATTTCCACTGAGATGCGCAATGAGCTTCACCCTGATTTCATTCTCTCAACACCATCATTTCCCTCTGTTTGACTCGAATGTGGCTATTTGGGAGAAGAAGTCTGTTCTGTTGCTCCGTGGAATGATTGGGAACAGATACAAGTCAGACCACCACAACGTTGGTGGACCAGAAGGAATTGGGATTGAATCTGCAGCAAGCTTCGGCAGGCTGCGCAACGCTATCGTTCTGCTCCCCGTCTGCAAGTGCCGTTATTTTTTGGTTGATAGATCAAACGCAGTGATTGGTTGTCAGAGAATGAAGGTTCCTTATCACGACGAACACAACAGAGAAGCTCTTGCGAGAGCGATCGCTGGAGAATTGACTTCTCTCATTTGAATCTGTGTTTTTGGGTTCAACACAGTCCCATAAGCAATTTTGCACGCACGACTTGTATCGTTGCTACTTCAGCAGATGCTCAATGGGAAAGAAAAATCACTTGCGTCCACGACGAGGTGGAAAAGAGCCGCACTTGCTTTTCGAGCAGTGGAAATCCATGAAGTCAAAAGCCGAGTTCTGGCTATGATTAAATTGTGAAAGTTGAACTGTCGTACCTGTCCTGGTTGACTCCGCCTGACAGCATTTCTTCATTTTCGGAGTCGGACAGTGTTTGCGCCTCGATTGCAAGTGCACACAAAGTTTTGGTAGTGTTTGACCATCGCAAATGCTCAGCGTAAAAACACAACAGCAAACAACCGCTTCAGGATTTGACAACGTGATTCAGTTGACATTTGCATTTTGGGAGCGAGAGCTCAGAATGTGGGATTCTGATTGTGTGCAACAGTCGGAAAAAGGAGGCCAGTTCGAGTGTTGTGCTGTGTTTATATGGCTAAAACTGTGACTTTGGGTGCTCTGAAAAGTGGTGCTGGAGTCATTTTGGCGTGACTCAAAATTTGAGAGATCCAAAAAAGAACTTCTCAGATCGCAGCCAATCTCCTCACTTCGATGCTTCGCTGTTGGGCTGGAAAACGTCGCAGCATCAAGCACAAAGGCACAGACACACACGATGAACGTGTCCAACACTCTTGGTAAAGGCAGGACGTGAATGTCTCAGAAAGTTCCCCGGCTCTACCACTGTGTTTTGTGTTTTCGGTGTGCCGATTGAAATGAGATCTGATGCAGCCTTGTTTGGAGAATGTATGAACTCATCGATGTGGCGCAACTTCGCAGTGGATTGACAACGGGATTTCAGCGGTGAGGATCAATGCGTGAGCTGTTACAGTATACGCGCACAAATCGTGTGCTATCGAAGTTTCCGGCTTGCAAAGAACGTGTCTCGTCACAGAGGAATTACACGGGATGACATCAGGTGAGAGGATTAGACTGTGGCCGGACGATTTGGTGAGATGTACGCACGGTCTTGTGTGTGCATTTCAAGTTTTGGACTTCAGCGTGTGAGTGACGACAGGCGAAGCAACGCACCTGCACTTGGAAAAAAAAATCCAAGGAAAACAGCACAAGTGACAAACGACGCCAACAACGACGGGGCCAAATTTGCAAACTCGTGGCTGTCCGTCGCATTTTCTGAGATCAATACTCGTACATCTGCAGAATTTGGTGCTGCCAATGTTCAGTGATGAAACATTCGGGAAAAGCGAAGGAGACGAGGATAAACAGTTCTACAACAATGGAGCTCTTGTCTTGTGTGAACCGCAAGCATGGGGACAACTCACCGCTAACTGCTCATTTTCATTCCATTTGTACCATTCAACATAATATGAAAATAATGGCAAGCGCTTGGGTCTGTTTTGGGCTGAAGGAGAGACATTCGTAGCTCGGGGGGATGGGAAATTTGAACTGCACTTCAACCAAGCCCACTCGCAACAAACCAGAACAGAAGACGAGTGGGAAGACACGACAGAGACATAGACCAGGTGAGTGCGGCAATTATTTCTGTCTTGGAGTACATAGTCTGCCAGAAGTCAGACTGCCAGTTCGTGTCTTCACGGTGGTCGATGAGTATGGCTGTTCAGGAATCTGAAAACTGAAGTTCTGTGCAGCGTTCGCCGACCAAATAGCTGAAAATGGTGTTTGGTCGAGTTTGGATTCTGAAGTGGGTTGGATCCACAATTTCGGTGGCTGCTTTTGCCTGGTCGAGGCTTTTAAACCATCAAAACCCTTGTCATGGAGACAATGAAAGCTGTGAGGGCGATTGTTTGCACCTGTGTTGCGTAGGTGTTTGTGTACGTGAATCAACTTCCCAGATCGCATTGTGTGATAAACCTGTTCCGTACACCTGCATGAAGTTGTGGCAATTGCTTCGATCAGGACTCACTTCTGCCCGCAGGTGTGTGGGAGTTTGCTGAATGGTGTACAAAATTCAGTTTTCACTTGACGACAAAATCGGGTTGTGCGCTGTTCGTGACGCAGGTGAATCAGTCGAAGGATGTTGTTCAAACGGAAGTTTGCCTGCGTATCTGGCAACGAAAACTTGAGTACAAGTCGTCTCGAGTTAGAGGAACAACAGCTGGCCGCTTGACCCCAGAAAGCACCAGCACACTTTTCTTTGTGATCTCGACACGGAGACACCCCTCCGCTGAACAACTCAGTAACTTATGGACCACGAAGGCAGCCAGGTGTGAAGATGAGCTTGTGTGGAGAAAGACCTGCTTTGGTCTGTAGAAGTCCTGATCCGCTGGTTGACAACACAGCAATAAATTTTATATATAATTTTGTGGCTCCTTCTGCAAGACGAGACAAATGAACCAGTGTGTTTTCCCTCAATGTTCCGCGGTATTTTAATGAAGTGTGGGTGTTTGTCTCGTATTGCACTGAGCTCCCGCCCACCCCTCTTGCACATTCATGTGTTGTCATTTCGTACACGCTGATTTGGTGCTCTGAATTTTTCAGATCCACAGCAATTTGGTGGTCTCTGTTTTCTTGCTTTGTTCACTTTCCTGTGAAGAATATTGACCGTAAACTTTCCAAGTGACGTGCACACGGCGAAATTGGACGAGTGAATGACGGGCTTGAACTTGGCTGAGTGACAAGATCAGTGGTCGAGGCTGCGCGGGCGGTGACGGTAACCGTGGGTCGCAACAGGTCAACTCGATCAGACCCGACACAATCGGGGGAGTGCATTAGGTGGCCACAGATGTACGTTTCATGGCGAGAGTGTTTATTCATTCAGCGCCGAGATTCATCACATCAACGTGGGGCACACCGTGTGGATCCACAAGGGTGGGAAAAATAGTTTGATCTTTTTGAAGGTTTCGCTGCGCACAATGCTGCAGATTTGTCCACACCGGTTTAGCCCGACAAGGTAAGTTTGGAAGAAGGGAATTTTCTTCGATCGATCGTTTGTGAGCTTTAGGTGCACGATCGTCACGCCACACAGCAGCATAAAATGGGGAAAATATTTGTGATGTGAACTCACGTGGGTTTCAGCGGCTGTGAGGCTCGCGAAAACCAGTCGCAAGTGCTGACTGCTCAGCTGAAGCGAGCTGAGTTGATCTGTAAATTTGTTATTTGCGCAGCTCCTGGTGTGCTGATGAATTGGCGGCAGCTGATGTGTTCATCAGCTACTGCCAGGTCAGAGACGATCCCATCAAAATTTTGCGATGTACTCGCCCACAGCTTCCGAGGAGCAGTCGTGAAAAATTTCCCGTGGCGTTTTAATGAGTTCTTCGACTTTTGTCGCTTCTACGACTTGTGCAAGACGAATGAGTGCTCTCGCAGAAGGTCTTTGGTCAGATTGACCAATTCGCATGATCCCGTGATCGTTGATTCGCTGCTGGTCAGTTACCATGCAATCCGTCCTCTGGAATTCGTCGCCAGAAAGTTGGTTCTGCGAACAGTGGAGTTTCTCGCACAAATTCAGGATTGGGGTCAGAAAATCTTGTGGTTACAACGGGGAACCTACATGCAGAGAGGATCCCCACAGTTCACCTGTACCACAGGTTCAGAACTTTCAGATGTTTCAGTCACTTAGGAAGTTCGTATTCAGTGCGTCGCTTTGCAGTTGCTGTGGGCACGCGTCGATATTGAAAAGTGAGAAGGTTGCAGACAGAATTCGCTGCAGGAAATCGCTGGTTGCACCCTTCAGGAGGGCTCCAGTTTCCTTCGCCATGTACAAAATGCTCATAAATGTTTCAGAAGAACGTCTGTTTCTCCCCCAATAACAACAGGGAGGAGTTGCTGATTTGTACGTCAAAGTCGTCCGCAGCCAAGTCTGATCCTCGCACGACTCGGTGCGTCCTGCATGAAAAGTGATGCACGACCTGAACGTATGTACGTTCTTTGAACTGCACGATCATCCAGGTCCCAAAAGCTCGGACAGGGACAAGGCACCGGGTGAGGCAATGCTATTTAGGTGATTTGAGGTGGGTTGCGTGATTTGGGCACAAATGAGCCAAATCGGTGTGAGCCAAATCAAAGCACCTATAGGCAGCGTCTTCCAAAAGTATGTGTACAGCAGTTTCATGGTTAAGATGAGGATTGATTTGGGATCTTTTGGGCTCTTTTGGTTCATTTTGGGTTGGGGATAATGCGTAAGGATGGAATTTGTCAAATTTTAATTTTTAAGCGTATGGTCCTGAAGGGTGTTACCACACACTCAGTGTAATCACCATCAGTCTGTATGTCCATCCGTCCATCTGT
>JAAUXT010022412.1_pt1 | contig 10314 bp, 7 predicted proteins | sample 7278171 | NCBI WGS metagenome assembly JAAUXT01 (sample SAMN14350112, study PRJNA611818) | marine sediment metagenome | isolation source: surface marine sediment (1.8m) | place: French Polynesia: Moorea | collected 2018-08 | reverse complement strand
GTGGCGGTCAATTATACGGCTGGCATCATATACATTTGCTTCATTGGGACGCGCCAAGACTACGAAAAGATTGACGTTGCTACTATTTAAGAGGACATCGCTATGGACATCCAGCCCATCCACACCGAAGCAGATTATGAGGCCGCGCTGGTAGAAATTGACCGCCTCTTTGACGCGACTCCCAAGACGCCCGAGGGGAATCGTCTGGAGGTGTTAGCCACGCTCGTAGAAGCATACGAGGAGCAGCACCACAGCATTCCTGCTCCGGACCCCATCGAAGCGATCAAATATCACATGGAAAGTCGCGGGCTCTGCCGCCGTGATCTGGAGCCCTACCTAGGAAGCCGTGCCCGGGTAGCGGAAGTGCTCAACCGGAAACGCCCATTGTCATTGGAGATGATCCGTCGTCTCCATACAGGGTTGGGGATAGCAGCAGAGATTCTCATTAAGCCGTACTCCATCGTCACACCCGCGACGAACAAGGGCGTTCACCCGACGCCGGGAAGTCTCCGCTCCGCTCCGGCTTCCCAATGAAAGGGGCCAAAGGGGCCAGGCTCGGAATAAAAAAACGGGGTCGGACCAAAGCAACATACTGATATATAAAATACCTTCGCCAAATAATCACTAAAAAATAGCGGTTATAGTAATCGAATACCATCGCCACGCTTGACACCACGGCGAACCACTAGAGGGTCCTTGCATGGCGCAGAAGCTCAGTTTCCTGGAAGCCTCGTTCCTGCGCATGGAGTCGCCGGAACATCCATTTCACGTCGCCGGTCTGATGATACTGAAGCTGCCCCGGGGCGGTGATAGACAGTATCTGCGCCGGCTGGCGACACATCTCGGCCGCCTGAATCAGGCGTTCCCCGTGTTCAATAAGAAACTGGGAGATCCGACGTCGACATCGGATCCGGTCTGGGTGGATGCTGACGACTATGATCCCTCGTATCATGTATGGCACTATGCGCTCGCTCAGCCTGGTCGTTTTGAGGAGCTGCTGCGTCTGGTCACACGTGCTCACGAACAGATTCTCGATCGAGGTCGGCCGCTGTGGGAGATGCACCTCATCGAAGGCCTGCCGGATGAGCACTTTGCCCTCTACTGCAAGATCCATCATGCGTTGGTCGACGGCGTCGCCGCGTTTCGCCTGATCGGTTCCCTGTTCAGCGAAGCGCCCGACCGCCCCCTGGATCTGCGCCGTCTGAGCCCACCGCGCACCGCTGTGCAGAGGCAGCATCCAGACATACTGACGCAACTTTTGGAGGGTGCCAGCAGTATGGCGAAGCAATCGCGCGCACTCCCGGAGATCCTGGAACTGCTGTCCGAGATGAGTCTGAATACCCTGCGGGGCAGTGCCGACGGCGCCCGGCTCCCGTTCACAGCGCCGGGCACGATTCTGAACGGTGAGGTGGATTCGCGGCGTACGCTCATCACAACGGAATTATCGCTTGCGCAGGTACGCCGGATCGGCCACCATTACGGCGGCACCGTCAACGATGCGCTCGTGGCGATCTGCGGCGGTGCGTTGCGAGAGTACCTCCAGGGCTGTGATGCGCTCCCCCGCGAGAGCCTGCATGCGGCCCTGCCGGTGTCGGTGCGTAGCTCGGGCGAGGCTGAGGGCAATCGCGTCAGTCTCATCATATGCCCGTTCGGGACCGACCTCAGCGATCCGGCTGCGCGGATGAAGCGCATCGTCCGCGTGATGCGCAAGGCGAAGAACAGTTTCGGCCGGGTATCAAATGCCGCGTTACATGACTACACGAACATGCTGACGCTGCCGATAGCACTGCTGACCGTCACCGGCAACATCACCAAGGTACCGCCGCCCTACAACGTGATCGTCTCGAACATCCCCGGTTCGGCAAAGCGGCTGTATCTCGATGGCTCAACGCTGGAGCGGGTTTATCCTCTTTCGATCATCAGCTCCGGTATCGGCCTGAATATCACGGTGGCGAGTTACGCGGGTAAGCTCTATTTCGCGATCATGAGCTGCCCGACGGGGCAACCCGGGATATCCTCTCTTGGCGATCTGATCCAGCGGAGTTACCGTAAACTCCGGGTATGAACGTTATCAATGAGCCACCCGACCGCAATACGTATCGTACCTATGAAATGGATGCGGTGCCACCGGTCAAGCCGTTCGCCGACTTCGCCACCGTGATCGGCCTGACACTCGGCGTAATGGTCATCAAGGGAATCGTCCGCGGCGGAAATCCGGCCGCTGCTGATACAAGGGATTATTGGAGGGAACAAATGATCTACGACTCAAACAGAGCATTGGAGCTCTTGCGCATAGGCACCGGAAACGCTGAGGCCATTTTTCGCGAAGGCCAAGACGAGGCCATTCGACACGCGCTCGAAGGCAAAGGCCGCTTGCTAATCGTACAGAAGACCGGCTGGGGCAAGAGTTTCGTTTATTTCATCGCCACTAAACTGCTACGGGAAGCAGGCTACGGCCCCGCGCTATTGGTTTCGCCACTGCTGGCCCTGATGCGAAATCAGATCACTGCGGCAGAGCGAATGGGGGTCCATGCTGCCACGATCAATTCAGACAACACGAATCATTGGACGGAGATCGAGACCCGCCTTACCCAAGACAAGATTGATATTCTCTTGATCTCGCCCGAGCGGCTGGCAAATGAGCGCTTTCGCACGCAAGTGCTGGCTAGAATCGCCGCGCAGGTTTCTCTCCTCGTCATCGACGAAGCCCATTGCATCTCCGACTGGGGCCATGACTTCCGCCCTCACTATCGTCTGCTGGAGAGGATCGCGAAAACGCTGCCGTCCAATCTGCGGCTGCTTGCCACCACGGCGACGGCGAACAACCGTGTAATGGACGACCTGGCTGCGGTGCTCGGACCCGGACTCGATGTTTCACGGGGCGACCTCAATCGTGGCTCGCTCACATTGCAAGCCATCCGCCTGCCGAGCCAGGCCGAACGGCTTGCATGGTTGGCAGAGCAGCTTGCCACCCTGCAAGGACACGGTATCATTTACACATTGACGGTGCGTGACGCTAACCGGGTCGCCGACTGGCTGAAAACCCGGGGCTTCAACGTAGAAGCCTATACCGGCGAAACGGGCGAGCGTCGGCAGCAACTGGAGCAGGCTCTACTGAACAACCAAGTTAAGGCGTTGGTTGCTACAACGGCTTTGGGCATGGGCTACGACAAACCGGATCTGGCATTTGTGATTCATTATCAGATGCCGGGCTCCGTCGTTGCCTACTACCAGCAAGTTGGCCGCGCGGGACGTGCCTTGGAATCCGCTTACGGTGTGCTGCTCAGTGGCCGGGAAGAGTCCGATATCAATGATTGGTTCATCCGTAGCGCTTTCCCGAATCGGCAAGAAGTCGCCGATGTCTTGGAAGCCCTGGAGAATGAGCCCGACGGCCTGTCCGTCCCTGGACTGCTGAGTCGAGTCAACCTGAGCCAAGGGCGTGTAAAAAAAACCATCGAGCTACTCTCGCTGGAAGCCCCGGCCCCCATCGCCAAGCAAGGCAGCAAGTGGCAGCTCACGGCAGCAACGTTGAGTGACGGATTTTGGAAACGGGCGGAACGACTCACTGAGCTTCGGCAAGACGAACACCAACAAATGCAGGACTACGTCAGCCTGCCCTTTGGTGAGCACATGGGCTTTCTGATAAGCGCGCTGGATGGAGACTCAAGCGCTGTCACGAAGCCGGCGCTGCACCCCCTGCCAATCGGCGTGAATGCCGAGCAAGTTAAAGAGGCTGTCGCCTTTCTTCGCAGGACCAGCTTGCCTATCGAGCCGCGCAAGCAGTGGCCCGCTGGCGGCATGCCACGATATGGTGTCAGAGGACGTATCGCGCCAGGACATCAAGCCCAGCCCGGCAGAGCACTGTGTGTCTGGGGTGACGCCGGTTGGGGTGGTCTGGTCAGGCAGGGTAAGTATCGCGACGGCAAATTCTCCGACGACCTTGTTGCGGCATGCATCAAAATGATCCACGATTGGAACCCACATCCCGCACCAGCTTGGGTGGCCTGCGTTCCATCGCTGCGGCATTCCGATCTCGTGCCGAACCTCGCAAATCGTTTGGCGGTTGCCCTGGGCCTGCCGTTTCACAGGGTTATCGCCAAGACGGACGAAAGGCCCGAGCAAAAGACGATGGCAAACAGTATTCAGCAGGCACGAAATATCGACGGTTCGCTCGCACTTGATGGTCAGCCTATTCCGCATGGCCCGGTGCTATTGATCGACGACATGGTCGACTCGCGCTGGACGCTGACGGTGTCTGCATGGCTCCTGCGCAAGGGTGGAAGTGGCGAGGTCTGGCCGATGGTTTTATCACAGACGGGGCAAAACGAATGACGCCAGTACTTTCACCCAACACTAAGGCGATCCTGCTACTGACGGCACCGCTGATTGCAGGACGCGGTACAGCATCACCAGAGCTACTTACACCGGGCGAGTACAAACGTCTCGCCCGTCATTTGCGCGAAATCCAGCACCAACCCGCCGATCTCGTGTCCTCTGACTCGTCTAATCTCCTGCGCGCGTGCCAGTCAGTGATCGATGAAAGCCGTTTGCAGCGCTTGTTGGGGCGAGGTTTTCTTTTGAGCCAAGCCATCGAGCGATGGCAAGCCCGCGCCATTTGGGTCGTCAGCCGAGCCGATGCGGAGTATCCCCGACGCTTAAAAACACGGCTGCGAGAGGATGCACCAGCCATACTCTACGGCTGCGGCGATATCGGTCTTTTGGAGTCCGGTGGACTTGCCGTCGTTGGATCGCGTCATGTGGATGACGCCTTGATCGACTACACGATGGCTGTTGGTCGGCTCGCCGCTCAAGCCAAAAGGACGCTCGTTTCAGGGGGTGCAAAGGGCATCGATCGAGCGGCGATGGACGGCGCCTTGGAGGCTGGCGGTAAGGTCAGCGGTATCCTTGCCAATCATCTGGAAAGGACGGCCATGAATCGCGAGCACCGCAATTTGCTGCTCGATGGCAAGTTGGTACTTACCTCGCCCTACGACCCTGGTGCGGGCTTCAACGTGGGTAATGCCATGCAGCGCAACAAGCTGATTTATGCTTTGGCTGATGCCTCTTTAGTGGTGAGCTCCGATCTCGATAAGGGCGGTACTTGGACGGGTGCCATCCAGCAGCTCGACAAACTCAAGTTCGTCCCTGTCTATGTTCGATCGACGGGTGATTCATCCGCCGGTCTTGATGCCCTGCGCAAGAAAGGTGCATTTCCCTGGCCAAACCCCCAGGACGTGGATTCGTTCGAGGCCGTTTTCAACGCGGCCATGCCGATCTCTGCTGACACCGCTGCGAAGCCAACACCCGGCATCAGGCCGGAAGCGACATCGATCGAGTGCAGCCCCGCGGAAGCGCTATTTGCTGTTGTACGCGAAGTGACACAGCATCTACTGAAAGCTCCGATGAAAGAGTCCGAGATCGCCGCTGCGCTGGATGTATCAAACGCACAGGCTAAAGCTTGGTTACAGCGTCTTGTAGAAATGGGAGACGTGGAAAAAAAAGTCAGGCCAGTTCGGTACGTCATCAAGCAGGGTGATGATTTGTTTTCCCGGGATAGGCGAGTTTAAGCATGAATAGCTGGTGAGACGCCATCCTGAGCGATTCTGTTCCGAACGTCAACAAGCTGACCCTGGTTGCCGATCCGGATAGGTTGACCGCAATCAGCGGTTTGCGATGATTATGCTGGACCGGCGGAACTGACGAATGTACCCGATGCGCTTTTCAGGGTTGTGCTTGCCTCCCTGTCCGTAGCCGATTTGGTCCGCAGCAGCGGCAGCGATTCCGGGTAGTTCTGCTGGATGAACTCGATCAGCTTCTCGCGAATGTAGCAGCGCAGATCCCAGGCCTTGGAGGCATCACTCGCCGTGGCCAACACCCGCAGCTCCATGAGATGTCCCTTGAAATCCGTCACCTGCAGCCCGAAATAGCGTCCATCCCAAAGATCGGTCTGCTCGAGAATCCGTTTCAGGGCCTTACGGCCTTCCTCGACCGGGAAGCTGTAATCGACGTTGAAAAAGGCCGAGCCCAGCAGTTCGGTGCTCTTCCGCGACCAGTGTTGGAACGGGTGCTCGTTGAAGTACTTCAGCGGCACCACCAGGCGGCGGTCGTCCCAGATCTTCACTACCACGTAGGTGGCATTGATCTCCTCGATGGTACCCCATTCGCCCTCGACGATCACCACATCGTCCAGGCGAATGGGTTGGGTCAAACCGATCTGAATACCGGCAATCAGATTCTCAAACAGGGGCCGGGCGGCGATACCGATTACCAACCCCGCTGCACCGGCCGAGGCCAACAGCCCAGCGCCGAACTGACGCACCGCGGGAAAGGTCATCAGCATCGCACCGATGCCGATAATGATGACGGTGACATGGAGCGCCTGGCGCAGCACTCCCAGCTGGGTGCGGGCGCGACGCACGACCAGATCCTCTCGGATATCGTTGCGGCGATAGCGCATCTCCGATACCTTATCCAGTAAGCCAAGCAGCCGCAGAAACAACCAGGTGATGGCGGTGATCTGCAACAGAGCCAGGGCATGACCACCAAGATTAACCAGTTCTTCCGGGAGGGCGAGGCGCGGCAACGTAATCTGGGCCACTGCGATGGGTAGAATCAATCCCAGGGGCTTGCGCGCCTTGTTTACGAGCTTACCAATGAGCTTGCCTTCACTGCGCTCGGCGCCAAGATCAGCCAGCACAAAAACGATCTCATAGAGGGCGACGACGACAATTACGGCGGTTATCATTATCGTCCAGGCCCTTATGATTGCCGCATCCAGGCTGAAAAACCTTATCAACAGTAGTACGGCCAACAACAGCAGGGCTATGTAGCCTACTCTTTGGAGGGCGTCCACCACTCGACGGATCGCAATCCATTCTTTGCGCGAGCGCTGGAAAGCCCGCTGTTTGAACCAGTTGCCCAGGTCATACAACAGTCGCTGACTCAACCGCCACCCCAACAGGACGGCGCTGAAGATCAGCAGATACCCCAAACCGGTCCAGGCAAGATTCAGGTAGCCCAGGACGCCTGCAGATCCGATTACCGCCAACGGTATGGGTATGAGCAAGTATACCCAGTTAACGGTATACACCCAGTAGCGTCTGCCGTAATAACCCAGCAGATGATCGGCCGCGAGTCGGCCCAGGCGGAACATCAGCGGCGTAATCAGCAACAGGTAACCCATGAACAACCGGTCCAAGGCATCGAGCACGCTGTGCGGTAGATCGGAGAGATGTCCCAGCACCAACACGGCAACCAAGGAGCCACTCACCCAAATCATGATGCCGAATCGCCGATAGACGCCGGGCGGACGGCGCTCCTGCGGTAGACCAGGGTGAGCCACCAACAGCCACATCAGGTTGTTGGCGAGTTTGGTGCCGACGCCAACGATGGTCAACGTGAGCACGATCTCCTCGCTCGGTGGGGCAAGCCACAGCATCCGGGTCAGGGCTACCAGCACGAGCACGAGCCCAATGCCCAGCAGATTCATCCGCAATAGCTGCACCAGAGTCTGGGCGATACGGCCAAAGGTAGATGCCGCCATACCGCCTTCAAGCCTGGTCTCAAGGCGGTCTGACCCGTACCAGAAGGCGATCAGGGCTACAATCACACCCAGCCCCAGGGCCAAAACGACCCCAAGGTCGCGGGGACTGAGCTGGTCAATCGCCTTGACAATCGCCATCAGGCTGACGTGGATTTGATAGAGGAGCAGCTCGGGCGTTTTGGCGAAGTCCGAGCCGAGAGTCGCCCGGTAATCGGCGGTCAGGAGGAATGGCCGCCGCTCCACCAGTTCCGCCCGGCGTGTTTCCTCATAACGCACCCGCAGGCGCTGGCCTATTTCCTCGGCCCGTTGCCGATGTCGGCCCACGTCGGCCTGAATTTGCTGGAATTCGGCCAGTACACCCTTCACCAGCGTCAACTCGGTATTGACAAGCTCGCGATCCTCACCGCCGGCTCCAAGGCGCTGCTGAGTGAGGCGGCGCTGGGTAGTGAAGACCTCCACCCGGTGGGCGGTATCTTCGGCCAGGCTCGCCAGCTCGGCCTGCAGTTGCTGGACCCTGCGGTAATGCTGCCTTAGATCCTTGGCGTTCTTCGCGGAGGCGTCAACGAAACTCTCCATGTCGGTGAGGATCTCGGCGGCATGATTGATGAGCACCTTTTGAGCCGTCGCGAAGGATCGGTCCAGGGCCAGCTCCGTTTTCCTCTCCAGGTGACGATATTGAGCCTGGGAAAGGGTTTCCGCTTCGCGTTTGAGCTGCTGATTGAGCGCCAGGAATTGGTCATAGGCGGCCGTATTCTCCAGATCCAGGCGGTCCCGTAATTCGCCCCGTACAATGACACTGCTTTGCTGGGAACGCATCCGCATCAAGGTCTGGATGCGGCGCTCCCAAAGTTGCGCCATTTCCCACAGCTGCGTCGTAATCCTGAGCCTGATGGCCAAGAGATCAAGACGTTTTTGCTCGAGGGCGATATCGAACTTGACCTGGGTTAAAGCCTGCTGTTCGAGCTCGAGCTGGTTCCGGTACCAACTGTTCTCCTCCTGCTGGCGAGCCGGGTTCTGGAGCAGTTGCACTCGCGTTCCCAGATCCCCCATAACCCTAAACAGCGCTTTCTTGCGCGTCTGCGAGGCAGCACGCCGGTGAGCAATCTCATCGCGGCGTAACCGCGCTCGTTCGGTATCCACCTGGGCCTGTTGCAACAGGGCCTCACTGACGTCGGCAACCCTCAACGCCAGCCTTCGTTGCGACATCTGCTCGGCCTTTCTGCGAATGTGCTCGTCTATACCCGCAAGCTGGCTCAATTGCTGCTCCAACGCGCTAAATTGCGCTTTCTGTTGGGGGGAAATCTGGGGAGAGGCCATTAGATCGGGCAAGGCATCCTGGGCCATCGTGGCGGTAACCGTGGCCAGCAGGATGATCGTGGCGATGGGGAGGCCGAGCCGGTAGTGGAATGGGTTCAGGAAGGCCAACATAAACCAGCCCGTGCTGCGCGGGAGTCCAGCTAAGCGTGCTCTTTGTTTAAAGGCCACAAACCGATCAAGTCGATCGGTGGTTCTTAGGGTAGTGTTTTTCAATGGCATAGACAATTAAGCGTTGTCCGGCTTCGGATTGGCGATTGCCAGCTTGCAATTATGACCGCTGAATCCACAACTGCAAGGACAGAGATGCACATAACGCTCTGACTCCCGCTCTTATCTCGGACCCGGGAATAGCAGGGATGGTTGCCGCACCCCAACATCTTTATGTACCGTTTGAATATGCCGAGAACAGAAGGTAAGGCAAATTTCATATCCGTTGGAAAAGCATTGGATCCTTGCGGATATGGCTGAGGAGATCTACTGAAATTTGTATGCTGGCAGGGTCCTGAGTTTCTGGTCTTTACGTTCTCTCTGGGCAGATCAGTCTGACCGTCGGAAAATATGTTCGGTATCGGGTTACCTCTCGTGTAACTAAGTCTAGTCCTAGCACGGCGGCTTGAGCTCCAATATAGAAATCGGGCAAAGGAGATCTCTTGACACCTGTACCTTCCCTATATTTGCGATAAGCTTTACCCGCGAGAAATAAAGCTTCTTTGGGGATTTCCAATATTTGGAATCCACCTTTGTGGAGGGCCGACTCCAATTCTTCTATCTGCTCAAAGCCGATAGAGACTTCCGAGTAGACTATTGAGTTAATATGAAGCGTTGTGTAAACGCTGTAATGGGCTAATGTCGATTCAGACCAATCAGCCCAGTTGGGATCATCCAGAAAAATATCCAGAATAACGTTTGAATCAACGAGCAGGCCTTTCATCCATTTCCTCGCGTCAAGGCCATAATTTCATCGGTTGTCATCTTGACGGTTGCGATGCCCCGCAATTGTTTAAATTTGCGGACCGCGGCCTTGGGGCCTTTTCGTTTCACCAAGAATACGCGCTCCCCTTCCTCGATAAAATCAATTTCCGTAGCTGGGGCAATCCCCAGTTTTTCACGAATATGTTGAGGAATCGTGACTTGACCTTTGGTGGTTACTCTCATGATCGAATCTCTAATATGTGGTATTACTAGTATTAGTAATACTAATGCGTTCCGCAATCAGGATCAAATCAAACGGTACCACCGAACCCATGGATCACCACCTGACCTGTCCTGATGCATGCACCCATCAACAGGCCCGTGGATGCCGCGCCGTGGATCCGCTGGGCTCGCGAATCGGGTATTTATCGTAGATTGCCGGCAAGTTTGGTTGCGGTGACGGTTTTCACGGTTAAACTACGTACCTTAATCACCGATTTTCACAGGCTTATTAACCGTCATATTTGACCCTAATCAACAGG
>JAAUXT010006993.1_pt1 | contig 10314 bp, 6 predicted proteins | sample 7278171 | NCBI WGS metagenome assembly JAAUXT01 (sample SAMN14350112, study PRJNA611818) | marine sediment metagenome | isolation source: surface marine sediment (1.8m) | place: French Polynesia: Moorea | collected 2018-08 | reverse complement strand
TTCTGAACATGATGAAGGCATTTGACACAATTTCTTTTGTGCGAGCACTTGGAACAAAAGGCGAAACAAAAGGTGACATGACAAAAACAGTCAACAAACATGTCAAATGCCATCAACATTTCTCGCCAGAAAAGAAGGCCCCCTCGTATGTGCATCACCTCAAGGCAACACAACAAACTGAGCAGCAGCCAGTCCACCACACCGAACTGAACTTCGGAAAACAGTAAGACTGGATATCGCCAGGAGCCTCGATTCGAACAGATACCCTGCACAAGGTTGGAAATGGACACAAGTCTGTCCACCACGAAACTTTGTGTTTTGGAAACAAACGTCCAACAGAAAACAGCCCTGCAGATCTCGAACATCATTTTTCGCAGGAATGAAATGAATGGAAAATCGCACAAATCCTGAAGAAACCTCCATCATGTTTGAGACACAAACGCGAGACTACCAAAACATTAAATCCTTTTAAATTTAGTGAGTTTATTTGACAAATCGTTAACTCACGTCTTGGTTTGGAAGCAACCATTCTGCTGTGTTACGTTCCGACAAAATTCATGTGCAAAATTTGAAAGTGGCTTCTAAATTTTCAAGATGGCCAACACTTTGTTCAAAAACACGAATCGTTGTCTTTGTAGCAGGACGAAAGTCAACAACAGAAAGAGACAAATTTAGCAATGTCAACACACAGTTCAACAGATTAGTATGTTTATTACACGCAAAACTGTTGGCGTGCACAAGATATTGGGAAAATATGGAAGCATGTGTGAGTTAAAATATAAATTTCGTTCTGAGCCACTCCGTAACTGTTTCATTGTTGGAAAATCTATTTGCCTGGGAACGCGAACCTGCGTTAAAAGCCATCAAAGTCACACCGGCTAATCGGTCAAGTAGCAAAACAAAACTTCGGAGACGAGTTGAAATTCTGAATTTTGAGCAACATGGTGTGTGAGAAGTGTAAGTGTCACGTTAATCTTGTGTTATTTCGCAAAGTAACTTGAAGTACATATGATGGCCATATTTTAAGCAGCGGAAACTGAGTTTTGACCAAAAATTAAGACCAAGAGTTTCCAGACAAGACCGTAGAAGCGTCTTTGGTTCGTTTGCGTGTTTTGCCGTTGTGTGATTTCCTGGCCTGTGTGACTTGACTGACAGGTCTGAGTGTCTGAGACTCACAGACGATGATATTTTTCAAATAGGTCAGAAGAAGCTGGGAAAAGTGATCACCCCGGATCCGTGGAAGAGTGGAGCGCGCAACACAACAGGTCAAGAGTCTGCGGGAACCGACTGTTGGAGTGGGAAAATGCCCCTCGAGGCAAATTGCCTCCCCTGCAGTTTGACTCGACGACCATCGTGGCAAACTGCCTCCTCTTGTCTGTGATCAAAACAGCACACCAATCCAGCACAAACAAATTTTTTCAACTGTTTAATATTTGTTCCAGAGGCTCATGTAAAGTTAAATTTATGAAACTAAGACAAGAAACTATAACAAACAACAAAAAAAATAACAATTTTATTTCATAAAAAAAAGAATAAACAAAAAGTATCTGGATACCTGAATGCTGTGCTGTTTTGACCATCTTCAGGGGGAGGAGCCTGGAGGTAAGGTCAAAACAGCACACTATTCAGGTATATTACTCCACAGGTATCTACACCTGTCTTGAACTAATTTTAGACTTGACTGGTGTGCTGTTTTGGCCCAGACACAGGGAGGCACTTTGACTCGGAGGCATTTTCCCTCGCCAACACCGACAAATATTGGAATTGTGACGCAAAAGACTTGTTGTGCACAGGCCATCAAGACATGTCTTCTTGAAGTACCGAAACAAGAAGAGCAAATCTAATCGAAATCGTGTTCTGAAGAAGTAAGATGGTGACCACACATGCACTTTCTTTGCAGAGGGCGGCGGCAGAAAGATCGGGGAGAACAAAGCATTGACCGCGAAGAAAGCGAGGTACGCGCGCCACAGTTCTTTCCAGGCGATCATACTTTCCCGTGAACTCGCATTGAATCAGGCCACCTGTCATGTTGTGTTTCTTCCAAAGCTGTGAAATGTTGCTCCTTGTTTGCAGGTTTGCGCCGTACGAAGGCTTCGCAAAATGCCGAATTTGTAAGAGCTCGGTGCATCAAGTGGGATCACATTATTGTCAGGGTACGATCACAGATTTATTACACACAAGTTGAAAGTTGCGTGTATCCGTGTGCACACTTCCTGTCGGACTCCCAAACACTTCAGACGGTTTTGCTGGACAAACATTGTGCCTTTGCAGTTGGTAATATTGTAGAAACCAGTTTCCTCATTGTTGTGCCGAGTTCAAACTGACAGTGCTCTTCTTTTCTACTTCACAGGTTGCGCGTATAAGAAAGGTAAGCCTCAATAGCAGAAACGTTGGCAACTTGTCTGAAACCGACAGAAATCAATCGTTGTGAACCTCAATACCAATTTGCCGCCGAGATGCTTCGATTCACCTTTTCGATTTCCAAGTTGTTCGTGACGGCCACGGCCAACTGGTGTGGTGAACTTCCAGGAACATCGCCAAGCTGTCCGCTTGTGGAGTGTGGCGCTCCAGATTTTACCTGAATCTGATTTTGAAAGGCGATTGTTGTGGACTCCCAGCAAAAACAAATTCAGGCAAAATTTTGAAAAAGTTTCCAAACAGGCGAAATCTCACCCAACATTGAAGGCAACACACACAGATTTTACCACATTTAGAAAAACCGGAAATGGAAGAGGGGGGTTCGTGTGCATCATTCGGTGTGCGAAAAATTTGTTTGTGAATCTCACAGTTGGTTTCTATTTTTCCAGGAATCTGCGCGATGTGCGGAAAACAGGTGATAAAGACGAAAGGATACAAGCAGTCTTCCGTGTGACTTCCAGGACTGGTCGACACTGTTTTCAGACTGTGTGAAAAGGTTCTTGTTGAACCAGCTGAAGATGTGGAGTGGATGGGTGAGACCCGCCGACAAAAGAAAAATGGATGCCAAACAAAGAAATGAGTGGACAATCCACTGAGTTGAGACTGTCGGGTCCTTGCCCAACAAACAGTTGGTGTCACATTTTTAGCATTTTCCAAACTTCGGAATGCAATGTCCGAGGGGTGTTCAAGTTATGGTTTCACTTCGCTCTCAGCAAACACGACGAAGTCAGTCCTCTCAGCTGTCATCAACACAGCGGAACCGAAAATGCCGACAGCGCGGAGAAACCACAACTTGACCCCGCCCCCCTCGTACCATCGTAAGCCATCACAAACGTGGAACAGTTGTGCTTGCGACTTCACACAATTTTGTCTGACTGTCCTCAAAACTGCACTTCGGATCAACGGATCTTGACTCGTGTGCACATGGCGTCGTGTTCCTGGTCGCGATTGTTTTTGCGTGTTTGTGGCTACCGGTTCCCGTGAAAGTATGAAAACTGAGATCACTGAAGTTGCGTCCCACTCGTGTTGTTACCGCAGTCGTTCCAGTCCAAGCATTTCATCTCGTGATTGTCAGCGGACATTGTGGTCAGTTCCCTGCCCTTTGTGGTCGAAGCATGTTGACACAAAAGTCGGGGCAAATGAATCCCACAACACAACTCGCTTGTCCTTTGCCAGTCTGAATTTTCTGTTGTTTTCTGAACGTGAACGCTGATTGGGGCTTTGTTTCGGGATCTGTGTGAAAGGAGCAAAGTGTCGTGCGGTGTACTCAACATCAGTGCGTGGATCTGCAACGGACAGCGCTGGATCAGACTTTCAAAGAAAAAAAAAAAAAATCGGAACCTGACAGCAGAACAGTAGAGGAGGTTCACAGGTACGAAAAAGGAGTACATTGTGGGAGGAGAGAAGCGACAGAGCTCTTGGGTCCGCTTTATGAGTCACTGAGGTGATTTCTGAACTCCAGTGTTGTCGTGACATCAAAGAAATTCGGGCGCGGAGCAAATTGTGGGGCCTCGGTGTGGAATCGATCCAATCGATTTTGCAAATGTTGAGTGAATACAAACATGCTGGAAGGACCCTGTGCCCATATCTTTGAAATGCGCCAATCGATCGTTGAAGCGATAAGATTGGAGATTTGGAGATCTGTTCACATGAGTAACTTCTGTAACAATAAAAATGCTTTTCACCTGTCGATGAGAGATATTTTTCTCTTTTTGTCACAAGGGGCCGTCAATCATACAGCAGCGCTGTCCAGCTGTTACCAGCGTATGAACGCAGAAACGTGTGCGCATCACCGTATGCGGCGCAGAGACCAGTCACTGATCGGACTCCCAGGTGTACGCTATGCATGGACACGATCCAGATACGATCACAACACCGCACACACGGATGTAGATTTGCATACTATATACGTACACAAGAGCAGTTGCAGTATGTATATTGTCGGGTGTGGTGGAGAACACGGCTGATTGACGCTTTGGGGAAATAAAAGTCGTTGCGACCGGAGACCAAATCTGCTGGGTTCCAGTCGAAGGGATTCGTATCACCAGCGCGAACAAATGAATGGTCGTGCTGCCGACACACAACACACTCGAATGAGTGCAATGCTAAATTGGTTTCAAGATACACTTTTTGCTGTCGTTGAGCAGCATCGAACACGGTTGATCGCTTTGTGCAAATCACAGGAGAATCGGGTGACGCGGACGCAACCTGTCGCTCGCGGATCCAACCAGTGATCCAAGGAAGGAAAATTCCCGACAAAAATGGAACAGATTTCCTTTGAGATCAAACGGTTTTCACTTTGAAAAGCCAAATACTTTTGTCTGCATGCCGTGGAATGAGGAAACTTGTCGGGCGAATCAAAAAGGAAGCGAAGAAAGTCAACAGAGCGTTTCAGAACAGAGATCGACAGACTGTTCAACGACCACCAACTATTTGCTGATACAGTTTCCTGAAAGAGGAAGCGATTGGCTAACTTTCTGGCTCCACCAAAAGGGAAACGACAGCATTTTGGTGAATCAGACAAGCACTCAGGTGACATTCTTGGATCTGAAACTGTGCCAAAAGAAGACAGTTTCGACAACACCAGACAATTGTTCACCTGATTCTGCGAATCTTCTGGATAACAGACAACACGAAGACAGGACCTGTCTCTGTGTCGCCGTATCCCGAACACACCTGTTTTACGTGGGCGCATGCAGACCGCCCCTGCAGCGAGACCGACAGCACCACGCCGCAGTCTGCAACGAATGACTCAACGATGAAATAGGATCCGATACGCAAGGAACCGAACCACCGTCATGCACAACACCAACTGAGCTTTTGGCACGGAGCGAGCAAAATCACTGCCAACAGGTTTGTTTACATCAGCTTTCCATAACAAGTTGGATGCAAACGTGTTTTTCCATATTCGCGACACCAGTAGCAACACACATACGAGGCATTATTGGAGACTTGCATTTCGGAAGATCTTCATGCCAAAGGAAATCCCGGGTCTTTGTTCGCTTGTTGCCCGGAAAAACCACAGCGATGGCAGCGACCGGGTGGAAAACAAAGCGTCGTTGTTTGTGTGAAGACCGACAGATTTACAGGGCATTTTCAGAGGAAAATTGAGGACAATGTGAGAAGCGGGCTTTACTGTCTTTCCTTTGTGTTGGATTTCCTTCATTTTCAGTGCGTTGGAGGACACTGTATTTACTCGCATGTTTTTCAGGATGAAGGCCTCGGAACCACACGAGAACAGTGCACGTGGGGACTGTGAAAAGATCTGACCGTTCTGATATCAAAAACGTCTCAACTCAACGTGGAATCCGAAGGGGAAAAACAGTCACGACACGATGAGCAGCCAAAACAACGTCTACACCACGGATGCCGCGGATCCGTACGCTACACCAACGATCCAGCCAATGTTTCCCGACACGGATCTGCAGCGACAACCCAACGACACAGGACAGGATTCCAGCGGACACGCCGAGCTTCGTCTCCACGTGGCAACGCTCGTTGTCTGCACCGTCGCCAACGTCTTCATCGTCTTACTCAGTTGCTATGGAAACGGGAAGATTCTAGTCAAGTGCCACCAAAACGTGAAGCACAGCAGCAGCAGTTTTGTGCTGCTGAAAGCGAATCTGAGTATCGCGGACTTCTTGCTCAGCTTGACGCAGTGCCCGGTGCTCATGTTCCTATTCTTCGGGATGCCCGTGCTTGTCGACGTCCTCTTGCCCATCGCAGTGTTCACTGCTGGACTCACTCTGACCGTATCCCTGTGCAGTTTGACAGGAATCGCTTTACTCAGGTGTCTCAAACTCAGACGCAGTTGCAATTTCACAAAGAAATCATCGCTCGTGCTCGTGACTGTGACCTGGATTCTGGGCACAGCCACTGGATCCGTGCTATCATCCCTAGTGGCAACGCACTTGGACATCATCGACACTCAACACCCAGCAACAATTTTGGACAACCCGACATTGCATATCATCGTCTACATTGTTGTGTCAATGTTTTTGATCACAACAGTCGTAGTTGTCTTTTCCTACACCACTCTGGCGGTGGCCTTGTATGCGGGCCCAACAGTCAAACCATGCTTGCCAAAATTCAGACAGACAACAATGCAGGGAAGTGACACAATTCAGCTATCTGCTTCTGAGAACTGTGCAAACAAAAACAAAGCGATAGCGTCGTGCGCTGTCATCGTCGTCACGCATCTCATCACGTGGATACCGTTCGTTGTTGTTTTCAGTTTTGATTACTGTATGTCAGACGTTGGGGTATCTCTCAACCTCAAGGTCGTCGCTTGGATGTTGGTTCTGTGTCAAAGCGCCTTGAATCCCTTTCTCTACGAAGTGCCAAAGGACCCCGCCAAAACCTACTTAAAGTTCTACTGCGAACAATGCCTCTTATTCCCGGACTGCAAACTGCACTCCAACAACCCTGCAGGGATTCAACAACTGGAGACCAAGAGCTGCGAGTCTTCGAACAACAATAACAATCTCAGACATCTCCCGTCGATGACGGGGATTTTTCACATCAGAATGCTCGAACATCATCATCAGTGCGACGGCACTTTGGAGCATGACGCTGCCACAAAGGAATGTGATCAGGAGGAAGAGATCAAACATACGCCGTGAGCACAACGTGCCAAAAACTGAAAGGTTGCAAAAATATATTTTTGCAGTTGGTACACGGTGAAAACAAGCACTTTGAGCACGAAAAGTCGCAACACACTGCGAAAAAGTCTTGTCCATGTGATGCGTCGTTGACAATGCTACAATGCTCACATCGAAACTTCCCACTCACAGACTTGCAAATGCACGTGTTCACAGCACATGGTGCGAGGGACATTTTCTGCGTACACTTAGCTCGTGAGACCCTGTGACACGGCACGTGACATTCCGAACTGTCACATGATACTGTCAATCAGCCGAGATGCTCTGCGTCGTTGCATGGCAACAGACAGAAAATTGGAAGCAAAGAGTTGCATTTTGGTAAAATCCACAACAGTGAATTTATTGTTTTTGCAGAAATTTGTCGAACTTTCAATGGCCTTGCGAAATAAATTTACAAGCCTCGTCCTGAAGCTTCGCGTCGCGTTGTGCCCGATTCATTTGAGAAACGACAACATTCAAAACAACAGAACATGGAAACAAGCGCGACTGGAGAACAGGCTCCGCGGAGCAAAATATACTCTGTGATTCGAATATGCGGCAACTCCACTGCTTTTACAAACAGGACCGTTGTAGAACACCTGAATGTCCAAACCTCCCCTGCCCTCCCTTCGAAGAATATCAGCTTCGACAACATGATTGTCATGATCCCCACACGAAGCCTCCAACGTGGACTTCAGCGACGTTTTTGTCGCTTCCAATGAAATAACTTCCATTGACAACCATATCCTTAAACCTGCGGTGCGGGTAGTGGGGCGGGACGGCAGCCCACACACACTCCCGCCACTGCCACTCAAGTTTCACAACCATTCCAAATCCAACCGAAAGTGAGGCTGGTTCAATCATCATTCCTCTTGTACCATGTCCGTGATCATTATCCACATGATCCAGCAGTCAAATCTGTTCCTGATCTTGCGATGTCCGTGATCGTCATCCACGCGATTGAGAGATCCACATCCACTGCGATGGGGCTGGGCGGGGTGGGGCCGCCTCAGTCGACACTGAGCTCGTAGGACTCGGCCTCCTCCAGCTCCAGACTCATCTTCACCGCCCACGCATCGTACTTCGCCTGCAAAGCAAACCACAGAAGTTATGAACACGAGCACTTGTGTGTCGGGCGAGTGACTTCAGATCTTGCTCCACCCACTCTGCAACACTGCGAGATCTACCGTTTACAAAACGCAGTTGTTGCACCAAAATTGAGCAGGCATGGGAATTGTCAGTTTCAACAGCACAAAATGAATGCAGATCATACACACACGCACACACACACACGCACGCACGCGCGAGCTGCAGGGGAGATTCGCACCCTCTCATATTGTCAAACTATGGAGGGACAAAGTAATCCTTTTGAGAGCTGCAAAGTTCCACGTCTTCGCCTTTGCAAACGTCAGATACTCACAGATTGGTGATTGCCCGGCAGCCCGTCCCGGTTCCCCCGCCTGCTCCTCTTCGCGTCTGTGCGTTTCTGTCGGGCGAGCGCCGGCGAGAACGGGGCCTTCCCGATCGACCCGCGTCCCTTGTACGTTCGTTCTGCAGCAGTACAAAAGCAGGTTCAGCGAACAACCGATTCACAAAATAGTTAGGGTTCTGCTGAAGCACATAATCCACATTTTCCGGCATTCAGGTGTTCTGGTCAGATGCGTGTAGCAAACACCGCCATGACATCAAATTTGCATTATCAGGCCACTGTGATGTCATGTGTCGACTCCGACCCGTCGGTGGGACCAGTGCCACAACTTTAGTCACGTGATTGTACTCACGGGTATTTGGGGACAGGAAGCTGGCGTCGACGCCCGTTTCCGGCGCCGAGTCTCCCTCCTTCCGGGCGGGCGGCACGTCGAGCAGTGGGAAAACCACCGGGTGGATCGGGGACAGCATTGGGGAGGGCAGCACGTGGTTGTAGTCCGAGGGCCCGGCGGTGACGTCCGCAGTGCCGGTAGGGAGCACTTTGAACGTCGGCGTGGAAGTGGTGGCGCCAGTCTCTGCTGGAGCGGTCAAGAAGTCTGTGATGGCTTTGCTTTCCGATCTCAATTGGACAACTCTCGTCGCTTTGCTCAGAGAAACGGGAGCTTTCTGCAAATGCTTCTTTTGAGTTCTTGCTCGAGACACCTTGTTCTCCTTGTCGGCCACGAAACTGTCTGCCTTTGACTCCATAATTTCCAGGCGTTTCTTTGAGGTCTTTGACCTTTTGTTTCGGCGAATATTTTCCAGATTTTGTAGTTCCTCAAACAATCCTGGTTCAAAAATTTCCTGTGTCACCTTTGTTACTTTCTTGGCGACCTTCACATTCCTTTTTGCGTCCACTTCTTCCGTTGCCTTCCTCTTCCTGGTCACTTTATGCTCTGCAACGTTGTCCAATCGGCTACTTCCTTTCTTTTTTGATGCTACGACAGAATTTTCCTTCGATTTTAACCCTGTCTTCGAGACTTTGGTGTCCTTGGGTTTCCTCTGCTTGAGGCTCGTGTATTTCTTCACGTTTTCGTCTTTGAAGCTGATTTCTCCGTCCACCTCCTCGAAGAGGACCACCTTGAGTCGATCCTCCTCCGACTGGTTGAAATCGTAGATTCGTTCCTTGTCGTCCGCATGGTCAGAATCGTGGATTTTCGTTTTTGTTTTCTTCACGTTGTTGTTTTTCTGAAAAAGACAGACTGAACTGAAAACATTGGCAGCAATAGTGATTTTCACCTCATTCTGACATGACAGGATTCGAATGCACGTGGGCGGCGGGCCGAGGGAACGTGCGCATTACGAGTTGTGTTCATGCGTTGGTCGTGTGTCGTGTACGGTGTTGCACATGAACCGAGCAAACTACAGCAGAAAGGGACCGACCTTGTTCATCAACATTCTTCCGCTGCGTCGTTTCGGCTGCTCGTTCCCTTTCTGTGAATAACGGAACAAAAGTGTGTGTTGGATCTGCCAGGGAGTTGTCACAATTTGAAATCACATCAGTCACACCAAGCAAATTACACATTTGGGTCGGCTCTGCACACACACACCTTGAGCCTTCTCGTCACTGATCCGTTCAGTTCCAGCGAGTCCCTTTGTGCTGTCTTCAGCGGCTTCGACAGCAAAGCTGAAATGGGAACTTGCGATTCAAACAAGAATGCTACGCATAAAAAGCGTGTGGTCAGAGGTACTTTGGCTCCTGGCAGCCATCTTGGAGAACCTACCACCCAAGTTAAAATCATGTCAGACACCTCTGATATCAATTCTGAGCCTCTTTGAGTCATTTGAA
>JAAUXT010143624.1_pt1 | contig 10316 bp, 16 predicted proteins | sample 7278171 | NCBI WGS metagenome assembly JAAUXT01 (sample SAMN14350112, study PRJNA611818) | marine sediment metagenome | isolation source: surface marine sediment (1.8m) | place: French Polynesia: Moorea | collected 2018-08 | reverse complement strand
TGTTTTAGTTGTTTCCGGCAGAACAGACTCTCACTCACACGCTACTCAGTTAATCACCAACCACCTCTACCGTCCTTGCAATATTGATTATAATATGAACAACCTCAAGCTCACATGTGTGACACATGACACTAACACTCACGCACACACGCACACACGCACACACACACACACACACACAACATGATGTACATCGAAATGTCACACGCCGTTATCATTCGAATCGATTGATCGATTTTTGCTGCTCAATGCACACAACCAAGCACCTTTCTTTCTTTCTTTCTTTCTTTCTTCCTTCCTTTCTTTCTTTCTTTCTTTCTTTCTTTCTCTTTTCTTTCTTTCTTTCTCTTTTCATCTCACTCCTTCCCTCACTCTTTTTCTCCTTTATGCTTTCTGTATGCTGACAGCATCTCTTGGCTCTCCGTGTTTTTCTATCTTCACAAACGTTTTCCATTTCAGCACCACAAAAGAAACAACAGACAAAAATGCAGAAAAGCGTTTGGTGGTGTACAGAAAATTCCAAATTAAAATTCCACAGAATTTTGATGAATTTGTGAAAAATGAACACACATTACAGAGTGTGACACAAACAAAGCGACATCAAAAACTGAATTTGTTCAGCTCACCAGTTTTGACAGTTTCTGGACATTGATTGACCTTTGGCAATAAATGTTTTACCTGACAGTGTTTGTTTGTTTGTTTGTTTGTTTGTTGGAGACAGGGCGGCCAGCGCACGTCCTGCAGAAAAGGAGGGTTTGGGGTGTAATAACACGTGGGCGGTGCAGGGGTGCCAGGGTACAGAGTGGGGGGGTTGAGGTCACAAGGAAAGCTTCAAAACACAGAGAGCTGCATGTGCTTGTAAAGTCAGGGTTCACGCCATGTCACGTGGCTGGATATGGGCTCAACAGAACAGAGGGAGATTCCTGAGTCAAGGGGGGCACATTCCATATCTGTGCTACTCTACAAGGGTTCCTGTCCCCAGTGGACAAGGCACCACTGCTCTGTGGTGTTGTGTGTGTGGGTGTCGTATGTGTGCGTGTGTGTGTTTGCGTGTGTGCAAGAGGCGTCAGTGAACATGCCTATGTGCGTATGGTGTGTGTGCATGGAACATGAGGAGCATTGCATCGTGCAGCCACACAGGCTTGATCCCTACTCCTGCGCTGAGGTGTGTGTGTGTGTGTGTGTGTGTGTGTGTGTGTGTGTTTGTGTGTGTCTGTACATGTGTGCCTGCATGCGTGGGTCATTTTGTCTGGAATTGGGTACGTGATGTGTTGTGACACTGTAATCAGTGAAGATGAGGAACATTGAATTCAGGCACCATGCTGATGGAGATGAGTTTATTGATTCTCTGCTGTCACCATGGTCAAACACCCAGAATACAGATAGTAATGTATCAAATGAGGGTTCATATTTACACACATACATCACACCTGTCACAAGCAAATCCTCCAGCTCAAAAAGTTTGAGGGTCTTTTGTTTTGGTGGGAGACGGTTGGGAGACAGTGCATCGTGGCGGGGTTGCTGCCTGAAGCCGTTGAAGCGTATAACCTGATCCCAGTTGGTTGTTGTTTTGTCCGTGACAAGAATGAGTTGGAACTGCATTGTCGCTTCCCAGTCTGACTCACACAGTTTGCGGTTTACCATTTTGTGTAATTGTGAAAGCGTTCAGACAAGATCTCTACAAGGCGATACTTGTCTCTGCATCTCTACAGGTACGAATGTCCTGCTCAGTCCAGTTCCCACAGCTCAGCCGCTTCTCACAGTCAGCATCACAGGCAGCGATCAGCCTCCTCATCACCAGATGATCCACACATTGCGATACTTGTCTCCGCACCTCTGTAGGAACTCCTCACTCAGTCCAGTTCTCCCCCAGCCGGAGCCTCATTGGCTTGCCACAGTGAGCATCACAGGCACCGGTCAGGCTCCCCAATATGTGAAGATCTCCACATCGCGATACTTCTCTCTGCACCTCCACAAGAACGCCTCACTCAGTCTAGTTCCATACAGCCCGAGCCCCAGCCGCTTCTCCACCTATATCTCTCGGTGATCTCCTTCCCACGTTGTGTGTCCCAGGCAGCGATCAGAGCCTCCACCTATCTCTCCATGTGACTCAGGTCATTGTGACTCAGGCTCAACTTATTCAGTTTGGGCAGCTTCCCAGCCCTGACAGCTTCAATCAGACTCTCCACATCCTCCCGGTTCAGATGAGTCTCACTCAGATATAGCTTCTCCAAACTGGGGAATCCTGGATGGTCGGGTCCTCCGAACAAGTGCCTGAGGCAGCCAGTCAGGGTATTCTTCGAAAAGTCCAGCCTCTTCAGGTGAGGTAGTCTGCCAGTTTTGGCAAAGTCGCTGAAGCAGATCGCATCCTCTTCCCCACAATTACACAAACCTAGAGTTTCCAAGCCTGTGAATCCTGGATGCTCTTGTGCATAAAACAACTTGTTCAAATCTCCTTGTTCCCCAAGAATTATCGTCATCTTCTTTGCATGCCTTGCCAGACTGTGCATTCTGCTGTGCATTCTGGCTTTGCTGCACTTGACTCTCGATGTATTCACAAGAAGTTCCTGTGCAGGCATCTTGCGGAACACGTCCTGGGCAAATAGTTCATTTTCCTCAATTAAGTTCAGAATCATTGGGTCGAAGATCCCTGCCTTGAAGAAACATCCCTGACTGAGGAATGTCCCGACCTCCTCTGACAAACCAGATGCGAACCTCACCACTTCTCGGTGTGCAGTGACACGTGCTTTGGATGGAAACAGCCCCAGCAGCTCATCCTGAAAGACGCAGCAGAAATATGTTGAGAGACAGAAAATGTGGCGAAAGCTGTAGACAGTTCTTAATTGCGAGTTCAGGTACACTTGTTTCAAACATGCATTTTGTGTGCTGAACAGCAAATTTGAATGTCTTGACATGACAAATGCTGTGAACAAGTCGTCCAATGGGATGAATGGGAAGATCTCGCACAAAGGTTTCTGACTTTGCTTCCAGCCAGTGAGAGAAACCAAGCAAGATACCAACAAATAGTTGTTTGTCCATTTGAACTAGGACTGTACAGGTCTCACTGAACAGGAAACCAGATTGGTGAACATGAGATGTCAAGAGCAAATAGGCAAAAAGATACAACAGCAATTTTTGGCAGAATGAAACGTGTGTGGGACAACCATTCTTTTCTGACAGAACCAAACCTAAACAGCTCAAAGAAGATGATATTTTCTCCTGATATCCAAATATGAACCTGCCTGAGTCAGAGTACTGATGTACTTCCCAGCACAGTACTCAAGGATGAGGAGATGGTGGAAGCTGAGTACTTCCTGTTGCTCTTCTTCCCTTGGATCATCCTCAGTTCCCATCAGCAGCCCCAACTTGGAGGCATGCTCTCCAACCTTGTCCAGGATCTCACCCTGTAAAAATCCAAGAATGAGTTTTGAATTTTTAGTGGTGGAAGTGTGAAGAATATATTCAGTGTGTGTGTCCATGGTGTGACTGCTGTGTGGGCCCCCTGTGAGCATCACTTGTGCTCATGTCAGGGCACACATGTGGACTGGCAAAAGCATAAGTGTCATTTCAAATCTGGATGCCAAAGAGGCAAAATCCTTCTTTGCGTATTCTGATTGGCTCAGGCCAATTTGGTGCCACATTACCTCAGGGGTACTGAAAGGATTTTTTTATGATTGTGAATTATTAGAGAGGTACTGATGGTTTATGAAACAGCATGGTATGGGCTCCTACAGACTATACAACACCGTGTACACAATTTCAGCCATTTTGGCACCAATTCTTACAGACCAAGCAGCATGGTAGGGCTTGTATAGACAAAATGGCAGGGCATTTCTTTGATAAGTGTCCTGTAAAGTATACTCATTTAACATATCTACTTTCTGTGAACTTTGTAAACCCAGGTGGATTCCAGAAACACAGTGGTTTCTTACCTTGGTGAAGATGAGGTCCTTGTTTCCTTGTTGGAGTCTCTCCCAGCATACTTTTCCCAACTTTACCAAAGCAGATTCAAGCAGTACTTTCATCTCTTCAACAGTTTTTTGACCAGACCTCCGGATCTCTTCCCAGTCTGGGCATCTTTCAACAATCGCTGAAATGACTCCAGTCATAGTTTTGGGAAGTGACACTTTTCTCTGATACAGAACACAGATCATATGCAACATGATGGGAACCTGCAGGATTCCATAGTATTTGCCTGTAATGAGCTTGCTGTTTCTTGCCATTTTCATGAGTTGTTTGCACCCTTTGGTGCTTTCCAAGTATTTTGTGATGTACTCTTCTACCCTTTCAGGGTCAAAGCCTGTGATTTCAGCTTCCAAATCCATGTAGGGTCTGAGTTCATTCAGCTCACCTCTGTCTCTAGATGTGAGCAGAATGCAACAAGTTGGAAGGCTGTGCTTTGTGATAGCATTGTCAATGTCAAGATTGTTTCCTGGGGTGTATTCATCATGTCCATCCAGCATAAGTAGAACTTTCTGCTGTGTTTGACCTTGAATGATTTTTGCAATGTCAGCAGCAGGAACCTTTTGTCTGCTGAGGCCAGCATGCTGTTTCAGGATGATGTTTTCAAGTGTTTCACCTTTCTTGACAGACTTCAGTGCAATGTGAAAAACAATGTCAAACTGCTTGAGTTCCTCTGACTCTCTATTTGCCCAGAGAAGAGCCAGTTGCTTCAGTGAAGTTGACTTGCCAACTCCTCCCTGCCCTAATTATGGAAACCATTGTTGTTTGCAGTTGGAACATGGACAAAATGTATCAAGACCAGACACTCCAAATATGGAGCAAAAATGTGATGAAACATTTAGCAAACTATGCTCTCAAATTACCTGTGATAAGGATTCTTTCAGATGCTGTGTGAATCAAACTGGGATGAAACAGGTGAGAAACATCTGACAATGGAAGTTTTTTGACATCACTGATGCCTCTCTGTTTCTGAAGTACATTCAGATGAGTGTAAATTTTCTCCAGAGGAATGTGACTGGGAGTCAAGGTCCAGATTTTTCCCTTGGCTGTGCTGAAAGGCTTTTCTCTCAGAGACTGCCTGGTCCATTCCTGGATATCTGTCAATCCTGTCCCAGAAAAAAAGTTTTTCATTTCAAATCAGAAGTTTTTTTGCAAATACGTACAAGCCAAAACAAACAAGGTGCAACTGCACAAAACATGTATTTTGCTTTCATGTTGCCATGATGACTTCATTGTCAGACAAACTCACAAAGGGAGTCTTACTCTGTGATGTAGATGGTGACACTGTCACACTGGTGTTGGTGAGGACATGGGCCATCTGGTTCAAATTCACCTTCCTGAGTTCAGCATCCAAATGCTTCTTGGCTTCATTTGGGGAGTGCTGCCCTTTTGACCAAGTTTGCAGCAGGTTGTAGGCAGCTTCATTGATTCTTGGAAAGTCAGTGTAAGCAGAGTGCACCTGGTGGTTACCAAAATGCAGGACCCTGACTCCTAGATCAAGGAGTTCAGTGTAGTTTGTGATGTACTTGGACAGTTCCAACATGTGAGTGTCACTCAAACCTGAAACATTGTTGTGGTTATTCAAGACTGGAATTGCAACATGTTTTTGGCACAACTGACAAAACTAAATCAGAATGGCAAACTTGAAAGTGAGTCTACAACTCACAGTTGTCCTGTTGTGATGGAACATCTTGTGAACTTTGTGCACCATGTGCATCATGTGGCTTGGTTGCACCACGTGATCCTTCTGCACCACTTGACCTTGTTGCATCTGTCTCTCCCAGATTGGGGGACCCTCCAAGTTCAGCTGACTCAGTAGCAGCTGTTGAGGCCGGGGGCTGCTCAACCCGAGCCACTTTGCGTTTCTCAGCATTTCCTAATAAAAAAACAGGATTCAGACTGTTGCTAGGGAACATCCATATCCAGTTGAAACTCAGACAGTATCAAAATGGTATCAAGAAGGGTTCCAAGGTCAGCAAACCACACTCAGTATTAACACTGCACCTGCTAAGCTCTGGGGGTGGAGCCGTTTCCTCTTTTCTTCCTTCATCAGCTTCGTCAACTCCTGGTGCTCTCGGGTCAGAGCTTCTGCCTGGAGATGGAAGGGATTCAGGGTCACCACACACATACACATACACATACACACGCACACACTCACACACAAACAGGCACACACACACACGCACACACACACACACACACTCCCCCACACTCACACACACACACACACACACACACACGGCAACACGAGACTTTCCTTCGGCATCAGACTGAGCCTTGACCTGCAACTTTAACGCCCCCTAAGGTTTCGTTGTGTTGTAAAACGGTTTGGTTTGCAGGCCTCAGAAGCTTGGTCCACTTTGCCTGTATTCTTCGCAATGTAATCTTTTCAACTTTTCTGTCTCTTGCTCCCTGCGCCTTTGCTTCACAATCACCGCTTGGGAGAGTTGAATTTTTTTTGGGGGGGGACCAGGGGGCTCAGGGGAGGAGTCAGCCCCCAGCCTCTCTCTGGATCTGCTGCTCTCACCTCGGACCCTGCGGAGGACGAAGAGGACGCCACCGGCGGCGGTGGGGCGCCCCCTTCCGCCATGGCGCCGAGTCACGTGACACAGGAACTGAGATCACAACCTGGAAAAAAACGGCGCATCAGTAATCCAACATGTCATCACAAACTTCTACCCTAATTTCGTACCAATGTTGTAAAGAGTTATTTCTCCCCCTGCGTACGCATCCTGTCTGGTGTTATCAGGAGTTCATCTCCCCCAGCGCATCCAGGGAGTCTGACCAAAAACCGCGAAAGCAGGAATTGTCCAGGATGTAAGCACACAAGGACCCCATCTGTGTTTGTGATGAGTCAGAATTTCCTCTCGAATTTCGGGAGGAAGGGGTGGGGGCGAGGTCCCCCTCCGTGACCTCAAAATCAAATCTGCCGCTCCTTGCACGCAGTGATGGTGCAATCATTCACGAATGCCCCCCCCCCCACACACACACACAACAAATTTGAGATTGCGATTTTGGGGCCCCATTCGCCCGTGAAAAGGAACTGCTCCCCGAAATTTGAACATCCGTTTGACGGACACAAAGTAAGATTAGCCCCCCCCCCATTGTGAATACAACGGGCTCCTGCAGTACCTGACTTCACCCGAGAGGGCACTGTGGTGCGGGTGGGTGTGTTCAGACCCTCCACCTGGTGGTCAGTATGAGATCCCTGGAATGAGAAGATGCACTGCGCGTGATCTACAGCAGAACTGTGCAGTCAACGTAACTCAGGGGTGCACACCCTCGGGATCCATCCCCACTGCCCTCCGATCCAAATCTTACGAGGTTCTATCTAACCATGCATAATGAGAATTATCATGTTCACCAATGAAGCCAATTGGCCAGTCTGCACTGAGAATGTAAATGGGATCAATTGTCTTGAATCAACCACCCATGTCCGTCCAGGCAGACTGTGAACATGACAATTCTCACTTTCGTTGGATATGACCTCGTAGAATGACTACAGAGCGTGAGGAGACACGTCCGCTAAATTTCTCACGCGCCCCAATTGCCAGATCAGCGCCACAAATTCCCATTTGGTCACTTGCCATTGGCTGTTAGCTGCAGATCAAGGGAACTGTGTCACGGATCTGGAAACTCGTGGCACCGCACGTACGGATTTAGAGCCGAGCTGAACCCGCCCTGGGAGCCAAAAAAGCCTCAGTGCGTGTGACTGCGGTGAGGCCGGTATCGGTGTGTGTGTGTGTGTGTGTGTGTGTGTGTGTGTGTACGTGTACGTGTGTGTGTGTATGTGTGTGTGTGTGCGTGTGTGTGTGAGTGTGTGGGGCGTTGGGGCACGAGGAGGGGGAGTCAAATATTGAATTCAAATCAAAGGCATACTTCCCTGCTGCATTCCATACCAAAACCAGAGATCTTCTCGCTGTTGTCCAGATGAACGATGATTCGGTGCGCCGCGTTGGGTGTGGCTGCAAAATGGAGAATTTTATTTGTAAAGCGGTTCTACTGGTGACGCGTGGTCATATTTCTCGTATGGTGGCGTCAACATTGAACATTGAACCCAATGGTGGAATTGTTGACGTCAGCCCAAAAACGACTGCGTGTCACCCAATGTGAAAACCGCTTTAATTGCCGTGTGTTCCTTTCACGCGTTGTGGCCAGCCGTCCCCGTGTCCAACCCAGGAGAGAAGTCACGTGACTTCAGCAGCGGTGCGCCGCACGTGTTAATAGAACCCACTGTCACGTGGCGTGAAGTCTGCTCGTACTTGCTCGTGGGGAAGATCTGAGAGTGGACGCGTGGCTTGGAGGAGACAGGGTTCCCACACCGCGCACAAACCACCAAATACAGAATAATTGTGCGAAGTCCCTTCAGGGCTAAGCACCATGTGGTAGTGCAGTATATGGCAGCTGGACTGAAATGTCGCCTGCCCCCCTCCCCCTGCTAGACCCCACCTTCCCCTACCAGACCCCCCTCCCCCTACTAGAGCCCCCCCACTGGCAGACCCCCCCAAATGGACAGCATGCAGCATGACTGGTGGAAGACAAGGAGGACAAGAAAGAATTGATGAACAAGGAAGAATTGATGACGTTACTGACGCTGCAAGGGACTTTGCACTGCAGTTGCCTCAAGCACTGCTTCTTGTTTGGGTAGCGTTCGATTTATCAATCCGTCAATCCACTACAATTCCGGAATGGCCCTCCTACGACACAGAGTGGATCGGCTGAGATCAATCCAGAATGGCCGGGATTGCACAAATCCAGTTCTTCTTGTGCAGTTCCGAATGAACTGCGGATTGACGCCTTATCCAGACGTCAGCTGGAACCTGGAGTCCTGCGCAGTCCTCTGTGTGCTGAGACGCAAGGTGACCTCACCCCACAGGGCAAATTACCCGGATCTTTGGACCACTGATGGAAAATGGGTCAGTTTGGTGGTGGATGTTTGGTCCCCCTGCGTCTCGGTGCGTGGGTGGTGCTCAAGCCACCACGCACACACATACACATACAGACAGACACACACACTCACACACACTCACACACACACACGCACACACACACACACACACACACACACACACATCTCGTGATCCCAGTACCACACAACGCAGAGGGAGGTGACCTTGGGAACAGCCCTGGTGTACCCAGAATCGAGAGGTGCAGAGGAGACATCTGTGCGTGGACGCGGACGTGGCGTGCGGAGTGGGGAGTAGTTTCAGCAAACAGCCCGCAACCTGGAACCGTAAACGCAAACGAAATGTTTGACCATCATGGCACACCAAAAGTTACGTTTGCGTGTCCAGCTGTTTGCTCAAACTACCCGCCACTCCACACGCCACGTGGGCCCGACGCTTCAGATGGAGACTGGCATTTTGGGCTCCTTTTGGTTTTGTGAGAGACACTCCGGATGATTCCAGGCTGTCATGGAGCTTTAATGAGCCTGGCTGCTTTCTGGCCCCACACAAGAGCATTTCATGTGGATTTGGAGGTGACACTGGCGCACAATCCAGCGCGTTCAGGATTGGGCCATTTCTGGGCTCCACACACATACAGGCGAATCCTCTCCCTCCCAGCCCCGATCCCGGTTGGAGGAGGGAGAGGGCGACCCAGGTCTCAGAGAAAACTGACCCTCCAGGCTCCTGCCCCCAAAACGGCTTTTCGTGTGTGTGATTCACGCTGAATGGTACCGGTGTACCAGGACCAGACAACGACCAGGACCAGACAACGACCAGGACCAGACAACGACCAGGACCAGACAACGACCAGGACCAGACAATGACCAGGACCAGACAATGACCTGAAATTTTATGACCACACAACGACGTTGGAAAAATAGTAAGGTCGTTGTCTGGTCCTGAGACACCCGGTCGAGGTGAGCCCCCTGCTCAAAATTCAAAATTCTTGTGATAGGCCCTGATTTGTCAGGATTCGCCAAATTCCCTTGACGTTCAAGCAGAAGTGGGCATTTGAACAGATCAACTGGTGGAGACCCTTGTCGCCAGGAAAAAATATAGCTCCATGGAGCTCATGTTGATTTGAGGAAATTCTGATTTCGCTCACTCTGATTGCGCTCACTCTAATTTCGCTCCCTCTGATTTTGCTCACTCTGATTTCGCTCACTCTGATTTCGCTCCCTCTGATTTTGCTCACTCTGATTTTGCTCCCTCTGATTTCACTCCCTCTGATTTCGCTCACTCTGATGTTATATATATTTACCATGACCAACCCCTAAGACTGCCATGGCCTTCCAGAGCCACAGCAACAGCCACAGCCAATCATAGCATTACCCTAGATGGAGCCACTATCCTAAGCTGGGCACATGACCCAGACTGCCAACACACAATAGCTTGTGACACCATAGA
>JAAUXT010049027.1_pt1 | contig 10317 bp, 10 predicted proteins | sample 7278171 | NCBI WGS metagenome assembly JAAUXT01 (sample SAMN14350112, study PRJNA611818) | marine sediment metagenome | isolation source: surface marine sediment (1.8m) | place: French Polynesia: Moorea | collected 2018-08 | reverse complement strand
CTACAATATATCACAGTCAACGCTTTCAGGATATGTTGTCGGCAGAACAGACTTTCATTCATACACTGCTCAGCTGAAGTATAACTACTGCCATCCTTGCAGTCCTTGCACTATGCAGGGGAAACAAATCAACATTTCTGCACAAGACCAATACATACTGAATTCAAATTGATACTTGGTGTTCTGAGGAGTTGTATCTCAACAAATTGTGCTGATCTCACCTCAGCCATAGGGTTTCTCCGAAGGTCCAACCTAAACAGACGCGTCATCTCTGAACACCAGTTTGCATCCCAGGAGGACACTTCACTATAGTGAGCAAAAAAATACTGCACACGGTCGATGCCTGTAAAAAGGATATGGGTATGCAGTGTTCTTTATTGGTTTTTATTTCATAACTTTTGTAAACTCCAGAAAGCTTCTGGAAATTTGCAGACCCCATGGGCAGAAATCGTATTTTTCTGGAAGATGTGGTCCGAAATGGGCAAATTTGCTTGTATCTCGCAGAAACACGTTTGTCTTGTGTGTTGCCACAGGACCGAACCACTTATGTCAACACCAGTGTGTGTCAAGGCACAAACATGTGTCAAGACACAAACACAAATCGTGTCTGGGCAACACAAGGTTTTTTGTCGACTTTTAGATGGGATACTGAGCGGGTTGGTCAATGTCACCAGTGATCAATTGTGTTGTGAATAATCTGTGGCAGAAGAAGCTGGACTTTGTCAAGTCTACATAACTGGCTTGCTCAATCGCTCCACATCTGGTAGGACACCTCTCAACCAGCACAATTGAGATTGTGGTTTGGAAGGCAAAATCACCATCCCCAACCTCAAACAATGTATCAGGTGTGTGACACTCAAAACATTGGCTGTCACTGTTATGGCTTTGATCTGTTTCTAAATTTTTACCTGTGAAAGTGGGAAGATGTGTTATTTTGGTGAACTCTAGTCTAATTTGGTAAAGGCTGTTCATATCAGACAACCTGGTTGCATTCAATGAAGAAATGTCATTACTGTCCAATGAAAGATACACAAGATGTGAACCAATGTTTGTCACGTCAGGCACCTAAAACAAAGAGAAAAATGTTTTCAAAGACACAGACAAACAAAAGATAAATCCACAGAAAGACAAGCTTCAACAGAGTTTTCCAGTTCCCAGATTAGAAAAATGATTTCTTTGCTTTTTCTGTGCACAACACACAGAGCTACCAATCTTTAACTCACCTCTGTCAGCAGATTTCCACTTATGAGGAAATATGAGAGTGAAGTGAAATCCACAACATCTTCTGGCTTTATTGTTGCAATTTTATTGTAAGAGATCAGAAAATATCTCAAGGAATGGAGCCCATCAGATACAATAGTTGTGATTAAATTGTCTCTCAATCTCAAAGTCTTCAAAGTTGCTTTTATATTTAATGGAAGCACAGGGAAGGTTCTGAAAAGTATAAGTTTGATGAATTATTGCAAGACTGAAGAACACAAAAATATAATTTGCATGAAAGATCAAGGGCAAAGAAAATCTCTACAGTTTTGTGGTTGTTCTTTTTGGTCACCCCATGTTTTCTGGAGGATGAAACCCAAGGAAACCAAGGAAGACTCCTGGCTGATGCTTCATTTATGCATTTGATGTTGTTTGCCAGTGAGGTCAAACAATCATCAGGTCAACAACTTTGGGTCACATATCCAAAGCTGCCCATTGTGAAGCTGCCCTTTGTAATCATTTTCAAGACAGGTAAAGAACACCCTTGCATGAAGACAAACTAACTCACATGATTTCATTGTAATTCAGTTCCAATTCTTCCAGAACATCCAGTCCCAGGAAAGCTGTTGTTGACACATTAGTGATGGTCCCCACTGTAAGAATTACAAACAAGTTCAGTGAAGTTGATTGTCAGACAAACAGTGCAAAAATGGAAAAGGATCAGACTCCAATGTGAGACAGCAAGTTTGTCAAATGTATCATCACACATTTATTCCTGCACACTGGAACTTGACAAACAAGAATTCTCCAATTCTCCCCACAAGTTATTGTGAAACTGTATTTCCTTTTTACATCCTGGCTTGTGTTTTTTGTCAGAAAATTGTGACTCAGCTATCAAAAGATATGGTGATTTTACTGACATGTTATGTGGATCTCAGTGGTTGTGTTTGAAAAGTTGGATGGAACAGATGCAAGTCCTGTTGCAGTGAATATTGTAGCTGAGGAACCCTGGACTTCAGACCAGCATAGCAGTGGCATTAGTTCCAATAAGAACCACCACAGGAACCTCATTTTGCTGTTTAATCAGAAGATCATATGAAAATATAGTGTAAAACTTTACTTTCTGTTGGACCTCTCAGTCTTTTGACACCTTCAGGGTATGATCAATCAATTGTATGGGTACTCCTGGTTTTCTGCACTGAAAATCCTTGCCCTGTTGCTGTGGCCCTCACAGGCATGGCACCACTGTCAAAAGTTTGGGCAACCAGCATCTTTTTTGCAAATGCTCAACCAACAAAGAAAATTTCACAACATGCTGCAGATCATGCTTTAACTTCTTGTCAAGAAATACATATTGGTATGTTTTGTAGCTTCTTTTTATTTGTTTTTCTGTTCAGGGTCAGAGAAGTTCATCTGCCTTCAGTGTATCTTCTGAACTGTGTGATGGACTTTGAAAAATGAAGTCTGTTTTTGTTTTCCCTTTTCATGCAAACTAGTAGATCTCTGACAGATATCATCCCTTCAGTGTCTGTTCTTGACACTTCTGGAAGTTGGCCCTGAATGTCTGCATGGATGCACGTATTCCACATTTGGATGTCCTGTTGGGGTCAGCTGACCTTCATCATGATTGGTGCTGTTTGTTAATGGTGGAAAACATGCCCAGTGGTGGGGGTGGAGGATGAAACTAGATACTGCATGGAATGTGTGGTTTGAGGATGGTGAAAATTTTTTATGGTGTCTTTTGAACAATGGGTGTAAAGCTTTATTCACTGATATTGGCAGACATTCAGAACCACCCTTACAATGAGTATCAATGTTGCACCTGTTGATGCAAACACAAAACCCAGAGGACAATCTGAAAACAGACAGGATCTGTTGAAACTGGTTTGTTTCCTGTTCAAAAACAATTCCACATGCATGGACAAAGACAAGGCTTTCTGCAGGTGGTGCACCAAGTAGTACAGATAAGGAAATTGCTGAAGTGTGTGATGCATGGCTTGATATCTTCTGGTCTTTCATTGGTTTTTCATTGCTTTTATGATTGTCAACCAGACAGTCTGTGTTGTCAAACATTGATGGGTTTCACTCTCAACCCCCCAAACTTCTTTGTTATCCCAATTTTGCTGCAGACATTTGATGGTTTGAGGCTTGTACTTGTAAGAGGTACTTTGGCCAGTTGGGAAGAGAGATACCTGAAACTTGGCAAGACCAGTTATTCACCAGAGAAATAACACTGTTCAATGTCAGCTGAGTTGGTTTGAAAGTGCCCCAATGCCCATGCAGACACACAGATGAACAAGTCACCTGATAATGGTTGACCCTGGCATTGGAACACAACATGTTTCCCTCAATGCCAGATTTGTCACAGGTCTTTCCACAGGCATTTTCATCAAACATCATGGTACATTTTGTTTTGTTCATGTTGAATGTGGGAGACATGACACAAGAATCATGCATCAAACTATGAGTGTGACTTTTGCCTCACAGCAAATGTGTGGGGAACACCTGACTTCACCTTGACAACCACAGCTCCAACATTATTTCCACAAAATAAAGATTGTTTGTTTCTAACTTGAAGTTTTGTTTGTTTGGTTTGCAGTTGGAGTGAGTTTGTAACCTTTTTGCAGATGGGGTTGACAGAAAATCCATGCTCAAGCCTGACCTAGGATTTGCACTTTTCAAGTCAAGCTGAAACCTAGCTCTGCTTCAGGAAAAATTGGCTCATTAAAAAGGCTGTGATGGAATATTTCTACAATATATATTCAGGGTGAATTTGCAATATTTGTTGGAGAAGAAGAGAACACATCTTCAGAAAAATGTGCCATTTTGCCATCAAAAAGTTAGCCCGATGCTAGAGTCTATGGTCTTGCAGTTTTTGTGGAAACTCCCTGATGTGTTCCTCAGACACAAAAGTCAACTCCTCCCAAACATTGATCTGCTCTATCCTCTTTTCTCTTTCTTGTCTTCAGTCACCCAATTGTTCTGCTGAAGTGTCAGTCATTCAGAATACCATTGCAGCAATTCCCAATAAGACAGAGATGGAGGGGAAGAGAGACAGAGATGGAGAAAGAGAGATGGAAAGGGAAGAGAGAACTGAGGAAGACAGAGAAGAGAGGAAGAAAGACAAGAGGGAAAGAGTGCAAGGGAAATGGAAAGAGGGATAGAGGCTGAAGCAGATGGAGAAAAAAGAGAGAAATGTTGAGAGAGAAATGTAGAATGAGAAGTCCACTCCAATGCACATCACTGAATCACAACCTTATGTTTCCTAAACCTCATCTATTTCTGATGACAAGTGACAATTTTTGTCTCAGACACAGCACTCAAATATTTATTTCAAGCTGGATTCACACTGACAAGATGCATCATGGTTGCATGTTGGTTCTGGTGAAGAAGCCTGTTGTCAGAACTGGACTCTCGGCAGAGTTGTCAAACTCTGTGTACAACTCACAACTCAAAGCTCCTGGTTCAGCATCATGAGTCTCCTACAACCAAATATGTTTGAACCACATGTAGACTAGATCTACATCACATGAATCACACTGTTACAAACAAAGTTACTGTGGACTGTGAACTTCAGTGGAGATATTTCTCTGGGATGTCAGTGTGGTGTGTTTCTGAGTTTACAATGCAGCAGGCAGCATGTGTTCATGGACAAAGACAGAATGAACTGGGAATCCAGACAACTGGTTTTCACAAACCTTCACAGCAGTACAATCAACCTGAGACATACATAATGATGCACATTCAGTCATTGACACAACCTCTTTTGTGTCCAACATTGTGAAGATTTGGTCAGGCCCACTGTGGAGGTGGTACATTGTACTGACCAGCAGAGATGAGACAAATGTATTGTGGTTGTTACTGATGTGGCAAGCTGTAAGAGAAAGAAAAATGTGTGTCATCACAACCAGAATTAATCTGATGTGTAGTGTGCAAACTCAGCCATTTCCTGCAACGGGTTTCACTGGCAGACAAACTTCAATGAGTGACATATTGTTCTAATTGTCCTGTTCTTTACAACCCTCAGGTGGTGTACTCTGTCAGAGTAAGATTTCAGTTTGCAGTGTTTACACATCAGGGTTGTGAGATCCTTTGGACATGCCAAGTGTGCTGCAGAAATGTTGTCCCATTCCCTGTCTGCAAAGTTGGTGCATGGTGTGCCATCAAAAGTTACACTTGTAGAATCATTCATCTTGCTCCAGCAAATGCATTCACCACATTCAAATGAAAGTGGGTTTTCATCAAAGTGAACCTGCAAAGCACATTTTGTTCAACAACACACAATATATTGATTTTATCTTGTTTCATTTGGTCGATTTGACCAAAGAACACTTATCTCCTATCTGGGCAGAACTCACCTCAGCTGGTAGATGACCAATGAGTGTAGTCAGGTCAGGCAATGCAGTGAACAAATTATTTTCCAGATGAAGGATGCTGAGATTCCCAGATGTTGGCAGCAGCTGAGCAGAGAGATTGGTCAGTTTGTTGTAAGAAATGTCAACTTCCATCAAATTATTTTTGTTTGATAAATCAGGAAAAACAATTATTTGTCCATTTGACAAATCAAGGTGTTGGAGGTAAAGGCAGCCATCCAAGATACTGATGTTGTTCAGACTGTGTTCTGTGATTTCAAATTCAGTCAGATTGTCACAACAATTTAATGGGCCACCAATGTCCAGTTCAGTTCCATGTATTGTGAAATGTGTGAGCCAAGGCTTGTGACACAAAATGTTGTTTGGAATTGTCACAGTACCTGAGATGAAATGTGAAACTTTACATTTTTGAGAAACTGATGCAGATATGAATGTTATGCATGAAACCTCTGGATTGTTTTCCCTTCTGACTAGGTTTTCTCACATGGACTCAAAAGTTTTTTGAAGGAGTGCTGTATTTCTAAGAAACACAGAGGCACAGAGTTTACAACTCCTTCAAAGACAAAACTACAAAAAACATAAAACTTGACAAAGCTAAACTGGTGGCTTCTACCCTGCAAGTCTTCCAGTTCAATTGTGTTGACATCTGGTATAGCTCCAGCAACAGTCAGGTTGGTCAGGTCTGTGAGTGGAATCCTTACAAGACTGAAAGTTTTCAGACTTTTCAACTCAAACAGTGATGCCAAAGGCAGTGATGAGACTGAGGAACCATCCAACACGAGATCCTCTATGGTTGTCCCGCAACCTGTGAGGTCTGGGAGCTGCAAGAAACAAAGATGTCTTTTCTCTGTACAGAGGAAAAGCAAATGAACATTTCTCCACAAGACCAGTGCATGCTAAATGTTAGTTGACACTTCCTGTTCTGAGGAGTTGGTCTCTGAACAAATTGTGTTGGTCTTACCTCAACCAGAGGGTTTAACCGAATGTCCAAAAGTTTGAGATGGGTCATCTCTGAACACCAGTTTGCATCCCAGGAGGACACTTCACATTTGTAAGCATAAAAATTGCGGACACGATCGATACCTGTTGAAGGGACAGGCATGTGGTATTCTCAGGTGGTTTTCACTCCAAAATAATAGGGGAATTATGCAGTTCAAACGTCGGTGAAGCGAACTTCAACGTCAATTTTGCATTCCTGAGGCTGGGAGCACACCACCACCGAAGGGGTGTCCCGACCAGGGGTGTGCCGTGCAGGGAATGGCTCATGGAGCAGTCCGGGTGATGGGGTGGCCCGTGCAACTGCCCCGTCCTGTGAGGAGGTGTGTCTGAACTCATTAAAATTGCATTGGACAGTCCACTGGATGGGCAGTCGAGGCATAGGGCGACCCGTGCGACCATCGCGTCGGTGGTGGTGTGTCCGCACTCTGACGTTTGGCCAAACCTCAGTCCACTGCAGGCTAAATTCCAAGTGGAAATATTGAATTCCTTTACAAACTAAACAATAGATGTTTTTCTGCTGAACCATTGGAGCCATTGGAGTGAGGGCAACCAGCCTCAGAGTCTGTTTTTGTACAGAACCCAATGGGGCCAGAGTATAGTGTAAGCTGGTCAGAGTGTAGAGTAACATGGCGTGCAGCCAAAAACATGCAGCGTCGAACGACGCACAGTACGCGGCCCCCTAGACCCTCCAATATGAACACTGCAAAACTTTTGGAAATTTGCACGACCCCATGGCCATTTTTCTGGGCGATGTGGTCACAAATGGGCAAATTCTGCTTGTGTCTCTTGTATGTTGCCACAGGATACATTGTGGCAACACCAGTGAGTGTTGAGACACCAGAAACGGTGTGTGTGGCAACCTGAAATATTTTGTTTTTTTTTCTTGGAAACGAGGAAATGAGATGGGATACTGAGCAAGATAATCAAAGCCACCAGTGATCATTTGTGTTGTAAAAAATTACAGCAGCAGAAGAATAAGGGCATTGTCGAGTCAGCACATTTCAGGAGCCATCAAAAAGAACGTTAAAGATGTTGGGGTTTGTTTGATTGCTCCACATAGGGCCTGATACCTCTGAACCAGCACAATTGAGATTATGGTTTGGAAGACAATATCACCATCACCAGGTGTAAACGTGTGTGACACAACACTGGTGTTATGGTATGTGTTATTTTTACCTGTGAAAGTGGGAAGATGTGTTATTTTGGTGAACTCTAATCTAATTTGGTAAAGGCTGTTCATATCAGACAGCCTGGTTGTGTTCAAAAATGAAATGTCATTGCTTCCCAATGAGAGATACACAAGGTGTGAACCAATGTTTGTCACATCAGGCACCTGAAACAAAGAGAAAAATGGTTTCAAAGACACAGACAAACAAAAGACAAATCCACAGAAAGACAAGCTGCGATAGGATTTTCAGGTTCCCAGATTATTTGCATATCGCTCAGAAATGTAATGATTTCGTTGCTTTTTGTGCACACAACACACAGAGCTACCAATCTGCAACTCACCTCTGTCAGCAGATTTCCACTTACGAGGAAATATGAGAGTGAAGTGAAACCCATAACATCTTCTGGCTTTATTGTTGCAATTTTATTGTTTGAGATCAGAAAATATCTCAACGAATGGAGCCCATCAGACACTATAGTTGTGATTAAATTGTTCATCAATCTCAAAGTCCTCAAAGTTGCTTTTACATTTGAAGGAAGCACAGGGAAAGATCTGAAATGTGTAAGTTTGCTGCAATGAATCATTACTAAACTGAATTACACAAAATTAAGGTTTGCAGCAGGAACTGCTGTTACAGGAAAGATTAATGGTGAAGAAAATTCTCCACAATTTTATGGTTGTTCATTTTGGTCGCCCCATTTCAGCATTGTTTTCCAGAGGACGAAACCCAAGGAAGCCAAGGAAAACTCCTGGCTCCTTTATTGATGAGTTGACGTTGTTTGTCAGTGAGGTCGAATATTCATCAGATCAAAGACCTTGGCTCGCGTATCCAAAGCTGCACGTTGTAAACATTTTTGAGACAGGTAAAGAACATCCTTGCGTGAAGACAAACTAACTCACGTGATTTCATTGTAATCCAGTTCCAATTCTTCCAGAACATCCAGTCCTAGGAAAGCTGTTGTTGACACATTAGTGATGGTTCCATCTGTAAGAATCACAGACAAGTTCAGCGAAGTTGCTTGTCAGACAAACAGTGCAAAAATGGAAAAGAACCAGACTCCAATTTGAGACAGCAAGTTGGTCGAATGTATATCATCACACATTCATTCCTGCACACTGGAACTTGACAAACAAGAATTCTCCAAATTTCACAGTCTCTGCACAAAATATTGTGAAACTGAATTTTCTTTTTACATCTTGGCTTGTGGTTTTTGTCAGAAAAATTGTGACTCAGGTATCAAAATATATGCTGATTCTACTAACGTGTTATGTGGATCTCAGTTGTTGTGTTTGAAAAGTTGGATGGAAGAGTTGCAAGTCCTGTTGCGGTGAATATTGTAGCTGAGGAACCCTGGACTTCAAACCAGAGCAGCAGCGGTATGAGTTCCAATGAAACCCACCACAGGAACCTCATTTTGCTGTTTCTTCGGCAGATCATTGAAAATAATTCCTAAAACTTTAGTTTGTGTTGGGTCTCTCGGTCTTTTGACACCTTCAGGGCATGATCAATCAGTTGTATGGGTACTCCTGCTCATCTGCACCGAAAATCCTTGTCCTGTTGTGGCATTCACAGGCTTGGCACCACTGTCAAAAGTGTGAGCCACCAGCGTTTTTTTTCAAATGATCAACCGACAAAGAAAATTTCGCAGCGTGCTGCAGATCACGCTATAACTTCGTGTCAAGAAATATACATTGGCGTGTTTTGTGGTTTCTTTTTGTTTGTTTTTCTTTTCAGTGTCATTGGGGTGCTTCTGCCTTCAGTGCATCTTCTGAATTGTGTGACTGAATAGGAAAATAAAGTCTCTTTTTGTTTTGCAAATTCATACAAACAAGTAGGTCTGTGACAGATGTCATCCCTTGAATGTCTGTTCTAAACACTTCTGGAAGTTGGCCCTGAATGTTTGCATGGATGCACGTATTCCATTTTTGGATGCGCTGTTGGGGTTAGCTGAACTTCATTTTGATTGGTGCTGCTTGTTAACACTAAAAGTGCTACGAGCTACTATAGTAGCTTTCAGCGTGTGGTAATTACAGCGGCAGTGTGCCATAATTAATTGGGCCTGGGGCACAGCACCCGCAGCAGAGATGCTATTCCACTGTGCCAACTGATGATTTCCCGTGCTCATTTTGATTGACAGCGCAATTGACCACTTGACCAGATCTTCATACTCATCGCAGCAGTCGGTGTCTCTTGAATTCAATTTGCGCTCTTTTTGCGCTCTTTTTGCGCCAAAGACATGAAACCATACCTCTTCAGTGTATGAACAGTGCTGACATTGGTGTCATATCCTCCAAGATGTGTCTCACACACCACAGAATCGCAAAGTCCTGTATCGTTTCAAATTTTAGTCTCTTGAGAATGCGTGCCGCACGATGTGCACATCGGCGTAATTCGCATTGTCTCTCAGCCGTGACATGTAGGCGGTAACTACAATGCCATATCCTCAGTCGCAACCCACGTCGGCAGGCTGATGCAGAAAGAACACGTATCTCCAGCATGTTTGATACATTTATTCTGAATGATACTGACATTGCAGGAAGTCCCTTTATACAACGCGCAACGGAAATGATCATTCT
>JAAUXT010037702.1_pt1 | contig 10317 bp, 11 predicted proteins | sample 7278171 | NCBI WGS metagenome assembly JAAUXT01 (sample SAMN14350112, study PRJNA611818) | marine sediment metagenome | isolation source: surface marine sediment (1.8m) | place: French Polynesia: Moorea | collected 2018-08 | reverse complement strand
TAGTCTAGATCTCTGGTTCTCACCTTGGTTCTTCTTCAATTCTTCTTCAAATTCACACCAACTCAACATGTGCTTCAAAATGTGTCCAGACAGGAAATGTGGGGTTTCTCAGGGAAGAGCAGGGACTTCCGTTTCCGCGACCATCAGGGTTCCCGCCTCGGAACCTCTTGTTTCCGAAATCCACACGAATATTTCGTGTCAGATGATTTTGTTCAGGCCGGCCCCATCACAAGACATGCGTGTGTGATTCCCGTCGTGTGTGTTCTTCAGTGGCATCAGATCCAAGGCCACACAAGGTCTCTTCCCACTGGCAGAACGCCTGGCCCTGCAATTTCTGGTCAAGGTAGCCAATTATTTCTGAGATGGCTTCCGGAATGAAAAACCAAGTCATCCAATTGGCAAAACATTGCAGAAACTAGTGTTGGCATTATCAAACGTTCTGTGGCCAGGCAAGATTGGCTCCTGCCAGATTGAAGTGTGGTCAGTGAATGTGCTTTGCCGGATAGTTCCAAGTGGGAAGGTGTGGCATTCCAGACTCACCGAATTGATCTGTCCGCTGTACATCGTCCAACACGTTTTTCGGTGCGCGTGTTGCACTTGCGCACTTGCAGTTTCTGTGAACAGAGACCCTCTGGTGCCGCATTGGCGTCCCACCCTCAGGTCCAGGTCCACACACGAAAGTTTTGAAATTTGCTTCTGTGACAGTCCCTCCCCTGAGCAAAAGTGGCATATTTTCCTCTTGGTTTCCTTTGTTCCCACAGCAGAAACCCCTTTCCACAAAAAAATCTTCCACAAATTTGCGTCTTTGACAGAGCCATGGACTCTGGAAATTAGACAATTGCCAGGAGGCAAACGTTCATGAAATATTTGCCGTCCAAACCAACACCTTCTGGAAGAAATTTGCTCTTTGACTACGTGGCTGAAAGCAAACAAATGTCAAAAAGTTTTGGAAATATTAGGTGGGGGGGGGTTACCCCATTTCTGGAGGAGACTCCTGAGATTTTTGGTTTACTAAAATGTGGTGCGCCATCCCTGAGACCCCTGTCATCACTGGTTGTGTTCTTGTTGCTTGTGTCCGGGTAGCTCGGATTTGTACCCCAATCCTTGGTCAGCTGGTTGCGTGTGTTGGTCAAGTTCGGATTAATGAGACAAATCCTGCATAATGCAGGCGAAAAACCTCTGAACGAAGTTCATAGTGACCCTCTGATAATGCAAAGAATCCCTCGTGATGCATCACCCTGATCCTTCATGTGAGCGTGCTGAGCACTGGCAGCCGTTTCAGTCACCGCTGAGCAGTCTTGTGGAACGCATGATGCCATTTAGAGACGAATTGCACAGCCGCTGACTTTCTTCTCATTCATTCGGGGCACGTAGTTCTTGTGGGTTATGAAAATGTACATTCCTGTGTGCACTTTCAGCTTTAGTTCTTTTGACAAACAATTTTCAGGTAAATTCTTTGCATTTACGTCTTCGCTTGAATTCCTCTGGAGTTTACGAGTTGTACGACTCGTATGTTGAGTTTTGGTGTGAGAGGGGCGTTGTGGACGCGGAGGGTGTGTACAGCTTGAAGCAGGAGGGGAGCTGGCTGCACAGATAAGCCCTCAAGTTGCAATAAATGTGAAAAGCAGCTACGCTACTTGAGTGCGAAACACGAAAAGCTGAACATCTGTGTGGCCCAAAGTTCACTGTGCACTACGTGTACCAGACGTCAAGTGCGCAACTGTTCTCCCATGACAACACATTTGTGCGAATCTTGTGATGTTATGAACACATAGGAAGACGAAAAAAGTTGAAAGTGACATATTTTCCACAAATGATGCATCAAACCAACACGAAGGAGATAAGTGATCCACTTGGCGGACTCCAGTGACGTAAATCTCTGGCACAGATTGCTGATTTCTGTTCCAGATCGTCCGGAAGTGATTTGGAGGAAGAATCCGGTTTCTACCAACAGCACCACAGTTTCACTTGTGTAGCTGATGAGGCAACAACGGAAGCTTCTAACAGTGAAGGATTTGATAAACTTTTGTGGATAAGTGACTCGTCTGAACAGTGAAAATGGATACAGAAGTTACAGAACGGCCTGAAGAAACGAGAGAGCCTGGTAAGTTTTCCTTTTGATTCCAATTTCACGCTTGATCATCTCAGAATTGTGGCACGTCGATCATTGGGAAGGTCGGTTTCTTGATACCACTTCATTGCAATCCAAAGGGGGACTTTGTGTTGTCTCTCACAGTTTTGTTCAAAACTTACGGACTTCGTGTTTTTGTGACAAAATCGGCGATGTCCAGGAAGAATGTTTTCTCAATGCAAAATCCCAGGAAGGTCAAATATTGACTTAACACAAGGCCTCAACATTCCTGAAAATGTTCAAGTCGATGTGATGTGTATTTTTGGAGGAAAGGACGGCTGGAATGCCGACCATGTATCTCGTGTCATTTCCTTGCAGATATGATCAAAATAGAGATTCAGCTTTCTCGAAAGCTACAGGAGGATATAATTAATCAGATAAAAAATGGCTACATCAACAAAGTGAACGGAAAGTTTCTTTTCAATTTAAGCATGTGGACGTGTCTACCTGGTTACTGTTTTGATCCCTCCGTTGTTGTTCGTGTTTTGTGACAAAAAGAGCAGTCGTTTGATCGAGCTTGTGTGTCACGACTGAGTGTGAATTTTCTTTTGCCCCAGTACGAGAATGCGGACATATGAAAGATCGCATCATTGAAAGTCAAACTCATGTGGACTTCCAAATTCGCTTGTGCATTCCAACCCACCCCCACTGTTTCCCTTGCAAAGTCTGATGTATTGTCAGTCCACGCGGAGATTCCTGAGGTCAAACCCTCGTGGGAACAAAGTCGTCACTCGGATTTCCTCATTGTGTGTGAAGCGCTGTAGCGTGATAAAGTTCCACAGCTTCAGGCTTGTTTGATTTGTTGTGCATTTTGCGGAAGACAAATGACTTTGACCAAGTAACGTGTGAACAATAAATGCAAAGATCCTTCTGAGCAGACTGGAATCTGCAATTTGCCCTTTCAATTCCTGCCCGGTTGAGGTATCATACCACACACTCGAACATGTACATGTATGATCAAACATGAAACATTTTGTGTCTGCATAAAATTGCACAAACACAGAAAGATCAAGTACAAAGGTCTTTTCTTTTTCACACTGAGCAATTCGCAAATTGCTGGTCGTTTTTCAAATTGGAGCGTGTTCACACATGTTGGAGCCAAAGGTTGGAGACACGAGTTTCCTCACGGTGCGTTTCCCTCTGCAGATCCCGGAGGAGGAGGAGACTCGGACACGGACGAACTCAGGATGGAATCGGGCGACAAGAACGAAGTCTCGGGTCAGTTGGCGCAGGTGAGTCGCGGCTGGTCCTCATCCACACAGAAATCGCTCTGAATGTTCTGTTTATTTCGGCACAAGAAATGTTGGGCCATCTATTTGTCAGAACGAGCTTGCTTTCGTGCTGCGATATCAGATGAAACACGAGAGTTTTTGTAGTACAATTTATTCAAGCCTTATGCGCAGTATATCACAAGACGGCCGCGTTCTCAAACAGAAACCTGAAACTAATTGGTCTCGAGATATTTCACCTTTCACCAAGCCATCAGTCAAATTTCATAAATCGTATTCAGGGCTTTTTTTCCGTGCACGCACATTAGTTTCTGTGAATCATTCCAGTTTTCGGGTGACCTGGTAGGATTTGCACGTACTTGAGCATTTTATTGTGCAACAGATAAAGCATCGCAAAAAGCAAGTTGGGTGCACGAAATGAGCATTGTAAATCACTGTGGGTCAGAACTTGGAATCTTGGTTGACAGCGACGCATTTGGAGTTGTTTGCGTACGTTTGCTGGAGCGTGTAAATCGAGCTGTACATTTGCACATGCCGGTGTTAACAGAACCTTTCTTGATGAATTTGGCACCAACGAAGTCAATTTGCTGTCAACAAACAGTGGAAAATAACCACTTCTTGGTGGGAGACCCTTTGAGTTCACTGACGCGAGTACGAGTAAAAAGAAGCCAACACCGCTCTTTGCCATGTTCTTTGCTATGTCTGGTCCACATACGAACAGTGACGAAATTCAACTCGTCGAACCTGTATTTGTGGTGGAGCGGCCAGAAGATAGAATGGCCAAAATATGGCGTGCAGAACGCAGGATAGACGGATTTGATAACATTTAAACTTGTTGCTTGGGAACGCGCGGTATCAAAGCAACGCTCAGTGAAGTGGGGTTACGGCAAGGTTGTCTATCCAGGTACACGAACACACCGCACAGCGAATCCTTAACTCATAACATCCCACAAATATTTCAGCGCAGAAGGGGCCTGACAAGGCTGTGATTTGCTGAAATCTTGCTACAGAGATTCCTTGCAAAGGATTCATTGCCCCTGGGATACTTTCTGTCAAACAGCATTATTCCAGTTGATAATCATGTTTGCAGGCACCAGTTGCTGCAAAAAGGTGACCTTCCAAGTGCGCAGGATCGAATTTTGATAAATGCGTTGAGCTCTTCACAATTTTTTCTCCAAACATTTTCCGCTTTGGAGTCTGCCTTGCCAAGTTTTGAAAAGCTTGCTGGAAGCACAGCATGCTGTTCCGATGAGAGAGGCACTACACCGCGACTTTTGTTGATTTTGGTGACATCATTTCTGCGTCAATTCGTTGGTTGGCAGCAATGATTTTGTAAATTTTTCAGAAATTATGCGGCTGCAGGTCATCAGGCTGTTCTCCCGCCTCTCGCACCACCTCTCGAGGCGTGGCAGAGCAGATTTGCAGAAGTGAGCGCCACACCCCTCCCGCCTCTCAGAATATTTCCCTTCTGCAGAGGTTAACTTGACTGCTGCCTTGTTGCAAAATCTGTTGTAGTGATATCAGGTGATGAATTGATTAAGGAATCGCGAGTTTCTCTCTCCCACACAAGAACTGAAGGAAGGCATGCATCCCAAGGCGAAGTGTTGCAGGTGCAGCAGAATTGCCTGTCCGAATTACGCAGTGAGAACCATGCGGGTCAATTGGAAACTGTTTGGATTGTAATGTGTTTGTAGACAAGCATTCAGAACCTTGCAGACAAACAAGCAGAACCACATGAACTTTTCATCTTTCCAGGTGTTGAGAACACGACCTTTGTGTTACCCGGAGGAATTCCGCTTTTCTCTTCTTCTTCATCGAGTGCGCAATACTTTTGTCCAACTGACATTCTCGTAAAATGGGAGGTTGTAAGTCATAGGCAATTTCGTCTGCTCGAGAGTGGAGGTTGATTGAACCTTCGTGCAAATATTGTCTGAATATTGCGAGCCGTAGCAATCGGTAGCATGCACTTACTCAACACTTCGAGGCCTGTCCAGGCTATTTTCACCCAGCCGTGGTGCAGGAGTGACTTGAACAGAGAAAACTTCCTTTTCGAAGGAGGAATTGGGGCAACTGAGGAATTCGTGCATTAATTTTAGGCTCCCAAGATTATTTGCCGTGCAATCCACATTCACTGCATTACTCAGACTGGATGTCGGATCAAACTCTTTTTTCTTCGCTCTCAGCTGAAAATGCTTTGGCTACGCAAACAAGGTATTTACCTTCCTGAATAGCAAGTATATCACTGCATAATCTCAGTGTTGTGAGAAACATGCTGGAATTCCATATGGTGCAAAAAAGAAAGGAAAGAGGATTATGAAAACCCATGAAGCATCAGAAAAAACCTGTTTGGTCGGGAAAAAGAGGTTCAGCCTGAAAATGTTCAACGTTTCACGGAATATGTGTGGGTACTTGTGCAAACCCGACAGTCTCAAAGTTGTCAAAGTTCCTTGTCTCAAAAGAAAATGTGGTGTGTTGTTGGCCTTTGTTGTTCTGACACGGGCCACAGATGGAGTGACAAGTTTTCGGTCATTTGTGTCCTCTGAAGACAAATGACTGACCGTTTCGGGCAGAATGAATGTTCAGCGCACCTGACATTAGAACAGCGTTACGAAAAACGCACGAATGGTCATTCCCGTAGACAAATGCAGGATCACTCTCCCTATTTTGGCCTGTTGTGCTGTCCTGTCTTCCTCAGAACCATGAGGGGGTGGGTTCACTCAGCAGTCTTGAAGGTTGGTGGTTTACTCGCGATGCTGTCCGTCTCGTTGCAGCTGCAGGGGCTCGTGGTGGAGATGCGGGACGGGTTCGCGCGCGCCGTGGCGGCGCTCGACGAGGTGCAGCACGGGGACCGCCTGCTGCAGGAGAAGGTCGACAGCAACAAGGCGCAGCACGAGCAGCAGCTCGCCGACGTCGTCAACATGGTCCTCTCGCTCAAGGTCAGTTCTCCCCGTCCGGTCCAGTGCCGCCCAGCCCATTGCCACCACTCCGCCCCTCCGTCGACACAAGCCTTCGCGGGCGATGGTTCACTGTCTGCACTTGGTTTGTTGGCATCGGGAACGCAATTTGTGTATGCGGCGCGATGAACTCGGAACAGAAGAAATTGAGTGGAACTAATCCTGATTTGACTTCACGTGCTGTTGGAAATTGATTTGACACGGTCCATTGCACCTGTTCTCATCTTGAGGATAATGGTTTGAGAAGTTTCAAACGAATTCAGATCTAGATGTGCACCACTCGTGTCAGAAGCTTTGCCCTGCACCAGGTTCAGTGCACTACACGGAAACCACTGCTGAAATTGATAGAGCAGAAACTCACAGGTGTGTTTCAAGCTGTTCAACCTCAATTAATGCGCGTGCACGCTGCGTGGCTTCAGCATTTGATGGTTTGCCCTCGAGCCCAAAGATCGTCTGGCTCGACCAGAAGAAGATCCCAACTCAGGGGGAGGGAGGTACTTGTGAAGAGTTATGAGAACAGACTGAGATCTATGAGTAATGGTTGGTTTTAGCTTTGACGTGGTTGTTTTTAGCCGCAGTTCCCAGTGGTTTTGCTCCACAGCACTCAGGTTACTAAGGCTGATTAGAGGCCTTTCACCCACACAGCTCTCCATCAATTATCCCAAAAGTATGTGGTGGAAAAGTTCGCACAGACCTTCGTGGTCTCAGACCCTCACCATCATGGGCTCGCGTGCACTGATGGCCCTCGCTTTTCTCCCTTGAGGCATCAGCTGAGTGTCCAAAACTGGCACGTTTTGTTCGACAAAATGTGGGCCTCAGGTCACTGAGGTGTCAACAATTTTGAGTTCCTTGTGAAATGTACGAAACAACACTTGTACGAAGCTCGTGCACCAGAGCAATTGAAACTGAATGTGCAGAACTGCTGTGAGGGTCTCTCAGTTCTGACAAGACACCGGTGTGATCAATCGTATTGGCGAGCCTGGTTGCCAAATTCTGGGTTTGTTTTGACCAGCTGAACAGATTGGTTGCTTTATTTGCGAGATAAAAACCAGGCTGCTTTTTGCTATCAGGTACAGGTACTCTTGGGTTGGTTCTGACAGTTCGGTGGGTATTTATACTCCAGCGTAAAGTTCTTACTTCTTGGCCTGATTTTGTCTGTCTCGTCTGCTCGTTCAAATTGTGCTGGTTGTGAACACTTTTTCCGCGACTGGAAAACGGAGGGGAGATGTGTTGTGGTCTGTCTGTCTGTCTGTCTGTCTGTCTGTGAATTCGACCTTTTCTTGAATGTTCATCTTCTTGCCCACGGCCGTCGGAGTCATTTGTTCTTGATTGTCAGAAGTTACACATTGATCAGATGTTTGCTGCACTGGAGGAAGCGTGTTGTTTGGAAACACAACTCTTGCCTTATCATCCCAGAGTTAGTCATCTTCCTTATCTCTGCGAACTGGAGCTGGCAAGAGCTGAGCAAGAGAACAGACCATTATGTCGATTCCAGTCCAGAATTTTGTGGAACTGCAGATGTTTGACTCCAGTTTCCAATTTGTATCGCAGATGTATTGCAACAGAAGACTTCTTTTGCTTTTCTTCCAGACCGAGTTTGGAGGCGTCGTCAGCCAGTTGCAGCTCGCCACGGAATCGCAGAAGTCTCTGCAGAAGCAGGTGGAGCAGCTGCAGTACGAGAAGGACATCCTGCTGGAGGAGCTGGAGACGACCGGCGCCATCAACCAGTCGCTCAGGTACAGCCGCTCACTCCCTCACAGTTTACACTCCAAACACATTGAGGATATGGATATGGCTAAAGGTGGTGCAAAGTTTACATTTGTCTGGCGAAAGCACTCAAGGTGTTGTGGGAGGAAAGGTCAGAGGGCCAGTATGATGAGAGATCAAGTGATGTGGAGCGAAAGATTTTCGGCTCTGCGACTAAACACCAGAATCTCCCTTTCAAATTGACATGACACAGAATCCAGCGCCAGCGACGGGAAGTGGGCATCACATTCTGTTTGTGAACATAATTTCGCGTGTATATTTTGTTACTGACGTGTGTCTGGCATGAAATGATCGTTGTATGAGTGTCATTTTTGTGTGCAAATAATTGGAAGAGTTTGACCTCACGCTAACAGCTGTATAAGCACAGAGTCAACAAATCTCTGTCTGTTTGAAATTGAGGTGAATACGTCAACAATGCGCCACTCGCTGAAAGTTGTCACACCCGTCGTCACAAAACTATGCCGATACTCCTGTTTGTGTCGTAAAAACAGCTGCCTAGTCATGACAAATGATAGGATTTGTTGAACATTCGTATCCAACAAAAACAGCGCAGAAGTGCGAAACTTTTGGCCCCTCCCTGTTCAGTTGTGCCCCAAAAAACTTCTTCTACCAGTGCAGTACTCGTATGGTCCATTCGTTCCTGTCACAGATAAAAATGACATACGAAGCGAACATTTTTCAGGGACAAATACCACTCGGGGAAGAGTCGCCCGAGCGACCTGCACCGGATGAACGAGACGTCGCTGGGCGTGCTGCTCGAGCGCGCGCGCCACGCCTTCGGCTCCACGCACAACGCCAGCGACCACGACAGCGGCGTCACGGCCGGGGAGGTGACGCCGCCCGTCGTGTCGCCCATCGTCCAGTCCTACATCGCCGGGCTGCAGACCTCCTCGCACGGTAAACTTGCACCGGACCTTGATCAACGAATTATTCGTACACAAGTTTGGATCATCTGGAATGTTGAACATTATGCGCTTGTGGTGGAATGGCCAACGCATTGAACATCTGCATACCAAGAGAACCGCGCGTTTCCTGATTTGATGCAAAAATATGCAACTGCCATTTTCGAGAAATTTGTCCAATTTATCACGCTCTTACCTCGGAAGGATCACTTACACTGGCGGGTCATTGATTTGAACCGTGGCAACTATGTAGCAAAAATCCTGGCATCAAACGTACGTGCACGTGCCGTTGCATTTCAGTTGAGGAAATTCCGCCCGAAGAGAACTATGACTCGGACTCGTCCCTCACACAAGCCGCCAACAAAAGTCTGGATCTGAGTCGGTCGCTGGGCGACAAGTGCGCGGAGATGACGCAGGCGGACACGTCCGACGAGGAGGAAGAGCACCGGGAGGAGGAAGGGATGTGCGAGAACGAGGCAAACCGAGCGAGCAACGAGAAGGCGGTCGAACTGGAGAAAACTGCTGAAGCCGAGATGGAGGCAGTGAGCATAATTGAAGTGAGCAGAATATATATTTGACAAAAGAAAAACCGAATTATCCATTGTTCACCAGCATGGTCCTCTGAAAGAAGAGTGCGCTTTTGACACCGAGTAATTTCTGGTGTTGCCGCAGTTGCAGGCAAGTCCATCGAGTGCAGCCTCGGCGGCCTCGCCGTTCAAACGTCCCGCGAGCCCCAAGAAAACACCGCCGCATGAGAGAAACACCAAGGACAGTGAGTAGACGTCGAAATTTAACGTTTGTTTTGTCTTACAAACTGATGTTTGGGTCCGGTTATATTGTGGTGTAGCTGATTGTGTGTGCCAGGACGAACTGAACGCCGTCACGCGTGATCAAAGAAGAGAGAGAACAAAAAACAAAATACCCCTCATGTTTTTGCAGTTTTGCGAACAAGAATCGCGCGAGAACTGGTGGACACAGAGCGGAAGTACTGCAACTGTCTGTGGACGATCCTCGATCACTTCTCCGGACCCTTGAAGCATGCAAACCTCGTGTCAGCAAGAGAAGCCACGTGAGTTTCACTGTTTTGTGTGCGATTGAGCTGATGTCACATTCATAAGGACAGCGTAAACACAAGTCTTGTTCGCTGCATCGAAAAAACATTCTGAGCTGGTGTTTTGTGATTTCTGATCCACACTGTCCTGGTTGTTTCTTTTTCACTGGTTATCAGCCGCGATAGCGGTCTGATATTGGTTTGCCCCTGTATCCCCATCCATCCATCTTGGGTGGACAAAACCTCTGTTTTACCCATGTTCCAGTGATCACAGACTGGAATC
>JAAUXT010005839.1_pt1 | contig 10319 bp, 2 predicted proteins | sample 7278171 | NCBI WGS metagenome assembly JAAUXT01 (sample SAMN14350112, study PRJNA611818) | marine sediment metagenome | isolation source: surface marine sediment (1.8m) | place: French Polynesia: Moorea | collected 2018-08 | reverse complement strand
TGTTTGTGCTTGATTTGGAGAAGAATGCTCACTTTCAACAGGTAGAATTTTTCATTTTAAAATGTTGGTTCCCACGTTTTTGGGACGTTTTTTGGCACGTAAAATGGGGCTGGACGTGTGGTTAGCCCATCGCAAATGACGCGGCGTTGCGCATCGAAAACTCTCTACTATGCCCCAACAGACCGGTGCCCCTGGGTTCATTTCTGATCTTGCATTCACAAGATCCACCCCAGCTCCCTGCCGATCCCAACCCAAGCCGCACACAACTGACCCACCTCTGAACCTGTCCAGAACCCTGCCTGCCCAGTCCTGCACCCCTGAATGGATCCAGGGTCCCTCTGTCCCACTGAACCCACCCATGTCGCTTTTACAAACAGCGTACTTGAGCAGATAAACCGTTTCTACTCGTGGTTTCCACGCGGGAGGAGAGCTGAAAGGAATAATCCCACTTAAAAAGTGCTTTGAGGTTGTTGTGTGGTGGTTTTCTGAAATTCCCTCCAGAATTAATGAACGAGGAAAGTTGGTTGGGATGAATGCGTTTTGAGTGAAGAACTTGTGGAGCAGAAAGGATGCAGCGTTTGGTCAAGGGGTATGATGCCTCAATTAGGCTTCTCCGCTTTGGAAAAGATTCAGCTAGACTCGCGAAAGTCTGTTGCCGCTGCAGCCTGATTTTGTCAGGGGTTCAGCCTCTGCCTCTCTTGTAGATCTGCTTCTCATCAGATGCCCCAGCACAAAGAAACATTCAAATGTCACCGGGAAGTGTAAAAGAAGCATCAATTCTGTGAATGTTGTCCCCGAGGGAAATTGAGCCGTTTTCACATTGGTGCCGTGTACGTCAAAACTTTAACGTCGACAGCAGAATTTTGACATCAACATCAAAATTTAACATGATGCACCAATTGGTCGGTGTTAGAAAACGGTTCAGACCATTCTTTGACGTTGTCAAGAAAAGTTGCCAACGACGAGAGAAAAAGCTGATGCCGTCATCAACGTGAAAACCCCTTCACAACCGGCGGAGCTGAACCTCGACGTGAAGCTTCTGTCCATATAAAACCTCTGAAGGTGGATCTGCAACCAGCGCTCAAAAGATTCCTCCCAACAAAGCACGGGGTTTTTTCAGGTTTTCGTTGAAGCGGCTGAAAAGGAGACAAAAAGTTTTGAATCTTTTGTTCTGGAACTGCGAAAAACTAATTGAAAGAAAAAGAACCCCTTTGTGTGGTTCCAATGAATAACAAGTTTTAGATTTGTAAGCAACAATTCTGAGAAAGAGATTTTTTATCTGAACTGTGAAACAGCACGTAGGAATTCTTAGCACAATGTGGAGACACAAGGCGTTCTTTGTTTTACGTCCATGAAGCCACTAGACACTCGGATGACGTCATCAATGTGTTGTGATGAAGATCGATTTGACAAAACTTCCCAAACTCAGATGGTGGTTCGCTTTCTTCCCGCATCTTCCTGTTGACCAAATATGACCAAATCTAGGACCACACAACATCATGGATCAGACCCTGCACCACCCTGACCCACCTCGACCCACTCCATCCTTCCTCCAGACCAAAGCCTGGATCCAGCCCGACCTTCCACCGACCAGATGCTGGGCCTCTCCCTGACCAGATCCTGGAAGAACTTCAGCTGCCTTTCCCACAACGAGACCCTGGTTCTGACACTGCCTTGCCCAACTAGATCCTGGACCCAGACCGGACCCTGGATCCCACCCCAGACGTCTACACACTTCTGTTTGAGAGACAGACCTGTGGTTCCGCCGTGTCTCGATGGAATCACCTGACACGAGGCTTTGTAGTTACATGAAACGTGGGGAGACAAAGGGCCTTTGTTGTTCTTGTGTCCATTGTGGACCCGGATAACCAAAGATGAGAGTCCGTCAGAAGATGCAGACCAGACGCGGACGCTGGGTTGGGAAGACGGGGCTGAGGGGGTATTGGGTTGGGATGAGGGGGTGTAGGGTTGAGCAATCTGGGCCCAGGCTGGGGCTTGGTGGGATCCAGAGTGGGAAAGAGTGATTTCAGGAGGCGGGGCATAGATGGGCCTGTAGGGCAGGACAGGGGGTCCAGGGTGGGGTCACGGCAGGCCCAACACTTGGTGAGGAGGGACATGTGGCGGTGTCTGCTTGCAAAAAATGCTTGTCAAACCAATGGCTCACAGTTCTCGCTGACGTACACCACCACAGACAAAGGTTTTGTTCGTTCACATGAGAGAATTCAAGAGCAGCTGCCGGACCCGCACTTGATTTTGCCCACTCACTGCCCTCATCGTACTGCGCCGAAAACACGTGATTCGGAGGTTCTTCCGCTTCCGCTGCGCAGGCGCGTCAGCGTCACCTCGGGTCACGTGCTTCTGGTGTCATGTTGTGGTAGGACACCTGTCAGAAAATGACTTCCGGTTATTTCATCACGTTAGCTCACCTGTGTGCTGAATAGGCTGTCACACCTCCCCAGTGTGGCATGAGAGCCTGGAACACCTCGCGTAATCTTTCGCTTTAAGTTTGTTGCTTTTTGTGACGTCTTCGTCACCTCTGCATCCTAAGAGGAGAGAGACCTGTGAAAAGCCGTGCGTTTTGATGAGAACAGAAAATGCATTACGGCAAAGAGCAAAACATTCCGTAGATTAGCGGTAGAAGCTTCACAAGGAAGATGTCAGGCTAAAAAACGCAGGAGTCTTTTCCTGAAGACAGTTTGACGCTTCAGCGTCTGATGTGGCAGGTAAATACAGTAGTGGAACGAGAAGTGGATCCAGGGTTGATCCATGGGCGGATCCAGAGCTGGTTGTAGGGGGCGAATCCAGGGGTGAATGCCAGGGTGGATCCAGGGGTGGATACAGGGTTGATCCGCAGGCAGATCCAGGGCCGGACGTAGGGGGTGAATCCAGGGGTGGCTGAAGGATCAAGTGAGGGGGCCCGTACCTCAGGGGCTGCAGGGTCCCACCTGCACCGCAAAATTTTTTGCCGGTGCGGCGAGGAACAAAGCTCACGAAGCACCCGTGGAACTGTCCCTATCCCCACAACATCCCTCTGTCTGATTCTTCCCTGTCCCACAGACCCCTGGTCCTGTAAACCTCTTTGCAGGGGCACACACGCTGCCATTTTTTTCCCCAGGGGTCCATCTCTGCCCCACCCTGGATCAGGCCCAGAAGCCTATGCGCGTTACTTCCTGATGTCAGAACACGGCTGTAGGGGGCGTAATGCAATTCCCTGGCCCCTGGTGCACCTGGGTCCCTCGCCCCCTCGAGGTAAAGAAACGGGACGAGATGAGGGGTTTCCTCGACACGGCGGGGGCGGCGCTGACAGGAGGACCTCATCGGCGAATTACTGTCTTCAGAGCTCGTGAAGACCTAACTTCAGACGCTGCAGTGGATCCAGGGTATTCTGGGACCTGACCTCCACTTGTTTTTGAGGATCCAGGGACTTGTCTTGCAGCAGAGAATTCGTGAATTCGTGCGCGTGTTCGTCAAAGACCCCACTATGCTTCAATGGATCCAGGGACCACAGGAGAGCCCAGAGGCATGGGTTTGCCCCCCTTCCTGGATTGCAGTGACCCCCTCCTCCCGAAAATTTTCTGGATCCGCTGGAGCTCTCCTGTTCGGAGATGCGGAAGCGGAAATGACAGACGTGTCACGTGGGGATTGGGGACTTTGAGCCTCGTTTGGGGGTCACGTGGGACGACACGTCATTCAGGATTTCGACTGCGTCACGCAGGTGTCACGGAGGAAGCCGATTCTACGACGCGCAACCTGAAATAGGGAGTTTTAGCGAAGGTGCGTTTTAGCCTCTGGTCCGTGGTGAAAGAAGGCCACACGTTACGGTCGTCGCGGACCAGGGACACGCTTTTGCTGGAGCTAAATCTGCGGCCTGACGCACAATACACGTTTATTTTAACCCGCGAGACGGACTCAGTCAAAGTACTGACCCACTTTCGGTTTGATTTTCTGACGCAAACAGTCACTTTAAATTGCTGTACTGATTTCGAGACGCACAGCTATTTCAAGGCGTGGACGACACGGCCACTTGAAGACGAGACAGCAATTTCAACACCCGTCTGGACAGCTAATTTGTGGGATGAGAAGGCTATTTACATACTGTCGAGTGTCGTCAAACGGGACGATCTTTTGCCTTTTCTTCACTGTACATGATTCACGGGACGATCATTGCAGATTCAGATTCTGGTGGTTTCCTGAGAGGATGCTGCACGTACGAGGCAAGATCGAATAGTTGTGACAAAGGGCGTTTCTGCTCGTCTCCGAATGAATCAAAAAAGTTTATTTGGATGCCAAAACAAACTTTAGATCTATCAACTGCTTCTTCAAACTGCTGTGAGACAACAAAATTCTTTGTACTTGAGTACACCTTTTTTTCCTTCAATGGTCGAATTTGACCAGTTAGTACATGGGCAGTACCAACAAACCAGCAGCGCAAAGTTAATGTTTCTCAATGGCAAAATGTAGCCAAGGGTCAGTTCAGTTCACTGTTCACTCAAAATACTGTCCACCCACAGCAACCACCTTGCACTATCCAGGAATCAAGCTGCTCATGGCATGCTGGAACTCAACTGTGGGGATGGTGTTGAGGATGGCATCGACCTGACAGCACAGGTCATTGACATTGGCAAATCTTCTCCCTCTGAGGTGTTTCTTGACCCTGTTGAACAGCCAGTAGTTGGCCAGAGCAACATCCAGGGAATAGGGGGATGGGGCAGGATTTGGGTGTGGTTCTGGCACAGGTAATTCATGACCAAATTGGTGCGGTGTGTAGGTGCACCGTCATGCTGGAGATACCAGCGGCCACTCATCCAGATGTTGGGATGCCTCCTGTGCAAGGACCTCTGCAGATTCCTCATGATCCCCAGACAGACAGCTGCAGCAATGCCCAAACCATGCTCAACAAACTCCCAGTGAACAATTCTGCATGCGTCAAATAAGCAGACAAGCATGAGTCTGGTGACTTGCAGATTTGGGCATGCCTTGGCTGGGTGGCACTCCTCTTTGCACAGCCATGAGGAGGTGGCCTGCTTTGTTGCAGGATCATAGAACTGAGGATCCATGACTCATCCCCAATTATGATTTGGTTGGTGAGATCACGATTGCGGGTTCTGATGTGGAGAAGCTGGTTGCAGATGTCAACATGGCATTGACATTGTTGGGCATTCAGCTCGTGCTGCACCCACTGAGCAGGATGCTTGTGGAGCTCCATAACCTTGCGCAGACCCTTCTGGACAGTGTCAAAACCCAGGTTGGTGAGGGTGGAGAGGTGGCAGATCAACAGCATGTGGTCACCATTCAAGTGCAGGCAAATTTGGCACAGCTTTTCTGGCATCACCTTGGTTGGTCAACCTGATCTGGCAGCATCTTGGCAATCCACAGCACCATTCTTGAACAGTTCTCTTTGAGAGGGCATGTCCACCATGAGCCCTGGACAGATACCTGTGCACATTGCTGCCCTTCATGCCCAGTTGGATCATGAATTGAATTTGAACTCATTGGTAATACCTGCTGGTCTCCATGATGACAAAAAGTACTCCAAACACGACCACAAACAACTGCAGAAGTGGCAAAGTTTGACGCATTTTACGACTGGTTGGTACGTCCTCAGAAGATGGCCATTTTGTGTCTGAAGGACTCTGTCAAAGTTGACCAAATTTGGGTCACACACATACACGACCTACCTTTGCATGTCCCCAAGGTCGACCAAAATCGTCAGCACAGTACCCACAGACAGTGTTTGTCACAACTATTCAATCTTGCCTCGTACAAACGAACACACACACACGCACACACACACGCACACATGACACACGTACTTGTACACACACGGCTCAAGTTGGAGAAAGCATTTCTTGAGCATACACACGCACACACATGTACACACACGCACACACACAGATGACAGGCTGTGTGAGCAGGACATAAATTTGTCGCCGTGGTCCGTGCCTGAAGACGCAGGCTTCGCATCGCATGTTACACGCATTACATCCCTGTGAATTTCGTCGAATCTCTCCGTGACATCAACAGCCCAATTTCGCTGAACACAGAGCACCAATTCAGAGTCAATTGGAGTCTACTTCCTGAGCTTACGCCCCATTTCAACAAACAGCCCAATTGCGCTCACAGCGGAGTAATTCGGGTCAATCAGGCTCTTCCGGGACGCTTCTCTCCCTTCGCCGTCATCATTCCGCTGCAGGAAATGTAGTTCCTGCCATTACACTCCCACCTGCAACAACAGACTAACAATTCAGTTTTGTTACCAGTGGTGGATCCAGGGGCCCAGGGGCGGGCGTTATGCGTGTGGCTGCCTTGAGTTTGCTTGCTGAAGTTGGACCTGGGGCACTGACTCACCCCATTCAGCCACCTTCCCAATATCTGCAACCGAGGGACACACCCTGAATGTGGGTCCCCTACAACAGGCCAAGCTCAGGCCCTCAACCCAACCCTGGATCTGATTTTGACCAATACTCAGGCGCCACTGCCACGATAATGGATCGTCCTCCCTGTTCTTCAACCCACAATACAACACGGAGGTTCAGCAGCCACGCCATTTCGAGGCTCCAGGCATATGATACATTAAAAGGCTCATTTGCTGAACCTCCGTAATGAAGTCAGGCGCCCCCGACCCCGACCCCGACCCTGGGTCCGCTGCAGGTCACCCCATCTCTGACAAACAACGCCTGTCTTCTTCCTGATCGGTAATTTCCTGTTGCTGTGTCCAACATCTGCACAACTTCCAATTGAGTCTGGTTTCTGCCTGAAATGCAGCGTGACTTCCACCGTTTCCGTCGTGCAAACTTCCCTCTGCGTGTGTTGTGATAACTCTTGACTCCCAAATTGACGCCGTGGAAAGAACATCCTGCAGATCCGAAATGGCAGCTTTTGACTGCAGTAATGTCCTGACCCCCCATTTGGACAGGTTTGCCGCCTGAATTGCTGTGCCAATTGGCAGAGAGAGGTGTTCAGCAAATAGCTGTTACACCGGTGCAATCTTCGTGAACAGAGAGCCATGCGTCAGCTGACTGGTACAATTACCTTTGCGAATGGCCAAATACCAACACTGACATCTTGCTTAGTTTTTGTCTGCCTGCTCGAAAACAGTACCAACCTGTCCGAGCGTATTGCTCCGAGTGGGAGGGAATCAAAACGAACTGGTTAGAACTACAAACGTTTCCCTCATGCCCTGAAGTGTGTGGGTGTGTGTGTGCGTGTGTGTGTGTTTGACTTGTCAGGATTGGAAGTTGGGCTTCAAGGTGGTTTGCCCCCCCCCTCCCTTCGCGTACTGCGCAAATGAGATTGATCTCCTGTCAAACACTGTCTTTTCGCTGGTTTCGCACTGAGAAAGCGATCGTAACTTTTGCATGGTTTCTGTGTATTGCAGTGCGCAGCTCTGATTGGACATGACGGACGAAGTCACCCGTGGGGACGGCGCATGCGCAACACTTCCGAAAGTGCACCCAGCCTGAGAGTGCAACACCCAGGCTGTGAGTGCAGCAGTCAGCACGGCTACAGAGTGCACCCTTACTCCTGTGATATTCATATGTCTGCATAGCCTGACGTGGAACCCAGAAGTGCATCTCGAGTACGAGTGCACCCTTCTTGGTTTTGTGCGGAAGATATCAGTTGAAAGTGCATCACCAGGGACACCTCAAAAAGCCATGGCCCTTGTAACACACGGAGTACACCAGTGACAAAGTGCATCATGCGAAATCACACAGAGTGCAGCACTGAACACATCGCACAGAGTGCGCCCTAACAGCCGATAAGGAAATGCCTTGTGGACCAGGCAGTACCAAACTTCAAAATTGTGTGGAGCAACAGTGGACACGTGGAACTGAGCGATAATTCAGCGATGGCCTCCGCTGACAACCACGTGTACGATGACTACTCGTTTCTCCATGGCAACCTCTCCCATAGCAACGCCAACCACACGCTCTACCTACTCTCAGCCAATGGGAACGAGTCCTCGGTGAGTTACTCGAACGAGGGCAGCAGCGGCGGTGGCGTCGCCGCCCCGGGACCGGAAGCCATCGTGGTCCCGGTTCTTTTCTCCATCATCGTGGCCTTGGGCAGCGTCGGGAACCTTCTCGTCATCATCGTCGTCATCATCAACAAAGACCACTTCAAGAATACGACCAACCTGTTCATCCTGAACCTGGCTGCGGCTGACCTCCTGTTCCTCGTCTTCTGCATTCCCTTCCATGCTGTCATCTACACCGTGCAGCATGGCTGGCCCTTTGGACAGTTCATGTGTAAATTCGTCCATCTGGTCCAGTACTCATCTATGATCGCCAGTATCTTCACCCTGGTTGCCATGTCCTTGGATAGGTACTTGGCTGTAGGGTATCCCCTCAGGACAAAGCATATGAGGACCCCCAAAAGAGCCTTCTACACCGTGCTTGCAGTGTGGTTTCTGGCACTTGTGATGGCGATGCCTTGGCCCGTATTCTACACTGTGAGAACGTATGACGTCATGCAGATCCAGATTGCCATCTGCGCTGATGACTGGAATACCTCTGGAGCAAGCAGACCGACATACTTCCTGTTCCTGTTCGCGCTGGGGTACGCCATACCCCTGATCACCATAAGTATCCTCAGTATCATGATGGTGAAGCAGCTGTGGGTGGTGGAGGGGTACAGGTGCACAGGGACCAGAACCATTGAGTCCATCAGAGCCAAGCGCAAAGTGACCCGATTGGTCATCGTCATTGTGGTGGTGTTCCTGGTTTGCTGGCTCCCATCCCACATGATCTGGCTCTGGACCAATTATTTCCCTGGCACGTGGCACCACACCTACTCCTTCTTCTACCTACGCATAGGCGCGCATGCGCTGTCGTACGCCAACAGCGCCATGAACCCGGTGATCTACGCGTTCCTGTCTCAGAACTTCAGGAATGGCTTCAAGAGGGCGCTGCAGTGTAAGAAGCGGATGCTCGTGGTGCGGACGTCTCCCTTCCCGACCCGGAGCTACTCGAACCAGTCGGCGGCGGACGAGCACGCGCTCCCTCTGTCGAGCTTCGGCACGTACAGCTGACGGCTGGGGTGGCGTCAGCGCGGCTGGCGCACCCATCACAAAGGCGTTCCCAACGGCGTCGCCAACAGCAGCACGTGATGCGACTGACGCCCACTTCCGGTACTTGTATGACGCCCGCGTGACGCCTGCAGACAGACTCAGCGTGACGACTGCTGATTGGCGCAGTGTTGAAGACGCAACTTTAGGCGTTGCACCACAACGCCATCACTCGTGGAATTACGCGACATGACGCCCACTTGCGGTTCTTGCGTGACCACCAGCATGACGCTCAACTGAAGTCAGAATGGTCTCTGTGGGTTGGTCTGGCGTTGTTGCCACTTCCTGCCTCGAGACAGAGTGACCTCCAGTGACTGGCCGAACATGGCGGATACTTGAAGGCAGCTTAGCGTCAAAGAGGCTGGAGCTCAGACGCCGCCGCCACCATTGTTAGTACGTGGCGTCAACTGGGGCGACCATGAGGCGAGCCCAGTGAAACTGAAGACGTGGCCAAAGACTGACGAGTGCTGAGGACAGCGTGACCATGTGCGCGTCTATACCACGTGGTAACTTGACTGTGTTGGCACGTGACTGCGACTGTGTGGGACGTTTCGTCCGTGGCTCACGCTGTAACGCTGCGGACTGTACAACGTACGGGTGTGCATTGACCCGTGGGTAGCGGCGCTTGGACGGGCGCTTTACGGACAGCGACGGTGGGGAACCCCCCACCGGGGAACCCCAACCGGGGAACCCCAACCGGGTGGCGACACTGCTGAATGATGCCATGCCCTGCTGCACATTAACCACGCACAGATGCAGGAGGCAACGCCAACGCGTCTCAGGCGCAAAGACGCCACTGCCTTGTGGACAGTGTTGAAGCGAAGTGGACATTACGCCCGTCAGCACGACTTGGACGGCGCTGGTGTTGGGGCGGCGCTGATTCCTTGGCGGACGGCGTTACGGCTGACAGCGTTGTGGGATATTGACGGTACGGTGGCATCCCTGGCGCCACGAGACTCAATAGACGCTCGTGTCAGACGTTTTTGGGCGGAGGAGGACCAAACCAAACCAGATGAGCCTTGACTGACACTGGTGCAGTGTCCTCGTGCTCACCAGTTCTGCAGAATGTAACATTGCATTTAGTTTTGTTTCCGGTGTTTCAAGAGTGGAGTTTTTAGGTGATTTGAACCTTGAAGCATATATTATGTATAATGTATGGTGATGGTGAAAATCACCTATAGGCATCAAAAGGCTAAATCTGTGAACGCGAGTTTGAAAGTGTTCTATTTGTTCGATTTTGGTCATGTTTGGT
>JAAUXT010127553.1_pt1 | contig 10321 bp, 16 predicted proteins | sample 7278171 | NCBI WGS metagenome assembly JAAUXT01 (sample SAMN14350112, study PRJNA611818) | marine sediment metagenome | isolation source: surface marine sediment (1.8m) | place: French Polynesia: Moorea | collected 2018-08 | reverse complement strand
GCTTACCAAATTGTTCCAGATAATACATTGTCCGTGTTAGGGTATCTTGGACATTGTCCAGGTTACCCCCCACCACCTGCAATTAAAAAAAAATGTTCAACTTGGACATTGTCTGAGATACCCCCTGCTTAGCAAATTTTTCCAGCTCAGACATTGTCCGGGTTAGGGTATCTTGGACATTGTCCAGGTTACCCCCCCCCCTACAAAAATTTTTCAACTCTGACATTTTCTGACTGGGGTATTGGTAGATTGGGACAAGTGCTGTCCTGCCGATGTACGCTGCCCGCGGCTGATTCTCTACTTGAAAGTCTAGTTCATTCACGAACAGTTCACAGGAATGATTCTGACGTCACCACACAGGGTCTCGTGCAGATTGGTGTCGTTAAAGAACTGGCAGCGAGGTCTCACCTGGCCAAAAGCGTCCTTGTAGACGAAGGACCTCATGGATTTTTCCGTGGATCTGACGTCCCAGCATTGGATGCTGTTCTTGCTTCCAGTCAAGAAGTAATTTTCGGAGACCGGGTGCACACAAACTGCAGACACGTACGTTGGGTGGCGGAAGCACGACAGTTCAGCGCCTGATTCAACGTCGAATAGACGCGCAGTTCGGTCAAAGCTGGCACTGATGAGTTTCTTTCCTCCTTCCACCCACTGAACTGACCTCACCCCCTTGTCATGAGCTGTCAGAGTTTGCACGCAAGATATTCCATCTTTTGAGAAGGCATTCCAGATTTTGATGGTTCTGTCCAGTGAAGAAGACGCCAGTAAATGTGAATATTCTGTTTGAGAACACCAAGCCAAAGAACTGACGGTTCCACGGTGTTCCTGCGTCTTCGATAGCGGACCTTTGGGACATTTGTTCACAACCGTTTGATGCAGGAATGGCGCCACTTTATGGTGAACGTAAAATCCACGGCCAGACATGCGCTGTGGAGTTGGCTTGTTTCCAGACACATGAACTTTCTGTCGTTTCTTGAAAGGCTGGATCATGCCACCGCGAAATGTCCTTTTGCCGAGTTCCGTGGGTTGAGAGTTGCTGTGTGATGGAGCACACTGTTGCGCATCGTTGTTGGTCTGACAACCCCATATTTTCTCTGGTTTGTCCCATGAAACAACTTCAGACGCACTCGAGTTCCAAAAACTGGCAGTGCTACTTGTAGGTCTGGGTTCTTTCTCTTGTGTGCTCTGGCTGTCTGCACGATCTTGATCTTCAGCATCGCTGTTGTCACTACTGCTCTGGTCCAGGGCGAAAAAGTCATTTTCATTCGAAGCCTGACGACGACATAATTCTTCATCGTTGGTGGAGGATGCAACTGAGAACTCAGTGGTGGAGTGACACTCTACGGGTCCTTCAAACTTCCCAGCAACCCTCTGTCCAGTGCTCGTCTCATCGTCTGAATCAGGCTCCGATGCACTTGAGTCCGTTCCCTGATAGCTACTCAACAAATCCATCTTGAAATTACAGGCAAAGTTCACTTTGTTAAGACATTACAACAAAACATCTGAAAATTTCACCAAAATTCGCTTCACGTTGTTTACTTCAATGGGCGCTGCCATGTTGAATGGAGGCTGCTGGGAGATTTTTGCCCAATCGTGACGCCGCTTCCTCCGTCCGTAACGAATCAGAATGCGTTTCTCACTGCAAACTTCACTTCCGGTAAAGCCTGATGAAACGTCAACACATGTGTTGAGATGTTTTGATAAATTTAAACAATATTGTTGTTTTGTATCAACTGATAAGATTACAGATTTACACATCCTAACACAGCCTTTAGTGTGAGGATATAAAGAGGCGTGTTTTGTGTCAGAAAACTGAGCATTTGACTTGAAAAGCTTGATTTTTTGATTTGATGATGGCGAGTGGAGAAGGGGAGGAAGTGGCGGTGGCCGCTGTGGAGCAAATGTCTGTGAGTGAGAACGGCCCGTCGGTGTCGGCGGAGCCGGAAGAGGATGAAGTGACGCCGTGGGACGTGAGCAGCAAATCCGCGAGCGGCGTCGACTACGACAAACTGATCCGTGAGTGACACAGTCAGGCGAGGAAGTTCGGTCTTTGTAAGAACATTTCCCAACAGATCAAGAAACACTTTGGAGTCTACCAAACAAAGTGTTTGTCGCTCATTCACTCCTCAAACTTCATGGTTCGGGAAGGGTCACACGCGAGGTCAGAACCGGTTCAATAGTATTGATCTTGAGGAGATGCACCTCTTGGTTTGCGGCAACTTCATGGCGCAGTGCCGAGTCGAAGGTCTGATGTTCACACATTTCAGAACGTTTCGGCAGTTCCAAGGTTGACGAGGCCTTGATACAGAGGATGGAGAAGGTGACTGGGAAACCTGTGCACCAGCTCCTGCGGAGAGGCCTGTTCTTCTCACACAGGTGGGTCTTCTTCCCCACGTGTGGTATTCCCCACGTGTAACCACACGTGTGCTCGCCCAATTCAGAATATCGGCTGATTCGTCAAGATTTCGCTTCTTCAGTGGGGACAGCGTCGGAAATCTCACCTGATCAGAATCTAGGGCAGGTTCCAAAATTTTCTGTCTGCCACGAAGCTTCGATATTGACTGGTTGAATTGCCTTGACAATAGACTACTTCCGTCTGATGCAATTTCATTTCCACCCACTTCAAAATTTCCAAATTTCTTTATTCAGTGGGTGAGGATGCAGTGCGGTAGGGGCCAGTCCCTGGCCTGGGGAAAAATTGGATTTGCTCTGTACTGTGCTGCAAACACAAAACTTTTTATCCTTTTACGCGCCAAGTTTTTTTCAAGAGAGAATGGTTGGAACCCCCTCCCCCCCCTAAGGGGGTCAGTTTCCCCTGACAAGGATCCTTCCCTGTCATTTCAGCCTGTTTGACAGTGATTTGAGATGAACTGCATCTGAACGATCAACTTAATTTTTATTTGAGATTGGTCCGCTGTCCTTGTGTTGCAGAGACATGCACCTGATCCTGGATCGAGTGGAGCAGAAGAAGCCGTTTTTCCTCTACACGGGACGCGGTCCGTCGTCAGAGGCGATGCACATCGGGCACCTCATCCCGTTCATCTTCACCAAGTAAGAGTCATCCACGCTTCATAGAACTGAGATGCCAGGTGTGCCGTTTGAAAGACGAGGTTGTCAGCAACATGATGCAACGATCTGATAAAACAGGAAGTGATACGTGACGAATGGACCCACGTTTTACCGAAGTTTGAGGTTTGGCTGAATCCGACAACGAATTGATAGGCTTGGGAACATTGTTGGCCAACGCAGAGGATCCAAGATCGGTGTGTGCGTGTGGGCAGGTGCGTGTGCGTGTGCGTGGAGGAACCATCCCATTCTTACCGGGAACACACTGAAGTGGGCACGATGGTGTGCTGCCTCCAAATGTGTCAAATTTACAGAAATATCAAGTTTTAGATCAGCTGAGTGCGCAGTCTTCCACTGGGCCCAAGAATTCTTTGTTTCATGGCTGTTGGGTAGAACGCTTTTGATTCACTTTGAGAGTGTCAGAACAACCAAACTTTCACAATCGCGCCTGAAATGCTGACGAAGACCATGTGTGTCTTTTCACCACCAGGTGGCTGCAGGACACGTTCGATGTACCGCTCATCATCCAGCTGACCGACGACGAGAAGTTCCTGTGGAAGGACCTGTCCCTGGACAAGGCGCGCGAACTGGCCGTGCAGAACGCCAAGGACATCATCGCGTGCGGCTTCGACAAAAACAAGACTTTCATCTTTAGAGACACAGACTACGTCGGGTGAGTGTATGTGAGAGTGAGGAGAGAGAGAGAGAGAGAGAGTGAGTGAGTGAAAGTGAGTCGGGCGGTGAGTGGCAAGCGAGTTGGTGAGTCAGCGAGGACGTGTGCGAGATTGAGTGAAGTGAGTGCAGCTGGGTTCACGTTGGGTGCGTCAGACGTGGTGGTGTCCGTGTTTGCATGTGCAGGGACGCAACGATTGATTCTAATGTGATCCCGTTCCCAGAGTAAATCTGTGGGAGTACACACAGCTGTTGCTCGGACAACGCTGTTTGATTCTTCAGCTGAACAAAACACAACACACGAGGTCAGTTAGAGAATGACTTGGAAAGCATGTGGTTCAAAGGCCAAAAGTGACTGAAGGCAACAGGGGGAAACTTTTCACGAAGAACTTCGTCTTGGACGTCACTGACCGTGACGTCTTCACTTTTTCAGGCAAGTCCCCCAGTTTTACCAGACGGTGGTGAAAATCTGGAAATGCGTCACATACAACAAGGCGCAGTCCATCTTCGGCTTCAAAGAAGAGGACGTGATCGGGAAGGTGGCGTTTCCCGCCATCCAGGCCGCCACGTCTTTCGCCGCGGCCTTCCCGCAGATCTTCAACGGCAAGAAGGATATTCCCGCCCTCATCCCCTGCGCCATTGATCAGGTGAGTCGGTCACGTGACGAGATAAAAGAATTCAACGGCGCACATGAACTACGTTCGTATTTCGAGAATTGTGTTGTTTGTTTGTTTGTTTTCGGCAAATCACTTCATGAATTTTGTTGGGATATTTTTCATGAAATTCTCTTCGCCGAAATGACGCAGGCAATTTCTCTATGGCCCATGTTCCTTTGCTCTCAACACCAAGATGCGGTTCATACCGTCCAAATTTTCTGTTCACTCCTCACACACGTCTGTTCGAGTTGGTCACGCGCAGTGACTGACAGTCCATGCCTGCCCACGTGCTTCATTCAACCACGTGTTTCCGGTTCGCGCAGGACCCGTATTTCCGGATGACGCGTGACGTGGCGCCGCGGCTCGGGTTCCCGAAGCCGGCGCTCATCCACTCGGCGTTCATCCCGGCGCTGCAGGGCGCGCAGACCAAGATGTCCGGCAGCGACCCGCAGTCCTCCGTCTACCTCACCGACACGCCCAAACAAATCAAAACCAAGGTGAGACACACACACACACACACACACACACACACACACACACACACACACACACACACAGCATATCTCTCTCTCTCTCTCTCTCTCTCTCTCTCTCTCTCATACACACACACACACGCACACACATGCTTGCGTACACACACACAAACACTGCACACACACCTGATGGACACACTCAAACAAATCAAAACCAAGTTGAGCGACATACACGCACGCACACATAGGTGATTGGGACGTGATTGGGATTCGTGTGCGAAATTTTCGCGCAGTGTCTGTACATTTGAGATGGTTTTCTCCATATGTTCCCACGTCCCGCCTTGTAGATCAATAAGTACGCGTTTTCGGGGGGCGGTGCCACGGTGGAGGAGCACCGGGAGAAAGGCGGCGACTGCGACGTCGACATCTCTTACAAATACCTGACCTTCTTCCTCGAGGACGACGCGCAGCTCGACAAGATCAGGAAGGTCAGTTCTGTCGTCATGGCAACACTACCCGAGCAAGTTGTGTCGCAACCACGCTTGGGGAAAGATGATGTAAACAGATCTGCATCCTCCCCCCTCCGCCTTGTCTTCAGAATTAGGCAAAATCTGCACGTTTCTGTTTGGCAAAATATGGGGGTCAGATTTTGCCTGCCGTGGGCGAATCAGTGTTTAGGGTGATTCGGCGTGTGTCTACACTGCCAGATGTTCTTGTTTCCAGGACTACACGAGCGGAGAACTATTGACGGGGAACTTGAAGAAGGTTCTGATAGAGATTCTGCAAAAAATGGTGGTGGAGCACCAGGAGCGGAAAAAAACGATCACAGACGAACTCGTCATGGAATACATGACGCCTCGCAAACTGCAGTATGACTATTGAAAGCAGCCGCCACCGCTCCGTAGGAATACACGACGTTGGCTGTCGCCGACGCCGCGTATGAATACACAACGCTAGAGACTCAGTGCGCGCTGCACCCACCGACTCAACCAATACCACTCAGAACTTGTGCCTCCAAGGCTGAAGTCGTTTTCACACTGGACGTTTTGCGTTCCTCAATGGGTACGCAATGCAAGCAATGGATACGCCTTGCATTGCGTTCCTTCACTGGATGCGTCGTGCGTCACGTCAGTGAGCGCTGCGTCGGCTGAGTTGACGCAGTGTGTGTTGATTGGGCAGAACGGCGCAACACTTGACGCATCCAGGCTATCTCCGTTTTATGCAGCACTGATTGATATCAGTCAGTCTCTCTGTTGTTTTGCCAACGAACCACCGACTTCGCGAATGATTGTGATACATTTTGAATCTTGAACATCAAGTCCCTATTTCATCGATGGCTTCGGAGTTTCAGCTGTCGTTGTGATTCCGGGGTGTTTGGCTTGAATTGACTTTGGCACCCTGTCCACCAATCTGACACGCCAGGTGCTGAGTTCACCCTTCATTGTTGTTGTTTTCTGTCATTCTCTTCGCTTCGTGCGTGTTGTCGCCTCTGCAGTGGAACCGAAGCGATTCGCAACTTGTCGTGTTCGTTCGGTATCTCATCCTTTGGGGTGCCGGAGGATGTGACAACTTTTCGGGGATATTGCATGAGATGCAATGTCTGCTCACTCAGTGTGAGCGCTTTTAGATTTCCTCTGCAGATTTCTGGTCCATTTGTTGGTTCTGGTGTCGGAAGCAACACTTCACCTTTGCTTTTCGTTTTGGTGGCTTCGTGAGCTTGATATTTTAGATGTTTCGACGTCATTTGTTTGCCGCCGAAATTCCTGAGTGGTCATTTTATTGTCGTTGGGTGTGAAATTCATACTTGTTTGCGGTTGACAAATGCACTTGGGCTGGTTCACACCGGAACGTTGTGCGTCTCGTCTCTGTGCGGGTCACGTGACACAACGCTGCGATGACGCATGGACCCTGTTTGGAGACTCGACAAGTGCATGAACACGGTTGTGTCACATGACCGCCTTTCTCCCCTTTTGTGTTCACGGAAGGATGTTTCGCTCGCGCGAAACAGGAATAACGCGAGACCTGTTCAGATTTGTCTTGCCACCGGACTGGGCACATCCACATTTCTTCCGCCGTGTCTCTTTTGAAGAAGCCGATTGTTTGTGAAAGGGATAAACTATTTATTCAACAACAGAAATACATAACCTGTATCACAACTGACGTGTTTGTGCGTTTTCAATCCTGGTGAAAATTCTTTCGGGATCGAAGTGGAGCGTTAGGAATTGGCTGCAGTTGACACAATGCAAAAGCGTATATCACAGAAATGTCTTGCAGAGCCTACATCATACGTATCACAGTGAGGCACAAATAAGCACAAAATATTTTTCCTCATTCAGACAAGGCGTGAACCCAACTGGAATTGTTGCGTTTCAACTGAGACATGGGTCGTGCGCCAAAATGGCGTGAAGTTAAGTTTTCCTTCCGTGCATGACGTCACGCCTCACGTCACCCGTATCCGTCAGCAGACATGCGCATCACGTGAGCGAAACGTGAATCATCACGACGCTTCATGTTCTCACTGAAGGTGGGAGGATTTTCCGACTTGTGGCGCTCAGTCTGGGTGTACATGTTAGAGTAGATGGTCTGTCCCTGGGTGAAGTAGTCGTCAACAGTCTTGAGTTGAGATCCGTCACTCGACGTGTTGTCCTTCGTGCTGCATGACGGTAGCTGTGTCGCAGAAGCTCTGCTGTTGGGTCTCGATCCACAATCTGGAGATCCAGAGCCATTTTTGTGAAGCCTCACGTTTTCAGTGCTGCCACCCGTGTCATTATCACCAGTAGCGCCAGCGTCAGCGCCCTCCATTGAGAATTCCAGCAACGCCGTCGTGCTACTTTTGACGTCATCCGGGAGTTGCGCGGTGGGCTGTGGGGAACTGGCGCCATCTGGACGCCGCGGAATCGCACTATCTTCAGACGAGTCGTGCTGCGGTTGCTCTGCGGAGTGAGACCTCAGACGCGCATCGTCATCAGATTCGCGCGCGCCAACGCCACCTGGCGGCACCCGCGGTCTGAGCTCGTACTGGTCCACGCCTGAGCCGTCGCTGTCGCTGCTAGAGGAGGAGGAGCTCGACTCGAGTTCGTCCAGCTCGATGTCAGGGCGGTTCCGGTTGAGCTCGCGCAGCCGCTCCTGCGTCTCCTTGAGTACGTCCCTCCCGATGCTGTTGCCACGCAACACCAGTTTCCGCAGGTTCGTCTCGTGCGTCTCCAGGAAATCCAGCAACACCTGGAACATCGTATCGTGGTCAGAATTGACAAACAACTTCGTGTCTGGGTTCCTTTTGTTTGCCCAAGAAAAGCAGGCAGGGGGGCAAGAAAATTATGTCCTCAAATTTCTTAAGATCCTGCAGTCTGGGAGGCCACACTGAAATCTTCAACCTGTTCTCCGATCAGAGTCTGCTCAATCAGGTCGTTTCGAAAAAGCTTTATCGTTTTGTTGGTGATCCTAAAGTCCGAGAATCGCTTTTCTGGGTTATTCTCCAGTACAAACCGAACAAAATGAGTTTTTTGAAAACAATTACGCACAAAAGAGTGAACATGTAAACTCCACGCACCCTCGCGCCTGTGTTGCTGATCTCACACGTCTCTATATCCAGCAGTCGAAGCGACTCGGTTGCTGCCACAGCAACCGTCAAACAACAGACGCCCTGGTCACCGAGAGGATTGTAGTCAAGATAGAGCGCCCGAAGGTGGCAACCCGCTGCCATGGCAACGAAGAATTGCGTCCAGCCCAGCAACGTGATGCTTTTGTTGGCGCTCAGCGTCAGCTCACGTAAACCTGAAACACAATATTGTCAGCCTCCCACATACCCTGTCAGAATCATGCAATTTTCTTGGGCGGGCGGGGGGGGGCGATGGCGTGGGCACTTCCTTTGTTGATGTGGGTGCACTCGATCGACACCATTGAACCTTCCCTTGCTGCACCCGGAAGTAGGGACCAGCCTGTAAGTTGCTTCCGCTTGGGTGATGAGCGCACCCTGGCGAGAACTCGCCACTTGTCGCGGACGTACGCAGCGACATTCGTTTCCCGCCCAACAGAGACCAGCCTTTTGATTGACGCATTTTCATGTTGCGCGTCTCTCACCGGGTTTGGCGCCGTTGTTCGGCAAGAGCTGCGCGACGTAGGGGATGGCGACGTCGGTGACGTCACAGTTGCCGAGGTCGAGCGTCACGATCTGCGGGTGGCGAGACAACGCGTCGCATAGCAACATGGCGCCCTTGTCCCCGAGTCGTGATCCGTACAACCTGCAACAGGGAACGCTCCACGGACCTAACAACTTGGAAAGTTTCTGCAGTCGAATCCAAGATGTGGACCGGGAACCCGAATTTGTGTTTGTTGTCTCTCTCCGGCAGAGGGACTCGAACCAGGGTGGGGACGGACTCAAAGAGGGTGGTGAGATGAGCGTGAGGGACTTACAGCAAGGTGCGGAGGTGGGGGTGAGGGACTGACTCACAGCAGGGTGCGGAGGTGGGGGTGAGGGACTGACTCACAGCAGGGTATGAAGGTGGGGGTGAGGGACTGCTCACAGCAGGGTGCGAAGGTGGGGGGTGAGGGACTGACTCACAGCAGGGTGTGGAGGTGGGGGGTGAGGGACTGACTCACAGCAGGGTGTGGGGGTGCGGGTGAGGGACTGACTCACAGCAGGGTGTGGAAGTGGGGGTGAGGGACTGACTCACAGCAGGGTGTGGAGGTGGGGGTGAGGGACTGACTCACAGCCGGGTGTGGAGGTGGGGGTGAGGCACTGACTCACAGCAGGGTGATTGACTGACTCACAAGAGAGTGGTGAGGGAGCGGTTCACGTGCAGCGCCTCCGTCAGGTGGAAGACGCGCCCTCTGGTGCAGACGAGCCCCAGGTTCAGGTTGAGCTGCAGCAGCGCCTTGCTGCGCCCCACCGCGCGCGCCACCGCCTATGAAACACAAGCAAGTGATCAGCCACGGGTCACATTGGGGGCGTTATGCAGTGCGTCCCCCTGGTGGTCAATGTCACGTGCGCAAATACGCTGCGCATATCCAACACACGTAGGTCTGCACATTTTCGCCCACCTTGAAGTTCTTGTCCTTGGTTTTGCACTTGCGGAGGGTGAGCAGCGGGACCCTGTGATTGGCCACGGAGCTGCAGATGTCCTTGACCTGCGCGTCCGACAGGTGGCTCCCACTGATCTGAATCGTCCCCAGCATCGTCAGGGCAGTCGGGCGGGCGAGACACCGTCCCTCACTCTGTCGTCATGGCAACAGATCTGAAGTGAACAAGTCGTCTTGGATCTATTCCAACTTCCAAGTGCGTGCTTCCTGTGAATCGTTCAGCTCAACAAAACAGTCCAACTCGTTTGCTCGTTTTGGTCGCAAATACGTAGTAGAGTCAAAGTATTCTGACAGTCAACATGGTTTCAGCGACATCGTCTGGTCACAGTTGAGCACACATGAATAATGACAAACAAAGGACTTGACTAATTTGGT
>JAAUXT010114507.1_pt1 | contig 10321 bp, 11 predicted proteins | sample 7278171 | NCBI WGS metagenome assembly JAAUXT01 (sample SAMN14350112, study PRJNA611818) | marine sediment metagenome | isolation source: surface marine sediment (1.8m) | place: French Polynesia: Moorea | collected 2018-08 | reverse complement strand
CGTGATGCATGTGGACGTGACTCGTGATGCATGTGGACGTGACGCATGACACATGTGGACATGACTCGTGACACATGTGGACGTGACTTGTGATGCATCTGGACGTGACGCATGTGGACATGACTCGTGATGCATGTGGACGTGACGCATGTGGACGTGACTCGTGATGCATGTGGACGTGACGCAGTGGGAGACGCGCCTGACCAGCAGAGGGATGAGAAGCCTGAGGGTTTGAATACGAGTAGATCTCGCGTCACGGTTGGTGATGGAGTTTGGAAGCAGCTGGACAGCTGCACGTCATATATCACGTGTGTTGAGAGAGTTTCACAACGGATGCGTCACGGTTGGTGATGGAGTTTGGAAGCAGCTGGACAGCTGCACGTCATATATCACGTGTGTTGAGAGAGTTTCACAACGGATGCGTCACGGTGCGTCGTGATGTATCATGATGCGTCATGAGTCAGGAGGTTCACACAGAGTGCGTAGTGCGGGCTGCGGCGTGTGACGTTCCGCGTGTGTGCGTGTGTGTGTGTGTGTGTATCTGTCTGTCTGTCTGTCTGTCTGTCTGTCTGTCTGTGTCTGTCTGTCTGTCTGTATCTGTGTCTGTCTGTGTCTGTGTCTGCATCTGTGTTTTCCTCTGTGTGTGTGTGTGTGTGTGTGGGTGGTGTGGGTGGGTGGGTGTGTGGTATGTATGCGTGTGGAGGCTGTACTCATAGCAACTGCCTCGAGTCGACGGGCGCTGCGTCGCTCAGTCACGTGTCTCCATAGAAACACCATTGACTTGTGGGGAAACAAGCATGGCGGGCGGGCGGCACACCTCAGCGCATCCCGCGTGAACGCGCTGCGAGCACTCACAGGTAAAGTTCCTGGGTTTACCACTCAACAACAAAACTTCGTTGGATCAGCTGTCAGTTTATATAATCAGGGGCGGATCGCCCCCCCCCAACTGAAAATTTGAAAGACCTCCCTCTGTTGTAATGCTTCTGCTGTATTCTTTTCAACAGTGACGCACTAAATTTTTATTCCAGTTGACGTGTCCCCCCTGGACCCAATGCTGGATCCGCCCGTGTGTTTGACGCTCGTTGCATCAGACGCACGTAGGTTGTTCGCACTAACGACGCGACGCGCAAGAGAATGCGCAGATCGAGCTCACAGATTACAGAAATGCAGCATGAACAGGAGAGACAGACAGGGAGAGCGAGAGATTGAAAGAGAGAAGACAAAAGAGAGACAAAGGAAGAGAGACAACCAACAGCAACAAAGTCAGAGAGAAGAGGAAGAAGAGGAACAGAGAGACAAAGAGATAAGAGAAAGAGTAGAGTGAAGGACATGGAGAAGACAGAGGCAGAGAATACATAAGAAAGACGAAGGAGAGAGACAGCAACTTTAGACAAGAAAGAGACACGGAGACAGCGAAGAGACAGCAACAGTGACAGAGAGACAAGGAGAAACAAAGAGACACAAGAGAAGGAGGGGGAGAGAGGAGAGCCACAGGAAAGGAGAGCCAGAGAGCGAGAGGAAGAGAGAGGGGGGAGGAAGACAGGCAGAGAGCCGGAGTGAGCGTTCTCTGCAGTAATCGCGACACTTGGACGTTGCCATGCAACAGCAAGAATCACACGCCCACGTGCATGCGCACGCGCACGCGCACGCGCACGTTCAGGCGTCCGTGTACGTCCACGTCCTCGTTCACGTGAGTCTCTTTACTCGCATTTCCTCAGAGTCGATCTGCCTTCCGTGTTCTTGTTCTCCAGGGTCTGCAGGAAGCCACGTGCGCAAGTTTAACGTGTATCACGTGACCATTGTGAACCGGAAGTGAAGTCTCAGCTTCCGGTTTGTAACGTGTTCCGCGCTTTGCGATCATTTCAGGGTCAGACGGAAGTTCCGGCGACGCGAGGCAATGTGGTTGCCACGGGGACTGAAGTTGTCGCTGAGGATATGGGTAAACACGTGCCTCGTGACCCTGTTGTCATGGAGACGCACACAACTGGAGTTAAGCCGTCACCCACCAATCACGTGATTCTAATTCGGGACGATCTCCCTGGGCCTGGTAACGGAAGTGGAAGTGACCCGCTGCAGCATCGCTCTGCGCCCGGCGTCGCCAAGGAAACAGACGAGACGCAAGAGTCGCACGTCGCTGTCACTCAGGAGAGAGATGCGACAGACGACATGGGCGTTCTTGACGTGACAGAAGAGACACAAGGCTCGGGAATCACCATGGAGACAGACAGGTTGTCAGGCAGGGCCGTTGCTATGGTCGCGGACACGACTGAATGCTCTGGTGTTGTTGTGCAGACAAATGCAGCACAGGACACCCGCGTCACCATGGAGACAGAAAGGACGTCATGCAGGGCCGTTGCTATGGTTGCAGACACCACTAAAGGCTCAGCCATCACTGTGGAAACAATACGAGTGACACCGTCGTCATACTCTGACGAACTCATTCTCAATCCCTACGATCTGCCGGAAACCGGAAGTGATCAGTCCACGGGAACTGGAAATGACCCGCTGCAACGTCGATTCCCACGCAGAACCGAATCAGAGTGCAACCGGAAGTTCCGTGACGTGTCCATGAAAGTCGCGCTGCATGTGACTGGCCTCGTTCTCTCACTTCCCGTGACCTTGGTGACCCTGGGCGTCGTGGTTCCGCTGTGCGCGATGCTTATGGGTGGCGCCCTCTCATTCCGCACGCTCAACTCCCTCTGCCGGCGAAACCACTACAGCTTCCGGAATGAAGGTTTCCGCGAAATCCTTAGCGACGCTAAAGACGATCTGCGCGCCATCTTCGAAAAATGCCGCCAGAGCTGCCTCTGTCTCCAAGTCCCTGAGATCGTCACCAGGGGGCTGTGCTACGTCGCCGTCTACAGCGCCCTCTACGCAGCCATCCTAATTGGCCACACCATCTTCATGGTTACGGTTGCTCTGCTTCTGGCCGCGTCCCCCGTTGCTATGTTGATCGCGCTGGCCGTCGTCGCTGCGCGGCGGTGCACGCGTCGCGTCGCGTCGCGTCGACGTCGCTGTTCGTCGTCGTGCTCGTGCTGAGCGTGACGCTGCTGTCGTGCCTCGTCCGCTCTGTCGTCGCCGTCCTCGGCGAGTCCGCCGCGCACGGCCACTTCCTCATCGTCTTCTGCATGCTGTGCCTCGTGACCTGCACCCAAAGGTGACCTACTTCCTCAGGTCAGAAAGGTCACCTGCGAAAATGGGCCATTTTTGCGGCACGCTGTTCATGCTGAGACCTCATTACCTCACGTGACGTTGTTCACTTCCGGAAGAGAAGATCACGTGATCCGAGACGAACCCAGATGGACGCAAGGACCCAGGTGACCTTGACCCTGAAGTTTCTGGAAACAACAGTGAAAAACTTCCAACACGGCCACTGGGTGAGAACGTGAGCACGATAGTTGGAGTGCGGGACCTGAGTTGAGTCGCTTCACTTACCCTGCGGGAGGGAGGCACACCCTCTGTGCGGTAAATCTATTGAGCCCTGTGCGGAGCACCACCGCCGAAGGCAGCCAACACTGCCAGCACGACACACACATCAACCTTTGGTGCGTATGACAAGCGAAGTTGGACGACACTGGTGTAGCGTCTGGGTATCTGAAGCTTTTCTCCGCTTCTCTCTCTCCCTTCGACTGAAAACGAGAAGAAACAACAACTGGTCAGCAGCGGTTTCAGCACCAACAAAAGGCAAGACGAAAACTTATATCTTGAGTTTGTTTTTGCAGTGAAAATTTGAGAAATTTGTGTCAAGTCAAATAGTTTCTGAAAGTTTCCCACGCTACATTCGCGTGACTCGAAAAATGGGACACGAATGTCGCTCTTCCGTGACGAAAGTTTGTGAAGTGTCTGGGACCAAAACGCAACACAAAGGAGAAATGTGTTCCGTTTGTCACGAGTGACCGAGCCCTGTGTCCGTTCATTGGCAACACGCCAGGGCCAATCAGAGGCCGCCATTTCAGTTTCAGTTTTTTGAGACTCAGAGGGTCAGTCGGCCTGACTCTGATCTTCTTTGCCTTGATATGAATCATGGTCCGTTTGTCTTTGGTGTGGGGGTGGGTGGGGGGTGGGGTGGGGTGTGGTATGTCGGGTGCGGGTGTGGGTGTGGGTGGTGACATGTGAACAAGAGTGCTGGGCCGTTGCGCCAATGGCGTGCACCCTTCTCCCGTGCGCCGAAACCTTGGTGCATCGCTCCACTGACTGTGCAGGAAGCACATACTGGTACATGTTTGCCACGTGAAGCGACCCGAGCACAGGACGTGCGCGTTCCTTTCGCCATGTGTGATAAAACACCACAACTGACAAGCTATGTTGGGTCCAGTGGTCGTGGAGAGAAGAAAAACTTTCTCAGACCGGAACTCGTCTTCGTTTAACATGTTTTGTTCTCAAGTATTACTCCCACTATATCTCTCTCATTCTCTCTCTGTCTCTCTCTGTCTCTCTTTTTCTCTCTCTTTCTCTCTCATTTTCTGTCTGTCTGTCTGTCTGTCTGTCTGTCTGTCTGTCTGTCTCTCTCTGTCTCTCTGTCTCTCTCTCTCTCTCTATGTGCTTCACCCTGCTGTCTTTGACACGTATGGTGGTCAAATGCAGCGTGTGTGTGCAGAAGCACCAGTCGAGCACCGTGCGGGTGCTTCCCTGTCATCACGCGGTGTGTCTGCAGTGCCTCGAGCAGCTGGCTGCCGCATCCGGCGACGGGAAGATCACGTGCACGCGATGCAAGCCGCACGTCGCCCACGAGATCCCACCAAGTGGCGTCCAGGCCTTCCTCACCAAGAAACAAGCGAGGGCGAACAAACGCGCAGCGGCCAGGAACGAGGCTCAGGCGGAAACGGCGGAGGAAGGGCGCGCTCAGCAGGGGGCGCCACGCGGCCGAAGCGTGCAACCGGAAGTGACCGTCACGATACCGGAAGTGGACGTTGAGCGGGCCGAGACTGCAGCAGGGGTTCATCAGAAGGCGCCACCCGTGCTCAACCCAAACAACCTCCAGGGGGCGCGGCCTCACGGGAGCGTTCACGTGATCGTGCAACCGGAAGAGGTCGGGAGGGGACCAGGCTGCTGGAGGCGCTGCAAACGCGACGGGTGTTGTAAATGCTGCGCGTGTGAACGCTGCTGCTCTTGTGGTGGAAATTGTTTGTTCTGTCGCAAACTCCGCTCGGACTGTCCCGAGATGAACTGCCGCGAACGTTGTACGAATTGTTGCGAAGAATGTATAACCTTTTGCGCCTATTGTTCCTGCAAACGCTTCTGGTGGGTTGTGGGTATCGTTGCCATAGAAACCATCGGCGTCGTGTTTGGGTTTCCCCTCGCTGCTCTGGGTGTGGTCATTGTTGTGTGCACCACGTGTGTTTTCTGTTGCTACGCGACGTGTGTTCAGACTGGGCATTACCTGGCTTGTTTTTGTGGGGACGAGAGAGAAGAGGAGGTTGAAGACCGAATCACGAGAGAAGTGAGAATGATGAAGGTGAATGATCAGTGTGACTGTGACAAATTGTGTGAGAAGCTGGAGAAAAGTTGCTCAGATGTGTATGATTCAGTAGAGAAATTCTTCACGTGGCTCAAGACTCCTGTGTTGAAGTTGTACTCGTGTTGTTATGGCTGTGAATCCGTCCTGGAGGTTTTCTGTTTCCTTTGCATCAACTCCGTTGTTCTCATTGTCCTGATGGTCAGTGTGGTCTGCTCCAGCGTTATCTTCCTTAGCGTGGTCACTTTGACCATCGCCACGATCATCTGTCTGCTCTACATTTGGTACAAAACTAAAGATTACGCTCCCAAAGTTATGGAAGTGGCAGAGGGGGTGTACGAGGCGTTGTCTGCACCTGTTGACCCCTATGAATGACACCTGTGTAACACGCGGTTTGAACGCGAGACGGACGCTGAGCGTCGTGAGGGGGTCGCCAGGGAACGTGACTACTAAACACCCAAGAAAACGCAGTTCTACAACGCGCCGTCTCGCAACAGTGATTTTGCTTTGATTGCCGCGTGGTGCGATCAGCCACTCACACACCGATCAAAGCAAATTCACTGTTGCAAGCCTGCTTTGTTGTAGAAATCAAATCTCACACCCAAAGTTGTGTGGGAAAGTTACTCCCACCACTTCAGACTCAAAAATTTTGTTCGTCTGGCGTGGTGCGAGTGAGCTGTTTCCCACACGCCTTGGTGTGTGAGATCCTATAAGTCCGTCAAACCCTTCCCACTTCATTATTTTGCATAGCTTTATCACATTTGCATGCCAACTTTTTCAGACTCTTTTCTGCTGCCCACACAGTGGGAGGCTCCACGAAATCTTGGACCGTGCTTCTTTGTTCTTCGCTGCGGAATGAGGCTCAATGACTCGAACACATGGACGACCGTGAACTGGAATTTGACTGCAACTGGAGTGTGGCAAACAGTGAAATAGACGTGTCAGAAAAAATAGCTTGTCCAGACGAGTTGCATGAAGAGTTTGTCAATTGTGTTGCTGACGTGTCAAGATAGAGTGTTGTCCTTTGCGGTGTCATTTTATCGTGTGCTTTGGACTGCAGCAGTTTTTGATATCTATATTCCGGTACTCGGGTCGTTGCCATGGTGACCGATGGCTGCAGCAGTCCGGCCGTCTGCGCTTTCTTGCCACACATGAGTGCTGATGAAGACGACGAACTGTAACAGGTGCGGGGACTCCAGAAAAAGCGTTGAAACGTTGCTCCGTTCTGGTCCTGGACCAGGGGTGGATCCAGGGGCTTTTTTTATTCGAGAGGAAAAATGTACAAATAAAGGGGTTTTCACATTGATGACGGCATCAGCTTTTTCTACATTGACATTGATGGCAACTTTTCTTGACAACATCAAAGAATAGTCTGGACCGTTTTCTGACACCCAGCAATTGGGCGTCATGTTAAATGTGGACATTGGCATCGAAATTCTGCTGTCAACCTCAAAGTTTTTATGTCGTCGGCATCAATGCCAACAGCAGAATTTTGACATCAATGACAAAAATAAACATGACGCCCAATTGATGGGCGTCACAAAACGGTCCAGGCCATTCTTTGACGCCGTCAAAAAAGTTACCATCGATGTCAGAAAAAATATCACGAAAGAGTTTTTGTTTCAAACCCACTTCGACCCAAATATGAAGCCGCGTGCAAGTGAAATCAGGTCACGTGATCTTTATGCCACGAGGCACGTCTCAACGGGATCCGCGGAACGTTGTGAGTTTCGAGTGTTTGAAGACGTGTTGTGGTCGGTTCGGATCCTCGCTGGTTATCAGTGCGGTGCACTGTGGGCGCTCGTCACTCGAAATATGACGATGATCTGATTAAACTGCCGGTTGGAGGCACAAGGATTTGATCGCTTTGTGGTTTGATTCTGACCCACGAGAATAGAGCCAGAAACTGGGCTTTTGTGAGCAGCAGAAACTTGAGGCTGGAATTCCAACTCGTGAACAGTTTACAAAAAATTGTGCAAACTTGTTGAGGATGGCGACGAAGTGTAGCATTTGCTATGAACAATTTGAACGTTTGGGGAGTCACACCCCGAAGATGCTGCCTGTCTTCCTTCACACCGTGGGCCTCCTGTGCCTTCATGAACTGACCAAGGACTGCGCTGACAATCGCTTCCTGTGCCCCATGTGCAAAACCGTGAACACAGTCCCACCAGGGGGCGTGGAGGCGTTCCCAACCGACAGGTTCGTCTTCAACGCAGCTCAAAAGGCTGAGGAGTTGGACCGCGGAGCCAGCTGTTCAGCTCTGCGCATGCGCAATACAAGCGCGCCGTGCCGCGCCGTGCCGTGCCGCTTCACTGACTGCGCGTGATAGAGCCTGAACACCGCGCAGGCACTGCCTACCAATATGCCACATCAGCGTTATAGCTGCCAGCATTGGTGCCAGTATAGCTGCGAGCATTGCCTTCGCTTTGACTGAAGGAACAGCAACTAACACCACTGGTCAACAGCCGTTTCAGGTCTACAAGGTGAGAAGAGAACCTTTCTCTTGAGCCTCTTGTTCTGCGAAAGTCTGATTGTCAGGTGTTTTTTTCCGTCAAAATTTCCCACGCTTCGCAAGTCCAAAATGGAGGACTCTTGTGTTGCTCTTCGGTGACAAACTGGGACCAAATCTCAACATTGTTCGGAACCAATCAGAGACGACAGAGAAGATTGCAGAATCATTTTGGAATCGGGTGGGGAGAGCGTCGGGCCCCAGGGCCCTCGGACCAATGACCCTTGACCCTTGGGTCACATTCAATTGCGTCAGTCACAGGGTCACGTGGCTCGAACATCAATCAATCAATCAATCAATCAATTCAAATTAACCAATCAACCAATCATTCAATCAATCGATATTCAATCAATCAGTCAATCCGTCAATTCGTCAAAAATCAATGAAATCAATAAACTCAGCTCCGAGTCTCTGCTTCTTTCCTTCTCCCCGAAACGCACAAGCAAAATTTGCGATTGATACGCAGCATTTTTTAGTCATTGTGCAGGCACAACAATGGAGTGCAGCATCTGCTGTGAGGAGTACACAGAAGACGGTGACCACACCCCAAAACTGCTGCCCTGCAGTCACATGGTCTGCCTGCTCTGCCTGCACAAACTCTCGGCGCACGGTCTCGCGGAAGACAGCAGTGAGGATGACATCGAAGATGGCGCTGCAAACCAAGTCACGTGTCCCGAGTGCAGAAAAGTGAACATTGTCCCACCAGGGGGTGTGGAAGCCTTCCCGACCAACAGGTACATTTTCCACGATCAGCATGTGCAAGAGCCGAAGCGTGTTGACGAAGATGCACCGATCGTGTTGAATCCAGTGGGCCTCCAGGAGGCGCTACAGGACACACACGTCATCATCGTGCAACCGGAAGAGGAAGTGGAACGAGCGGAAGTGACGGAATCGCGGTGCAGAGGGCGCTGTGACTGCTGCGTGCGTTGTAGACAGTTTCGGGTCTGCGAGTGTTTCTGCTCCTGTTGTGAGAGGTTGTGGGTTGTCGTGGGTATTGTTCTTGTTCACATCCTCGGATTTGTATTGGGTTTTCCGATGGCTGCGGTGGGTGTGGTCGTTATTGTGCTCACCATTTTGGTGTGCTTATTTAGAACGAGCTGTTGTCTGACAATAGACTGTTTCGATCACTTCAATAACAACGATGGTGAGAGTTTGTGTGACAAATTTGGCACCACTTCGAGTGAGGTTCAGGAGAGCGTAAAATCATTTTTCACTTATTGCAAGGAGATTGTGTTGAAACTATACAGCTGTTGCTATGGTTGCGAGGTGGTGATGGACGGTTTCTACCACGTCTCCGTGGCAACCGTTCTCTGCGTCACCATTCCGCTCAGTTTCCTCGTCACATCACTAGTCTTGGGTCTGATAAGTGCCATCGTCGCTGTGGTGATAGGCGTTGGTGCTTACATGCTGTTGGTCTTCTGTATGACAAAAGACAGAGGAGCCAGAGACCAGCAGAGGTTCTGACTCCTCACAAAGCAACATTTTTGGCACCATGTCGCCATAGTTACTGATCCGCCATAAATCAGCTTGACGATTTTTCTCAGCCTGACTGGTCTCTACCGGAAGTTCCTTTTGTGCATCAAATAAACGCTTTGCAAAAGACACGTAACCAGAAACTGATTATTTCTTGTTGAAAACGGACAATAAAACAATGAATTCAACAAACACGTTCAAGTCAAAAGTCTTCCTCCAGGATTGAGAGCCCGACTGGAAAAGTGAGACTCGTGAGGTCGGACTCCAGTCATGCATGCCACGAGCCAGATCAGCCCCCGAACTCTGACCCGTGATAAACATCCCTGATCTTGCGTGGGTCCGCGATAGCGGCGTACGCGTCGTCGTACAAGAACCGGAAGTGGCACCAACAAACTGGAGGGATAACACTGCGAAAAGTCGAGGGGAGATCCAGGCACGAGATACGTTCTTGTTTTTGGGATCCACTGTCGCACTGACGAATCTTAAAAACTGATGAAGAGACTTGATCCTGAGTCCCTCGGGTTATCTGTGGCTCAGCCGTGAGGCTCTGTCGTGGGTCGACTTCGCTCACGATATCTGCGTCTCAAACTGATAGTGCTGCGAGTGAAGAGTCGTCGAGTGTGTGGAGAACGATCGCACACCGTGTCTCAAGGTCCAGTTCTCTTCTTGACACCAAATCAAAAGGATAACAATGGAGGACCAGCCAGCTCCAACACAGGTATTCGTCTTGCGTTTATTTTGTCTGCAAAAAGCTGCGACGTGCATGCTAAGCTTTGTACGCGGTAAGAGCCGCCAAAGTGTTCCCGCTGGTTCCTGCCATTTTCCGTGTGAAACCGATCCATCGCAGTCGGTTGCGAACACTCCTTGCGCCTGGAAATGAGAAT
>JAAUXT010052092.1_pt1 | contig 10323 bp, 9 predicted proteins | sample 7278171 | NCBI WGS metagenome assembly JAAUXT01 (sample SAMN14350112, study PRJNA611818) | marine sediment metagenome | isolation source: surface marine sediment (1.8m) | place: French Polynesia: Moorea | collected 2018-08 | reverse complement strand
CCGCTGACACTTGTCGCCGTGGTGAGTGTGTGTGTGTGTGTGTGTGTGTGTGTGTGTGTGTGTGTGTGTGTGTGTGTGTGGACTTGGCTGCGAATGGGGCCTGCACATTCCAGGGTGCTCAAGAGTTCGCCGGTGAACGGAAACCTTGACTGGCTTTGCGGCCTTTGCTCATTCTTGGGCGACAGGTTCACGTCCTGAGCAGTACCGACAAAACTCACAATCCTTGCGTCTCGTGACGCTACCTTCACACCACGTCAAGTCTTGCTCCTGTGCGAGTCAATGGACGCAGAACACAGAGGGACGCCGCGCACGACGCATCCGGCGTGGATTGGGCGTGAACTTGACCCGCAGCTTGGTGCGCCGCGGGGGCGCAGCGGCCTTCGTCTCCTAAAGACCTTCCGAGTAATTCTATCATCAGCTGAAATATGTACGTACTTCATGCCGACATGAAATATGCAGGAAACGGGAGGATTTGGTGCTGCCAAAGCTTCGCGACAGCAGCGACGCAGTAACAGCATCGTTAATGTCAACAGTGGTTTCCCCATACTGAAGCAGTTGTTGCTTGGAAACATGCAGCGCGTTTCCTCCCAGAAGAAACAAAGCGTCTTTTGAACACAGAACTTTGCTTTTGAAGTGTTGTGCAACAAAAAAAAATGCTTGAAAGGTGAAACCTCTACAAGTTGAGGAAATTCATTCGAGAAGCTTTTCTGTCAATCAAAACACTTCGGCTTCAGTTTCCAGGGGCGTCGCAGAGAACGTGCGCAAAGGAGTCGCGGCCCTTGTTCCCTGCAGCAGGTGAGACGAAGAAAAGAAAGCAACTCCACTCCACTCTGATGGGAAATTGATATTATTTTTCCTCTTTCACCTGTGCGTACTTTTGCATCTGCAAGTTGCGAAACTCGGTTGCTGGCAAACACAAACACAGACGCTCACGTACACGCACACACACGCACGCACGCACTCACACTCTTCTGCATGAATCTCTTCAGAAATAACAAGAAACTGCCCTGTCCTTGGTCGCAGACTGTGAAACAAAAGACGCTGCCGGCGCGTGCGCTTTCTGCAGGGAAGGGACTCGGGGAACACGGGAGTGCTGTTAGCCGTGATGTGTCCCCCGCCCGGCTCCTTCAGCTCGCCTCACGGGGCGACGCCGTCCTGGCAGCGATGGGGTGGGGGGACCAGAATTACAGTTCAGTACTGAGGCCTGTTTCACGGGTTGTCTGTACGTCTTACGCTTTGTGACAAGCGCTTGACGACTTCCACAGAAAAGCAATGCACTGCTAGATCCGTGCATGGTCGGAACAAGCCCGAGTCCTCATAGCGTGGAGACAGCCAGCCTGGGACCACTCCACTGCACTGATCAGACGTCACTGCGGTGGGACTGGAGCTCGATTCGCTCGTGCGCATCAATGCGGCGTGGAACAAGCCTGCGTTCTGACAGCGGCGATAAGAACAGCCATGAGCAGTCCTGAGCCCACAGCAGAAGCAGAATCACCAGACATCATTACTGCAGGATTGGAGCTGAACACCCTGTCTACACAGGACGCGCTGGCGCATGACGCATGGCCTTTGCACAGGCGCGCAAAGACGAGAACCACGCACGTCAAGGGATGTGGCGATGTGCCGCACACTGTTGTTTTCGCACTGTTTGACCAGTACAGACTCACACGCATTGTGTCCACAGTACGGTCTGGGACCATACCGTACGCCAGCGCACGTTGCCAGAACCACGCGATGGCGCATTTTGCATGGATGGGGGCTCCTCGTGGTCAGAGCCTCACTCCACGCTGCGAGGCTTGCGCCGGCGCCTCCTCGCGGAAACAGCGCCGCCAGGCTGGGCGCTGCGATCTGTCACGCAGAGACGGCACGCAGCGCGGGGCTGTCTCAATGGGGCTCCAGCGGAAGAAAAACAGACGAGCGCCCAGCGACGGAAACGCTCTACAAAGCGTACGAATCTCCTCAGATGGGTCCAATCGGAATGATGAAAGATTTAGTTGTGGTAACCAAGTGTGTGTGTGTGTGTGTGCGTATGTGTGTGTGAGTATGTGTGTGTGCGTGCGTGTGTGTGTGGTGCGCGAATGTGTGTGTGGGGAAGTGTGTCCATGGGCGAGACGGGCAGTTGACTTGTACAGAAACGCAGTTCGTGGCGTATCCAGAGCGTCTCGTATTCACAGTGATTGCACACGCAAGGCTGATGCAGCACGGACGCGCCACGAGCTGTGTCTGTACAAGTCAACTGACACCCCACCCATTCAGGGGCACGTCTGACGCGTCCAGTGTGAACCCAGCACAGGCAGAGGAGCGGTGATCAGCATGCAGATCCCAGACATCACGAGCGAACCCGCACCGAGCAGGAGCAGGACGAGGAGGAGGAGGCAGATACAGAAAAATCCATTAGAATTCCCAGCGCAACAAAGGGATAACTTCGCATTGAAATACAACGAAAGAATAAGCTCCAGGATAAAAAAGCCACTGCTTTGTGCAGAATAACTGCACTCAGAACACGCGCAGCGTTGCGGAATTCAACATTCAGCGGAACCTGAATGGGAGCTGCAGCTGGACGACGCTGTGCAGGAGTCGGGGCCGGGTCATGGTGCGTGGGAGTCGCAGCCCGCACTGTCGCATCGACAGGTGTCAAGCCTTTCTCCAATTTCGCTCAGTGTTTCAGTCACAGGCACGGCACGGCTGAACACGCAACCCATGTGATCCCACGGCACGGCGGTGGCAACAACGGCAGTAGCAGCAGTAGCAACAGCACAAGTGCCAGCAACAACAGCAGCGGCGTGAACTTCCCTGTGAATCAGAGGTCCGTGGTCTCCTCCGTTCCTGGATCGTCCCAACCAACAGTAGCGGCGGCAACAGCAGTATCAAAAGGAAACAGCAGCAGCAACAGCAACAGCAGCAGCAGCAGACGTAGCGTAAGTTCTCCCAGTCTTCACAGCGCGAGGGAAACAGCTCACGAGCAGTGGCGGCAGCAGAGCCGACGCCGGTTCCAGTCTAATATCCTCGTCATTAATGTTGCCTGTGGGAAGCGCGGGATACACATTACAGGAATAACAGCAGAACGGACCCGAGCGCGCCGCCAGATTGCAAACCGAACCCACTCAAGCCAGTGCATCCATCTTGTTACAGCCTTCTCCTCGTCGCGCGCATACAGTAGTTCAGGCAAATATCCGAGTCAAGGACCTCTCCCCACAAACAAGGGCAATTTGCCACGGAGAGGAGGCGGGCATCCGGCGCGCTCCATATTTGTCAGCTGTTTCTGTGGCAAAGAACAGACGGTCGCGACAGGTTTTGGTCGGGGGCGGGTCCAGGGGCGTGTGGGGGGGGGGGAGGAGTCCGACCCTCCACCGACTAAAAATTGAAACTGCGCTCACGCTTCTTTCAACATGCCAGACGCTTCGAAGTTCCCAGGAAGTCCCACTCTTGACCGAAAGGATCCGCTCCTGCTCCTCCACCAACGCAGAGGACTTTGAAGTCAACTTTCAAAGCCGCCAAAAATGAGGTGCTTGGCCGTGTGATGAAGACGTGGGTTTATTGCTGAGACGACAAAGCGGTGGCGGTGGATTGCAGACGGAACTGCAGATCCCCCGCTGATCCGCCCTCAGACCACTGCGCTTTGAACACCCCCGAATCCGAGGCTACGCAGGAGGGAGACCAGGCCCGATTGGCTTTGCGACCAGCCGCACGACAATAACTCTTTCTATCCAAACTGCAGTAAAGACTTTTCTTCTTTTGGCAAAAAAGTCTCTGCTTCTCCCTTCAAAAGTTCACATTGTGCAGCGGGCACAAAAGGCTCCCGCTGCTGCCTCACAGCCGACGAGAAGCGGCTTAAATGGGTGTAAGAGATTTCCACACAAAAGCTGCGTCCACAATGAGCGTGTCTGGCCATACAGAAGCCCAGATCAACTCATCTTGCTGACAGCATTCAAACCGGGCGGAGAACGCACTCGGTAATAGACCAACCCTGATTAACCACGCTTTTTACAGCATTCAATTCTGCGGGGCAAGCAAAGGCCCTCTGTGTACACACTGGGGCCGGGCGGGAGGCAACATCTTGCTTTATGGGGATGAATGCAGCTTCTGATAGTATTCAAGCGCTTATGGCTGAATCGCTTCGACCTTCAGATGAAAAAATCGTTTTGAATCAAATGCGCCATAAATATGGAATTCTCTATGAGTGAGTCGGGAGGGGGGGCTTCTTTATCTCGACTTCCACCGAGATGGAGGAGTTTCCTGCAGAGGATCTGTTTTCTTTGTACGGCTTCTGAGAAGCGGCCTCTAATTCAGAGCCACTGGATGGGAACTAAACACGAACAGAGGACATTCAGGACTTGATCTACACAAAGTTAGAACCGTCGTCTTTGGAATGGGCAGAATGTGGTGCCACAAACTCACGAGTATCATTCCAACACAGGCGACCTAAACAGATTTAGACCTTGGATTCTGACAAAACAGCCAAATATCAAAAGACCAAGAGGATCATGAGGCGGAGCGCACCAAGGTCCAGTTCCTTCAGAGTTCCTTCAGTGTTCGTGTTTTGACCAGCGCACAACTGACGCAGCACGGAACCAACGCAACGCCCCTCGACTTCAACCAGATCAAACACTGTCCAGTGTCTGATTCAAAACAGTTTTTCTGCGCGAACACAGCAGTGGAGTCGCGACCTGACGCACGAACCGCGCCCGAGCCAAACCGGAAGCGCTGTCCTCACTTCCGCTCAAACCGGAAACACCTCCGCGTGAGCTCACAGACCGGAAACACTCTCCCACTTCCGTTCGCAGACGCACGCCTTCACTGGACAACATAATTGATACACGCCAAGAGCGAACAAAGGGCACTTCTTGCAACAATGGTCGTACAGACACAGAATCCGACTGCAGCTAATAGCCACTGGCCGTGCGCGTGGGCGTCACCGTCGCCGCTGTCTCCGTGAAAACGACGCTTCCGGCGCTGCGCCCGACCCTCTGCAGAGAAGCCGCTTCACAGTGAGACAAAGACTCGCAGCGGATTCAAAGACGCCCACGAGAATACTCGACTCTTGCTTGAAGTCAGAGACCAGAGTTCAGGGGCATCGAAGGGGCAGGGGCTTGGACACACACACACACACACACACACACACACACACACACACACACACACATTGTTAGGGGGGCACTCTTTCATGTTCCAGACCTGAACCCCACACCGACTTTCCAAATAGACCACAGAACAAGATCTCGCACTTGATCCTCCTCCCTGGAAGCAAACCCAACCAGTTGAACCGCAATCATGCCCCCCAACCCCAAGATGAGCATCTCCAGCCATGTCTTGAGACCCAACAATTCCAGACAACCGAGAAACCTGGACCCACCCACTCCGCTACAGGAAGTTATGCAGTCCGATGACCAGGGTGAAGATCCGAGGCCCTGTGCTGTATCAAGCCTGTTGCACACCAGCTGGATGCATCGTGGGTTGCGTTTCTGTGCAAGCCAACAGAAAGTTCGTGCAAGCGGCCGTTCGCACCTGAAGCAAACGTCAAAGAAACGCAGGGGAGATGGACAGAATTGCGAGATGGCATTCTGCAGAAGGCTTGTGGGCACGTTCGCCCTAGTCGGCCGCTTCGCTTCGCAGCACTTCCCTGTTGACTTACACAGGGACGTATCCTATACGAACGCGACTTCCCGGGACCACACCCTCCACGCGGAGGGATCCCGGCCTCGCGGCGGGGTCACCGCACACACCCCGAATCGCGTTTCACGTTCCATTGACCCAATCGCGCCGATTTACCGCACATCAGTGGCTTTGTTCATCCGCCGCTTCGTCCGCGCTTAATTGAGCGTGAAGCGTCGCGCCGGATTTCTCCGCGGAAAAGTCTCCCCTCGACGAGGCAGAGACTGGGCTCCCGCCCAACAATTGCTCATTTCGGAACAACAGGCTTGTTTGTGCGTGCAGGCGGATCCAGGATCTTGTTGACGCAGGCTCCGAGCCCCGGTAGGGGGCGGGTGGATCCTACGTTGAGAACGTGTACGCGACAAACACACAAGACACGCACGCACACGAGTTCGCCCACACACACGTGCACCTGTGCACCTGCACTCCTCAGCTCCCAATCTGCACGACGTCTCAAGAGAGACGCAGCGTCACTGTGACTCCACGTCATGCGGTGCACACAGAGGCTTTTCTTCGGTCCAAGGCGTGCGTCCTTGGACCCACCCCGACCCTTCGTCCCTGGACCCGCCCCTGATGGTCCGATGCGCACGCCCACGGATATGTCCCGACGCAGTGGTCACTGGATCCACCCCTGACGTGGTCCACGATCAGGGTCCCTGGATCCCCCGCTGACGCGTGTTGGTTTGAGAGGGGGAGTGGCAGCAGCAGCTGAAGCGGGCGGAATCCTAATCGAGTGACGGGGATACAGAAGCCGCGGCGCAGGCAGCGCCGCTTATTTTCCTCGTCGCAGATTTTCCAATTTCGCAGAGACTAATGTGGCTGGAACTCAATACTTTCATCAATCGTGATGCACGTGTTACGTGTTACGTTTGCGAAGCGGCCGCATCAACTTCACCTGTGTCGTGAGCGCCCTCGCTCCGTCCAATACGAGGGATGACGTTTAAGAGACCGCTCGGAGAGGACAGGCGACCTCGAAAATCTGAGTCAAGAAGGGCAACTTCGCGATGACCTCTATGCATGAGATTGCCCTCCAAGTGAGGGTCAATTATCCTTCTTCCCTTGGGGTAAAAGTTTTCGATGTGTTTTTGGACGTGGAAGACACGCCAGGGCACGACGTCCCTCGTACATAGATCTATCTTCCCATTTCAACGAGTCCACAAACCGCTGCACAATTTCACACAACACAGTACCCAGCCCGCGTCTACAATTTCATACAACCCGACGCCCTGCCCACGTCAACCAACAATCCTGGATTTCTCGTGCATTTCTCTGAAACGCCACGACTCTCGTTCGACCAATGTTTCCCACAGCTCAAGGAGCGCTCAGTTCCTTTCCAAAGTATTCCTCCTCCAACGTACAAACGCTGCGTTATTGGGTATCACAGAGACAACCACAGGTGAGAACTCAAAGGGTTGGTGGCTGGAGACCGTGCAGGGCAAAAACACCAACGGCTGAGGTGGCAACAGCACAGGGCGTGTGGCGTCGCATCTTCAACTACTCGTGGGTCTTGCGTTGTGAAGCACGCCGTGCTCAACCTATCTCAGGCTCAAAAAAACATCGCACCTCAAACACGATGTTTCGTATTCACAGGAATCAGAAGCGTGGGTCTTGCCCACCAATTGGGAGATCAGAGCCCGAGTCCCACAAATCCGCACTGCACGCGAGGGAATCAGTATTCTGAGGGGAACGCGCGGGATTCGAGGGAATGTCAATAAAACATCTTGAGCGTGACTCTCAACACAGGAGCGAAGCGTAGTCGCCCCCCGGGGAAATGTAGGTACGGCGGGCGGGTGGGCGGGCGGCCCGAGTTTCACCGGGGGCGTCACACGCAGCGGGCGGGGGCGGGTCGAGTCCCACCGGAAGCGTCAGGCGCAGTGGTGCGTGCGCACAGTAGCGGGGACCAAGTATGACGTTTGAAACACCCTGCCCTGTTGCCGACGATGCAACGTTGCGTTGGGAACAGGATGTTGACGGTTGATCGTCGCGTGGGTGACGCGACGTCGGCGCGACGACGTGCTTGAGCCCTGGTCACGTGGTGCACGTTGACTTGCACTGCACGTGTTCAGGAGACGCAGCGCACACGCCGCACGCAGCGTGAAGCAGGCCGTGTTCTCTCCTCTCCGACAGCAGCGGATGGCAATTACATCGCAATATCATCAGCAATTACTCACCGTACCTGCAGCTGCAATTTCTCCAATGAACACTTTCGCGAGACTCGCTTCATTTTTTCGCTCCGCCCTGCGCCACCCACCGGTGCATCTCAGCGGCCCGCGTGGGTGCAACCACCCACCCCCACCCCACCCGCGGGTGCAATCCCGACTGCACCCCACACCAACACGCGCGTGCATCCCTCACCCAAAGCTCGTTTGTCACTCTGCAATTTCCTCGAATGGAATCAGTGGATGCTCAGCCAACAATTTTCACGTTCATTCCTGGAACAAAAACGTCTGCGCATGTCTCAGGAGGATCCTCGTTCTGAACCAATCACGAGGGAACCTAATTGGGGCTTGAGCCCTTCACAAGAACAAAGAAACTTCTTCACTCCAGTCCCCTCCAGCCTCAAAAATGCATCGCGCCGCACCACAACGTGCTCCTGGTATCCTGACACCCTGATGTGGACTGCGCCCGCTGGTCTCCGGGTTTGAAAACGGACACGTTCAGCTCCGCACAGACGAGTCTCGGTGGGGGTGGGGGGGGGGGGGCACGTCCCGCTCCAGACAGGCGACTCGCGATTAAATGCAGCGCGACACGAGAAGCCGTCCAGGTCCAAATAGACGTCAGCCCAGCTGAAGCCAAACCGAGCAGGCCGCGTTCACACGGGATGCGCCACGCGTTGCGTCCCTTAACACTGGATGCGTCAAGCGTCCCTCTGTAGGTCAATGCCCACTGGATACCAAGCAAGTCCTGTCCAGTGTGAACCTGGTCTTGAGCTTGCCAAGGAAAGGCGTTCTCCCCACAGCGTCTGAGGCGGCAACGGTCATGTGTCAACCGAGCCGTCACAATCACACACAGGGTGGAAAGCTCGAATTTCCAGAAAATGAATTCAGGCCTGTGACACCACGATTCCACTTCGGAACCGCGCAACTTGTCAGGCTTTGGCCCGATTCCCGAGGACAGGTTAGAAAAGCAATAAAACTCCGCGAGCCACGGACGCTTTCAGTGGCGATAAAAGGAGCATGAGACGCGACAGTCCCTGAAAAGACTCCATTTCCCGCGCCTTTCCGCGGGGCTCAGGCGAGTCGGGCAGTGACGTCGGGCGAGGAGGCGACTTTCCGCCGCCGCCGCTGCTGTGAGGGACGTTACTTACGCACTGCTCGCCTCCCCCTGATTGCCGGAACATCAAGGGCCCTGCTGGGAGGAAGCAGGGCCTCACCTAGCAACAGTCCGCACCGCTGTTTTCACACCTCGCCAAATGTCAACTTTGCCTCTCCATGGAGACGAGGCTCCCGAAGCCGTCACCGCTTGTTTGTTGTTTGCTGTTTTGCATTTCATCCGTTTCTATGCGGGTTCTATCTGCGCTTCACGGCGGATGAAGCAGTCGCGAACAAATAGAACGGTGTCACTTCGGCGCTATGTACGGCTTCCGCGCGATGCAGCTGTCACAGGTAAGCCCTGGATAAGCCTCGATTTAATGGCACGGCATAAAAACCTCATGTCATGCAGCAGAACGTGGCTTTGAATCAGGAACATGAAACAGCGGAACGGCTGTGATCTCGAGTTGCGCGCAGTGGAATGATACAGACACCTTGCTTTATGGCGCGCGGCATGCGATGTGATGGGCCGAATCGGAACAGCTACCTGCAGACCCGCGCTCCCGTCATGGCGTCCCGACACGCGACGCCCTGCGCTGCGATGGACTCTGCCCGCCCGCCCGCCCGCCCATACTCAACAAGACCAACATCTCCACACAGTTCCGTGCACAAGAAGCACTTTTTAGAAGTGTGTGTTTTTCGTGGATGTGAGTTTGCCTTTGTTTCAATGGGACCTCAGTGCAAAACGAAGAGAAATGTTCGAACTGTGCCTTTCATGTGCGGCGCCAGGTTTTCACTCATTCACAATGTAAATACTTCCTCAAACCAAAGGATGCCACGTCAACTCACTGCAGTATTCATGGTTCTGTTTCACATTGTACGCTTCACGCGTTGTGACCCTGTTCAGTCAATGGGCGGCGCCCAGGGAAGCAGTGCGAAGGTTTTCTGCTTGGGCCGTGAATAACCTGCAAATTGGGGGTGCCTTGACTAGGATAATTTTGATAGTGGCGCACTTCTGTCCAGATTCTGATGCTGAGTGTCAAAGCATCACAAATTATAAAAGGGGGCGACGGTGGGAAACGTACATAAACACTGGGTCGTTCCTTTCCTAAAGGAGCGGAACGGCCCAGCCTATGAACGCTGTAGGAGCATCTGCCTCGACTGGACGAATTCTCAACTCGACGGGTACCTCATGGCTACACACTGTACAGTGTGAGCCGTACGTCCGAGAGAAGGGCTCTCGTGAGTCGGATCAAACTCTCCATAACGGATACAGAACCCGAGGGGACCGTTCCCACTCCTGACCTCAACGCCTTTATCCAGTGGATCCTGACGGGCGCTTACTCTCCCGCGGCATCACACTTCACTGAGTCAGGAGGGTCCTACGTGGTCCCACTCACACACCGTTACTGCTCCACCT
>JAAUXT010033777.1_pt1 | contig 10323 bp, 7 predicted proteins | sample 7278171 | NCBI WGS metagenome assembly JAAUXT01 (sample SAMN14350112, study PRJNA611818) | marine sediment metagenome | isolation source: surface marine sediment (1.8m) | place: French Polynesia: Moorea | collected 2018-08 | reverse complement strand
CTCACGGTGGGCCCCAGGGGCGTGGAGGGGGTGACGCTCGGGGTGGGCCGGGGGGGGCTTCGAGGGGGTGACGCTCGGGGTGGGCCTGGGGACATGGAGGGGGTTTGGCTGGGCGGGTGGGGGTAGGGGGTAGGGGGGCATCACTTGGGCTGGGCCCAAGGGCATGGAGGGTATCTGCCTGAAAGACATGCAGGGGAGGCTCACCAGACCCCACCCCCATCCAAACACTTTGTTGCAATCCTTTCACCAACGTGACACCAGATGTGAATGTCTTTTGCACACAGATTTGACGATGTTGGGTGGGGGAGAGAAACAACAATGCCCCTCCAGAGAACCTTTCTGCGACCGCGGGTGAAACATGGGGCACCCGAATCGTCCCTGGTTTTCATCTCCAGTCTTTGGGCGTCTCAAAAGCGACTTGTACTTTGTTCTTTTTCCTGTTGCTTTTGTTTATAGTGAAGCACAAGTATCTGTCCTGCAACCAAACACCCCATGAAACACACTTCCCATTGACGAGAGTCGCTTCACCGTGAACCCAACACTATTGTGACTCTTCTTGGGTCTGTTTCACACTGCACGTTTCCTGCGTTGAGTTCCAAAATGAGGCTCGCGACTTTGCTTGCGACGCAGAGCCGATTGAATTGTGCAGAGACTATCGCACGCGATGTGAAACAGGCCTCGACAAACACACAGCGCGTCGACTGTGTTGTTGGCAAACATTGGAAGACGAGAGTACAAACTGTTTCTGTCACATAGTGGATGCGACTGACGCTCCTGACTTCCGTACAAATGCAAAACACACGGCAGACAATCAATGACTGCTGGGAAACAAATACAGCACATCAGACGCAGACAAACGATGGCGATAACATGAAGACCGTCAGCGACACATTAAAAACACAACAGCGACACACTGTTGGTGACAAAATATCCAAAGAAATACGTGCCCAACCACAGGAACGCAGCGCCATTCACTCCTGCCTCACACAGGAACGCGACGCAAGATACATGCAGAGCTGTGTCGATGCAACACCCATCAACAAAACACACCCAGTGGTACCAGCCTGTTCCCCCTGTGTTGTGCAGATGTGCGCGACGTTCGAGTACAACCTGCTGGAGCTGGGCACGGTGAGCGTCGTGATCCCTTTCTACAACGAGGCGCTGTCGATGCTGCTGCGCACCGTGCACAGCATCCTGCTGCGCTCCCCAGACGTGCTGCTGCAGGAGGTGAGCGGGGTTCAGGGGACGGGTGGGGCAGCAGGGTGGGCGGGGTACATGAGGTGAGCGGGGACGGCGGTGGGGGGACGGGCACAGAGGACGGGTGGAGCAGTAATGGCTGAGCGGAGACCAGGGGATGGGTACCAGGGGAATGGGAGGCAGGAGAGCAGGGGGTGGGGCAGCAGGGGGTGAAGGGGACCAGGGGACTGGTGGACAGCAGGGTTGTAAAATACAGGGTGTGGGCGGGGCAGCAGGAGGTGAGTGGGAATTAGGGCGCAGGCGGGTGCGGTGGAGGAGCACGGAACGGCAGACAGGAGTCGAGCGGGGTGAGCTTCAAGTGTCTGAGGTGCGTGTGTGGCACATGGCAGGAAGGTTAGACTGCAGGACGTGATGAACTACTTGAAGTTGGAGACTGCGGGACAGGTGGGGTGCAGCAGGGATTCACATTGTAGGAGGGGACTGTATATACAACTGATTCCTTCTGAAGCTCGACAGATGAAGGTAGGTTTGCACTCAAGGGGTGACATTCACACAGGAGATAGGCGTTTTCTCCCCGACATGGTAACACTCCAGCCAAGCACAGAAATCTACGCGAATAGAGTTGACTCCAGTGCTTCATTTCTTCAGATCATCCTGGTAGACGACGCGTCTACGCGCGACTACCTCATGGAGCCGTTCGACCGCTACCTGCGCCTGCTGCCCAAGGTCCGCGTCCTGCGCAACACGCAGCGCAACGGGCTCATCCGCTCCCGGCTCCGCGGATTCGACGAGGCCAAGGGCGACGTCGTCATCTTCCTGGTCAGTAACAGTGACGCCACCTGACGGCGTAAACTTCGATGGGGTTCCTTCTGACGTGAGGTGGTCTCCCTTGTGGGTCTTCAGGTTCATGCCACGGGCCCAAATCTGGGCGGGGAGGGCGTGGCAATTCGAAACTTAAATATGATAGCGACGCACAATTTCGTTGCGGAGCTTCTCCGGGCGAAGGTTCGGATTCATACCAGAAGCATTGCTCGGTTGCCCCAATCATGAAGGCGCTTCTTCTGCAAACGGTGACACACTGGGCATTGTGCAAGCGCTAATGAGCCACCCATTCCGTGTGGACTTGGCCTCACACTGCAAACTGGCAAACTGCACCTGACAGAGTGAGGCAGCTTTTGCCCAAGAGCCTCTGTGCACCGTGGTTGATTCTGTAGACAGTGGCTCGGGCCTGGAGCGATTCAAAAACTCAAGCGTGCAAAATTCCACGAATCATGAATCTGTTGTTGTGAGAGTGTTGAATTGCTTTGTCACTGTGTAATCTGTCGCTCGCAGGACGCGCACACAGAGGCCAACATCGGGTGGCTCGAGCCGCTGCTGTTCGAGCTCAAGAAGCACCCCGACCACATCCTGCAGCCGTTCGTCGACGGCATCGACGCCATCAACATCGAGTACACGGCGCCCGGCGAGATCTACACCGGCTCCTTCAGCTGGGACCTCAGGTGCGAGGAATGGGGTTCACAAGAGACTTGTGAGCTGGATATCTACGAGTCAGCCGGGGGGGTCTTTGTTGTCCATCTGATAATCTCATTGTTGTCTCACCTCTGCACTTTAATTTTACTCGTGCATTTACCGAACAAAATATTTTCCAAACTGGCAAACTTGAGTGCAAGTTGATGGACACACTGTGGGCAGGTTGCATACCACCTCCTGAGGCGTTGTGCATGTTTCACACTGGAGGTCCACAAAGTGGAGCTTTCCCAGGTCACTTGAATCCGGTACGCTGACGTACGTAAAGCTATCAACACAGGACGCCCCAGACCTTTCCAACACAGCAATCAACAAAACGTTCAACAAAATGCACGACCGTCTCAACTCGTCCGGGGCTGACAGTTTGCTCCACGTATTCACTCCACGTGTGTTTCAGATACACGTGGATCAAGGTCCCGGACCAGGTGATCGACCTCGTGTACGAGCACGGCACGCCCTACCCGTCCCCGACCCTCGTCGGCTGCGCCATCGCAGTCAACAAGAAGTTCTTCAACGTCATCGGCAGGTGCGTCTGGCCACCAGTCAAAGCGTCGTTTCAGGCTTGTTTCCTGGTGGATACGTATTTCACAGGGGATGATGTGCAAGTCTGTGGCGTTGTGTCGACGCAGCGCCCAAGGATTTTTTTTCTTCGGAGCCGTAGAACATCCAGTTTGTTGTTACTGACAAATGTATGGTTTGGGACAAGAGATTGTGACCAATATTTTGGGGTCAACCGGATTCCAAAATGCGTCACAGAACTTCGAGAATTTTCTTTCTTCGCAACAAACGGGGCTTGGTCGCTGCTTGTCTCTCGTGCGTTTTCTGATGTATTTGTGAAAAGCTCAAATCAAACCCAACGGGCACACGATAAGACCATCCCCGGTTGACACAATCCGAAAAAACCCCGTTGCTTGTGTTCGCTGCAGGTTTGACGAGGGTCTGGAGGTGTGGGGCGGGGAGAACCTGGAGCTCGCCTTCCGCGCCTGGCAGTGCCACAGCCGCGTCCACACCATCCCTTGCTCCCGCGTCGGGCACGTCTTCAAGAACTTCCCCTACAAGTTCGATGGGGACAAGGACAAGATCGTGCAGAAGAACCTGATGCGAGTCGCTGATACCTGGATGGATGGCATGAGGAAATATTTCTACGCTGCCACGAGGATCTACGATTTCAAAAATGTGGACTTCACCCCCGAGGAGAAGAAGGGGCTGCTGACTCGAAAGAATGAGATCAGGAAGAAATTCAAGTGCCATAATTTTGAGTGGTTCATGTACTACATCATTCCGTGGGTGGAGCCACCGCCCATGGACGCTGTGTACTACGGAGAAATCATGAACTCAAAGACCAAAGCGTGTTTTGAAGTACTCGAGGATAACTACATAGGAATCTCGTACATTTGCTACGAGCACAAAATAATTCCCAAGAACTACTTCAACATTGAGTCGCGGTTTGGTTTGCTCAGGTATAGGGACAAGTGCGTGACATTTGACGCCCCGAAGCCAAGCCTGAGACTTGCTGAGTGTCCCACCAATGCCGAAGACGCTAAACGGTTCGGCACGTTCCAGATAGAGAACCTCGGGGTGACCTGGGGGTACCTCAAGGCCAAGAAGGTGTTGTCGGACGGAGTGCTGCACTGGTGGTGCGTGACTCAGGTCACTAACGTGCTCCCCGAGCACCACCAGTCCCAGATGCCCCAGATCACCACGTGTGAGAAGAACAACCAGTACCAGGTGTGGATCTTCTCGCACAAGATGGACTACACCAACCTGCCCGATGACATCATCATCAACGAGGTGGAGCACCAGAAGAAACTGGAGGAGGCAGAGAAGAAGGATCTCTGATCACAAAGGGTGTGTGGAACTCAACATTGGAGTGACGTGCAGCCAAATTTGGGTGCCAGGAGATGGAGAGCCTACGTTCTCGCGGCAAGGCTTTCGGACAGGAATTGTGTGATCCTGACAGAAGCTGCTGATCTCAGCTGCACGTGGCTGTAGGTTCTGGACGCCCAGGACCTGAACTCAGTTGACACGACTGGCCCGCGGATTTAACACGGCACAACCGAGGTCGCTGGACACGTTGTCAGGAAATGGATGACGAACCGCAGTGTGTGTGACAGGGCCAACCATTGGACGAAAGACGGGTTTCTCCCCAAACGTTTTCCCCTCCCACCTTCACAGTTACAAAAACGTTTCTTTGTACTTCATCCGTTTTGATTTGATTTTGCGATTTGTTGTTTTCTGTACAGCAAAGCAAAGTCATGGCGTTCAAGGAATCTCGTTGCCGCGAAGTGTGCATGAATGAGTGGATTCTTTCCTTCGCCTCTCTCAGCCTTCTCGAGCTGTTTGCGACGGGACAGTTTCGTTCACACAGATCATTGTTGAACATTGAACTCGTACGATTGCACCGTGGGTGCCGAACGTGCGATTTGTGGAGCGGAAGCCGTTGAGACAGCAGACAGAGCGGGGGCGACGAAAAAAATTCAGGCTCAAGCATCTTATCTTCATCCACTTGTTCTTGCAGAGGTGCGTTCGACCTGTCTTTGTTCAAACAAAGGAAAATTTTGTTTGTTCTCGACCGCTACTCAATGAAACATAAGAAAAACGAAAACACGTGACACGCTGTACTTTTCGGAAATAAAGCGTGGTTGTTGAAGAAATTTGAAATTTTATGACTTGAAACTGGGTCCTCGTGCACGCAGCGTTCAATAAATCAGCCAAATGATTGTCGCCTCGAGCAAAACCTCATTCAAAAGATACATGTGCGTGAAATGATTCCTGTTCTCGTTCGTTGCCCTGAGATGAGACGCGCTCCTTTAATATTTCGGAGAACATGGCCGCGCCACGGGCGCTACACGCCGGAACGTGGTTTCTGCCGCGAAACAAGGACATTTGAATGGAACCAGTTTTCATTGTTCGCGCGACCTGACCAAACATTTCCAGGGCAGCACGTTGTGTTGTTGCATCGTGAATCCTTCTCTGCTTTGAAGGGCGGACTCCGCCTCTGGTTGGGGACTGAATAGCAATGTTCAAATGGAGTGTGGAACTGGTTGTCATACTTCAATTGACTAGGAGACATTTTTGGTCAACTTCCGCGTGTTCGGTCGCCTAAACTCTCTGGATGTCTTCTGCGATGATTTCTCTCGGGTCATCCTGCACTTGATCCAGGATTGGGGCCAACGCTTCAAACGATGACGGATGCCAAGCTCGGAATTTGAATGTTCTCCCTGGCGACACCAAGCGAAAACAGCATATTTTCAGTCACGTTGTTCTCGTTGTCTCTAAATTGCTTTCAAAAGGTTTGAATACGTATTGGTCCTGTTTGCAAAATAACCGTCTTTCATTGTTGGGATTGAGATACCATCACTTGTCAAAAATAAGTGAACTCTCCACAAGTTTTCAGTGTTTTATTTTCACGAAACAGAACTTTCGTCTTGAGCGACAGATTTCTGACTCCCTACGGACAGTGTGTGCAAGTTACACGCAACAATCTGAAGTGCTGCAAATGACATTCCATTTTGCACGCGAGTTCAGGAATAAATTAAATGACGCAACACCTCTAAAGACTGACAGTCGAAGACAAAACGCACAGTGTCATGGCCACATCCACATGTTGCAAAAGCGGTTTGATTGTAGAGGGTTGACGTGAGAAAAAACTGAGGTTTCTCTGAAAGACCCGGTCCAGACAAACAAAGGAGGCATCCACTCTAGTAGAACCACAAAAGCGATCAGTTTTCAGAAAGGTTCAGAACTCACACTGACGTACCCTGTGACTGGTTTGATACAAATGCACAGTTGAGAACTTGATACAAGCTCTCAACTTTACTCTGGGTGAAAAAGAGAAGGAGATGTGGGTACTTGAGTACTCACCAGCTGTACCGTGGGTATGTCAAGGGTCACAGTTTGGGAACATTTTCAGAGAGTGGGGATGCCACGTCATGAGAATGAATATCACAAATCAGCAAGTGCAGAAGACCTAATGAACGTTTCAAATTCTTGTCTAGTGGTGCAAACACGCCAGACGTTTTCGTCGTGCGGGAAAGAATCCAGCTTTTCTGTGGCGTTTGTTCGTTTCATCTGTGGTTACATGTGCCGGTGAGAGAACAGTGAATGAATGGGATTTCTGCTGTACAAATGTAACACAGAGACTAGATCTACTCTTCACTTCAACACAACCACACTTGGAGACATATGGACCTGTTGTGCGCTGTCAAATTCGTGGACGATATGATGATAAAAATAGATGTACGAGTGCGTCAATCGTGTGAAGTGGTTTTTGGAAATTTCCAACAAACGTCTTCATGCAGACCGCAACCAAGTGCAATGGCTACACCCACAAACTCTTGTGTTCAACTTTTTGTTCTGGTGTGAATGGGAAAGTGAAAGTTTGCCAAAGCGCCAAAAAGTACGCAGAGCGAAATTACGTTAGTGATTTGTGAGCAATGATAGATAGCACGTATCAGGACTGTAGATTTGTAGTGCGTACACCCACGCAGTTACAAAATGTTGAACACCTGACGCCACCCACGTCAAAACGCCTTTTTTCCGATCACGTCTTTTTTCAAAGATGCAAAGACTTGGCAACAATTTTCATTCTTTTCTGAAACGAGTGGCCTGAGTACCAAACAGGGTATTTCGACGAGAGAAAACTCATTGAAAACGAAGGGACGCATGATTCTCAGACGTGCACGTCGAACCTGTAGTGAAAGGCCCACACTTGGAAGTTGTTCTCTTCGTCGCAGTCGGCGGCGTGAGGCATCTGGGTCCAGGCGTGCGGCTCCACGGCCCCCGTCACCTGCATGATGCACCAGGTGCGGTGCCTCCCGTCCTCCTTCCGCAGCGTCACCTGCACCTGACCCCACCGCATGTTCCCCAGATAGTTCATTTTCCACAGACCCACTTCATGACTCGGGGCCTCTGGGCAGGTCTCCACGCGCAGGTGGGGGTTCGGGTATTGAAAGACGACGCACTTGTCCTTGTAAGTCAAGAGGCCACTGGACGTGATGGTGAAGATGTTTTCCAAGATGAGTTTGTGGTCATAGCAGGCGTAGGTAATACTGAGGTAGCCGTCTTCTAGAACCTCCCAACACGCGTTGCTCTTGTAGTTCGTGATTTCACCGTGTTGATACGCGTCTCTGGGTGGGATGGGCAACTCTGGTATGATATTGGATAAGTACCAGTCAAAGTTCTTGCACTCCAACTTCTCCTTGAGTTGAAGTCTCTTGTTCAAGGAGTTCACTTCATCCTGTGTGTAATTGACTTGTCTCTGCTCATATACCCTGGTTGAGTAGTAAAAGTACTGTTTGAAATTCTCCCCCATCCACGTATCTGCGATACGCATCAGGTTCTTCTGCCACGCCAGTTGCCACCCCCCGTCCGAGGAATAGGGCAGCGGGCGGAAGGCGTGGCCCACCCGGGAGCAGGGCAGGGTCACCACGGTGCCGCCGCACATCCAGGTGCGGAAGGCCAGCTCCAGGTTCTCCCCGCCCCAGATGCGCTGGTCCGGGTCGAAGGCGCCGATGGAGTTGAAGTAGGACATGTTGACGGCGATGGCGCAGCCGACGAGGGTCGGGCTCCAGTAGGGCCGCCCCTCCTGCAGCGCTGACGCCTCCACGTGGTCCGGAACCTTCACCCACACGTACCTGCAGCAGAAGGAAGGAAGACAGAGAAATGAATCGGACATCTGGCATTTACAACCACAGCACTGAAATTTGTGGCCTGGGCCAGACTTTAGATTGGCCTTTTTGGTGGTGGACGGGAGATACCTGACCCAAACCACAAAGACGCAACGTGGGTTCGTGTTTGATTTGCACCCAAAGACACAAAACTGGTGCGACCGGTCCACAGGTACACCCGCAGTTTGCTTCTGGACAGGACAAATTTTCTTTGAGGACGCGCCTGCTCCTTGCTGATTGGATTTACTTTTGTGCTCGTGTCTTGCCCTATTCATTCTGTGCTGATAACAACACATTCAAGTTTCTGATTTTGTGTTCTCTGAGGAAGTAAACCTTATCTGTCAGGAAATGATAGATCTAGGCAAAACTAGGTGGCGTACCAACTTCATACTGTCACAGATCAAAAATTATTCGTGTCATGACCACTTCGCGCACGTACAAGTACATTCCCACGTTTGGAAAGCAACCCTTCTGTGACAAATACTTGAGGGAAACTGAATAAAAGAGGAATAAAAGATCAATCTTGGACTGATTACGTACGAGTTGCACAACTTTGAGCGAGTAAGTTTCCCAAAGTTTATCTTTTGTGTGATCAGCTGATGGGTGGATTGTTCTCAGTCTTACAAGCACCTCTGGTTGATGTCACAGACCCAACATCGCAACGCTTCTGCAGTCATGAGCTCGCCGGATTCGGGCAGAGTGACCGCAGCCGCCGGGTCAGAGGAGACGCTCAAGAAGTCCTTCAAAAACGCAACCAAGGTTCGAGCCATTCTCTGGAGAGTTCCTTCTTTTTACAAACATTTCCGGGAAAGGAAAAGATTTCCCCAATATGTCAGTGGTGGTAGACACAGGTGCCAGTGTACGAGCTCGTACAAGTCTTGCAACTCTTACACTGCACGAGTTTTGCACGTTTTCTCTTTCAAAGTCGGGATCGCTGTCTCGGCTTCTTTTGTTGCACTCAATTGATGTTTTCCAGAGAGTCACAGAAGTAAAATCTCAAGCTTCTGCTTTGTTTCTGAAGGTGATACAGAAAGTCAGAGACGACTTTGGAGTGGACATTCACCTGAAAACTCCACTCCACCTCTCTCTCCATATCTACATGAGGAAAGCCCAGATTCTCAACGTCCCTGCAGCAAAGAACGGTCAGCAGTTTCTCCTCAGCCCGTCTGACAACTCGATCTGAGCCTTCATTTTGACTCTATGTTCTTTGCCTGTGGTAATTCAGGCATCGCTTACATCTTGCACCAGCGCTACTCTGCTTGCCACGAACGTTTGACTTTCTCAGACAAGCGATTGCTGAGGTTATCACCATGGAAATTTTATGTTCTGCAAGTTCACACTCACTGTCCAGTTTCAATAACACAACGCATACTCTCCACACAGTGACGTATGACGAGCACGCAGGGGTCGCCATCAGAATCCAGGGTCCAGCAAACCTGGGCCTCACCCCAGAAGACCTGCAGGGAAACAGAGAAGTCAGGTTCCCCAAACCTATTTGGCTCCTTCTGCACTTAAAGAATGAGGTTTGCCACATTCCTGCTCAAAGGTGCAAAGTGTTGCGTCAGATCACATCTCACACCATCATCTCGTTCATGTTTCTGCTTTTCTGTTTTGCAGGAAAAGCCTGAGGTTCCTACACTTGCAGACCAACGCAAGTATATTTGCACTTGCAATGGACTGGAAACCAAACATTTCTCCGAGCTTCAGCAGCACATGACCAAGCACACATCACAGGGAGAGGACCAGTACCAGGTAGCCTCATGTGTCAAATGCACCAATAAGAAAGCAGAGCATTGCTTTTACGCGTCACAAGCAGCACAGTATAGGTCGCGCACGATGTCACGAATCGATGAATTTTGGTGTTTTCTCTGCCAAATCACACCAGATCCTCACAATTTTTTCACACAACCAAGAGGGAGTGACTACCTAT
>JAAUXT010128389.1_pt1 | contig 10324 bp, 14 predicted proteins | sample 7278171 | NCBI WGS metagenome assembly JAAUXT01 (sample SAMN14350112, study PRJNA611818) | marine sediment metagenome | isolation source: surface marine sediment (1.8m) | place: French Polynesia: Moorea | collected 2018-08 | reverse complement strand
CCGTGGTGACGTGTGATCCGTCCGCGCTGCAGTGCACATGTTCAATTCCCCGCAGGAAGACCGAGCATGATGGATGCTTTATGCTGCGCTGTCCGCGGTGCGGCCCGGTTCACACTGCGCTGCGTCCCGGCTCCGACAGTCCCGGCTCTGAACCACAGGAATTCAAGTGGCAGAGTGCTGAAGTTTGAAAGATGCATCATTGGGGTTTTGCACAGGCAGGGCAGCGTCAGAATTTTTGAGGCTGGTATCAAAATTTTGACACACAGGCATCAAATTTATTATGATGCCCAATGGAGAGTGTCCAAAAATGGTCCAGTACATTCCTGGTATTGCGTCGAAATGTTGACGCCGCATTATCTGAGTGAAAACCCTTGTACATTGGTCTCCTTCCCTGCGTAGTGGAACGGCAGCTGGACACGACGACCGTTGACGTCACTGTGACGTGACCCTTCTGGTGTGAACCCAGCCCGGCTCGGCTGATGCTCCATACAGCGAACATTGGGTTCAGCCACGGTCGCGTAGATTACAGTGTGAATAGAGACAGAAGAATACGACGCAGAAGCAGAAGAAACCGCGGAGGAAACGCATCATCGTGGGTTCATGTCATCAGTGCGTGAAAACCCTCAGAAACGTTGGGCAGTTGGGACAACACACAGATAAAATGCTGGATTGTGTCAAGAGAGTGCGTACGGGACGGGGGGACACCGTGTGCAGTTGGGACGACATCGTGCAAGTTGAGACCATCGTGATGAAGACAGTGGGGCGAGTCACACACTCGTGTGTTGGAACACACACACAGACATACACATGCACACACACACACACACACACACACACACACACACACACACAGAGTGTTCGGACCACGGAGAGACAGCGAGCACGCCTCTTTCTGCGGGCAACCTCGGCTGGACACGTAACCTTGCCGCAAAACATTCTTGTTTGCCTTACACGGGCTGCTGTTTGGTGCGCAGGGACCACGTGCAGCTGTTTGGCTGTTGTCGTCAGGGAGGTGGGCGCACGACGCTGTGACCTTGTTTTGCTGCGCCGCGTGCGACGCGTAGATAACGCGACGCTGTGAAAACGCGCGCGCGCCGCAGCGCCCTGCGCGACGGCGTCGTGGTCCGCGCGTCCGTCCTCACTCTGGACGCGTCTTACATGGTTTTCACATTGGTGACGCGCGGTCATTTTTTGACGTCGGCGTCAAAATTTAACATTGCACCCAATGGTGGAAATTTTGACATCAGCCCACAAAACGACCGCGCGTCACCCAATGTGAAAACCCCTCAACGCTGCGGCTATCAACAGCGAGATTATGCACGACGTTTCAGTCAAGCCTCACGCCGTCCACCAAACATCGAGTGGAGTTTCATGATTGGCCAGTGCACAAAAAACTGTGCACAATATCATCCATTTGTCCACCCTTGACGTGTGACATGGACCTCAAACGTCGTCCACAATCTCCCTCATGTCACAAACGACAATATAGTTCCGAGGTCAGTACGCTGACCCAAGGGAACAATGTCCCCTCAAAATTCGCGTTGCGCCTTCAGGGTCACGTGAGAAGTCTCTCTACGGTTGCCATGGTTCTTGCGCGTGGGTCACCCCGTTCCTGAGAGCTCAAGCGCAAACTGAAGACACAAGCGCATGCGCAGTGAAGGCTGGTTCTCGTCCACCGCTGCCAGGTCACAAGGTCCCCCCAAAACAGGCTCATGCCATGCAGGCCTCTACACCGCCCCGACCCGAGAACATCCAGACATGCGCAATGCGTCCCGCGGGACCCCGGGCCCTGTGAAGCTCCGTGCGTGAAACGCGCCCTGGATCAATGTATCGAATAGCAGTAAAAGATCTGTTAATTGCTGAGCGTTACAGCGCGGCGCCTCAATAAAGACCCGAGATCAGAGGCCGTGCGGCGCCCGCATCTTTGATCCCAAATGGAGTGGATTCGGACCAGAAGCGGTGGAGCAGGTTGTGTGTCGCCTCGGCGGCTGCGATTGAGCACAAAGGTTGGCGCCGCGTCACACGGCGTCTCGGTGCCTGTGGGGCAGGCAGTCAGGGTCGTTTCATGCTGGACGCGCCATGGCCTCGGAGTCGTATGTATCCACGTCGCTGATTTGTTCAAGGAGGTAACACGTGAAGGATCAGTGTGAAACAGGCCAATGGGTGTTGCAGCCTTTACACGCCACACGTCAATGGACGCTGCGTCCTGCGCGACGTCACTGAAGGATTGTGGGATGAGAATGACTGTCAGATACAAATACAAACTCACTGGCACGCACACTTAAAAGCACCCCACCCACCCACCCACCCACGTGGTCTGCGGTGACACAGGTGAAGCCTGTGCTACACACAGAAACGTCAGTCTCTTCCGCAGCAAACTTCTCGATAAACAGCGCAGTTGGACATTTAATTAATCAGACCCACTGTGACCCTCGTCTTATCAGTGGGCGCGAGGCTGGACACGAACCATCTCATGTTCCTCAGGCTCCGAGGCAGATTCGCTTCGTATATAGCGACACGCAGCGTCCGCAGGTCTGAACCGTGGTTCGCTGTGCCAGGAGCTTATCAGCTCATCTCCCGGGGTATAAAGGTACCCAGAGGATACCGGTACCCGGACACCTCATGCCTGTGGGTATTGGTACCCAGAGGAGTCAACTGGGACAACCAGGCTCATTGGGATGAATGAGGTCTGTGGGTAACTTTAGGTACCCACAGACCTGACGCCTCCAAGGTGGAGGTGGTAGGTCCAGTACCGAGATACCTAAGGTTTGCGGGTTGTGAGGCCTCCATGACACTACCCTGTTTCCGCTGCACGCGCCCCTGCGGATGTACGGAACCAGGGTCTTTCATTGGCATATTGTATCCCTGCGATCTGGATCTGTAGAGACACGTAACGCGTCGGGTATCTGAGTGTACAAGCTGAGGCTGGGTGCACACCACCACCAACGGGGCGGTTTGGACGGGGCGGCCCGTCCAGGTGTGCCGTGCAAGGAATGGCTCATGGAGCGGTCTGGGCAATGGGGCAGACCGTGCACCTGTCCCATCCTGTGAGGTGTGTCTGCATACATTGAAAACACACTGGAGCGATCCGCTGATGGGGCAGTTGCGGCACGGGCCGCCCCGTGCAGCCGGCCCGACGGTGGTGGTGTGTCCGCACCCTGACGTAAGATCTCAATTCTGACCACCGCGACGAACCAATTTACGTCTGTTCGTCTTCACCCCTGCAGAAAGAAAGCACAAAGTCTCCAGGCCCACCGCGCATGACCAAACTCCAGTGTCGCGTCAACGCTACGACGTCATCGCCTGGGCCCAGGCTTCTGAGAGCCCCGGCATACGGCACGCGACTGGGCAGCAGGGCCTGAGTGATTAGGGAATAAAGCGTGCGCTAATGAATACAAATGGCCTGGCCCCGAGCTGATCATTTCCCGGAGGAAGGGCCAGACGCCTCAGACGCACGCTGGTGGCGTCACGCGTCGCGTCCACGTCCACGTCCACGTCACATGCGTCACGTGACGCCTCAGACGCACGCTGGACGTGTCACGCGCCGCGTCCCTGACGTCGTTACAGGCGTCACGTGACGCCATGACGCGAGACCCGCTCTGGGCGTCGTGCTGTGGACGCACGTAGCGTGAATCTGACGTCACGTTCTGGCCTTTAGCCACGAGACTTGCAATGGGGGAATCCCCAGGGGCCATCGTGCGCTGCGTCTCTGTTCCAGGTGCTGCAGCGACGCAGCGCCACGAATCAACACAGAGCCGCAGCGCATGGCGCACCCAGCGTGAACCTGACCCTGCAGTTATGCAGTTCCTCCTCCTGCAGCAGCAGGAAAAAATCCGGAACGTGCTCGGGAGAAGGCAGGTGCAGGGCTCCAGTCTCATTCCACCCGCTAATATAAAATGTATGGGAGTTGTGCCTGTGCGCGGGTCCGCCCGGGCACCGGATCTCTGTTTAACTCGCTTTGCAGCGAGAATCCCAGGTCTCAATGCACACCGCAATTCTGTGCACCACGATGAAGGGTGCCCCCGGTGCTGCAGGCGGGACCGCTCGCTGTCTGGATTCCAACGCAGCTTCGGAAACCCTCGCTCGCAAACAGATAGGAGGAACCTTGGTGCTGTCAGCCTGAAATGTGTCAGTGGAAGGGATGTCTGACATGCGCTGTGAGGCCTGATGCATGCTGGGTGCGTCACGTGCTGCGTCTCTGCATAAGTCAACGTGTGACAAGGGACGGAGACGCAAAGACGCGTATTTTGGCGCAGTACAGTGTGCGTCTCACTTCCAGACGCATGTGAATCCGAAGCCGAAGCCCAGGGCGGAAGCAACAGCATTGTCCCGAGCCTGCACAGCGCTTCCTATACAGACAACAGCCTCCACTCGCTGTGACTGCAGCGAGCTCAGACGCACTGCACTCAGATTCCTCCAGGGGCTCGGTGCACGCCACGTGCGTCACGTCCACGTGCACATCAATGGACGACGCGTTCCTGCGCATGGCAATGGGTGCTGAGTCACAGAACACACCAGTGCGTGCTGCATTCATGTTTCATTCCCTCTTTGGATGGTATCAATTTGAGCCACGCCAATGGGTGCTGCAGCCTGTAAACGCCACACGTCAATGGACGCTGCGTCCTGCAAGACGTCGTTGCGCAGCGACGCTCTCAGCGTGCGCCGAGCGACAGCAAGACGCACGGCTTCCTCCGCTTCTCCTCGGCGAGTCCCGCGCCAGCCTCCGCCCAGGCACAAAGTCAACAGCCTTTTGTTGTGCCATGTGGATGACAATATGCCGCGGCAAACAAGTGGTCTGTGAATAGAAACATTATTCCCCTGGAACGATTGTTTCCTTCCTGTGCGGCGGTGGTTCCCCGTCCTTTCTTTCTTTCTTTCTTTCCTTCTTTCTTCTGTTTCCCTGTCTCCGCCCCTTTGTCTATCTGTCTTGTCTTCGTGACTCTCTGTCTGTCTGTCTGTCTGTCTGTCTGTCTGTCTGTCTGTCTCTTGTCTGTCTGTCTGTCTGTCTGTCTGTCTCTCTCTCCTCTCTCTCTCTCTCTCTCTCTCACACACACACACACACACACACACACAAGCAGACACTGCAGGTCTTTGCACGGGGTATTTCATGAATAGCACATACATGTATAACACAGCCTCGCATCTGGAGATATTCTTCAAGTGGCGAGTATTCTCACGTGCATGCATGTGTTCAGGCCCGTACCACGTGATAACAACGCACAGCAGAACCTGAGGTTAGGACCCTGGATAAAGCTGACGAACAGTCACGCTGCGCCGAGAGACACAGAACTAATCACGTCGCGCAGAGGCGTCTGACCTACTGATGAATCGGCGTCTCACACGACTCGACCCGAACCTGATCCCGATGCTGAATCGGCCGTTTCCGTGCGAGGCGACGCCACCCGAGCTCACGTTTCACAGGCTGACGGGTTGGGAGAGAATCCAACGCGATTTCATCCGTGGTGTGTGTGTGTGTGTGTGTGTGTGTGTGTGTGTGTGTATGCGACCGTTTGTACAGTGTGTGTGTGTGTGTGTGTGTGTGTGTGTGTGTGTGTGTGATGGGAGCCGTTGCAACATGGCGCTGACCTTGTGTGTGCATGGTGTGCTGTAAATTGCAGTGACAGGACGGGCCTGGATACAGCGAGGCCCTCTCTTCAAGCGTTGAACTGAACTATTTCACCCTGTGTGCGACACGCCAATGTGCAGGTCATCAACGACGCCCATCGGAGGCACCAGAGACGCCCTCGGTGGCACAGGCCTCAGCGTGTGCAGCGTGCGGCGCCCGAGTCTGTGGAGCAGGTTCTGTCTCATCAGTGGCCCACGCAACCTGGGTATCAATCCGGGTGTCAGGCGCAGGTGCGGAGAGGCGCGAGCCTCGTTCTGAGGACCCGCGCGACGCAGCGCGTCCGGGAACTAGTGCAGGAGACAGGGAGCTCGACCAATCAGAGCTCGTGTTCCCAGAATACGGATATCAACAAGGAGAAGGGAGCTCCCATGAAGCTGGGTCTGAGCGTTTAGTCATTCTTCCGTGTTTGGTCTGACGGTCGTGGGATTTCAACTGCACACACACACACACACACACACACACACACACACACACACACACAAGCTTTGAATTTTCCCTGGCCAATCTGTGTGGATGTGTCTGGCAGCAAACCAACCAAACCTCTGCCTTTTCCTGGAAAACTCAACATCTTGATCTTCACCTCTTGTCCTCGTCCACCTCCCGCGTACTTTCGTGTTACCGTCATTGTACATTGAAGCGATAGCAACGGCAGATTTTCCATGACGCAACGTCAATGTGAACGCAGCGTGAAACCATGGCAATGATGACATCACGTATGAAATCTGCGTCACACTGGGTGCGTCACACGTGGTGTCTCGGCGCTGCGTTGCACGCCGTATCAGACTTCGCTCACGCTTGGCACGTCACGCGTCCTGCGTCACACTCGGTGCGTCACGTAGTATCTTGGCTCTGACTCGGCTCACACTGGGCGCGTGACGCGTTGCGCCATGCAGCAGTGAGCGGGGGCTGCGGCCGCCCCGCTCCCGGCGGGACCAGCCCCAGCGGCGGCGGCGCGGACTGAGCGGCCGGCCGCAGCGATGGTATCAACGGCGGCAGCGCAGTCTGTGTGTGGTCGGCTCTGCGTCTCCGCGGCGACGCTCCCTCCATCATCCCGCGTCATCCATTACAGAGCCGTCCGCGCTGTGAGAACACGGCGCCACCGCGCGCTCTGCATGACGTCAATTTTCTGGGTACACCCTGAAAAATCTGCTGCGACGTCAAATGGTTTCTGACGTTTCCGGGAGAACGCACACCTCAGTAAAATTGTCCCTCAATGCCGAAAAACGTTCGGGCTTTCCATTGTTGTTGTCAAGCCTGGGCGTGTTTCACACAGGAAGAAGCGCCCACTTGTAGCGCACAGACACAAAACATGTCACGTGCCCAGTATGAACCCGGCCCTCGCTTGGATCATACCTTGGGCTCCAACGTTCTTGTTGAGGCCCAAACTGGGTCAGTCTCGGGATCAACTGGACCGTTGAAACCAGCGGGAGAGATCGATCAGTGCATCAGGAGCCGCAGGGTCGGGCCACGCCGGGTGCGTTCTGCGTGACATCATGTGCGTTCTGCATGACGTCATGCACGTTCTGTGTGACGTAGTGCGCGTTCTGCGTGACGTCATGCGCTCACGCGTCGCAAGCTGCAAGGCCAGGTTCGTTGGGCAACGCAAGAACCATTGAGTGTGAGACTGCCCTGAGAACTTTTCTCAGGGACTCACACATCCTTGGCGTTCAGTTCCAACGTTGCTTACATGAAGGCAGTGACGGGTCGCTTCATGGGTGGGGCGCCCCCTCCCTCAGCAGAGATGGCGCCAAAATGCTTGGAGGCCTGGACCCATCCCTGGATCCGCCCCTGGATCCACGGGTGGAAGGGAACCAGCCATGAGAGAGGGATTTTCCTGCGTTGTCAGCGGGATTGAGCTGGAGATGGGAGCCCGCCGTGGTTCCCGCTGTAATGCACTGCAGGGCCCAGGAAACGCACCGCGCTGCGAGGCCCCTGGGGCCCGCCCCACACTGCGTGCGTCACGCCCTGCGTCCCTGTGCAATTCAATAGGCGCTGCGTCGCCTCAGCGCCACGACGCCCATGGACGCAACGCTGGAACGTGAACCAGGCGTGGGACGTTGGGCCGGATGCATTGTGTGAAGCTTGGCACTCCCAGCAGCGCCCGAACCTGCGCTTCATCACACACAGCGAGGACGCAGCGCAACGGACGCTTTTTCAATTACAACGAGAACATAAAATGGAGACGCGCGTCCGAATTTTACGCGTCCGACATGTTTTGTGAGGCATGCTGCTGGCTCTGATAGAACCCAGGTCACGGGAGCGCGCACGAGTTCTCTTTTCTGCTCTCCTCAGTGAACACGCCTCTCTCTGTCTCTTTGCCTCTCTCTTGCTCTCTGCTTCTTGTTCCTTTTTGTCCTTGACCCTCGCCTGTGGTCGCCATCACTCAAAGCCCAGGTTCACCCTGACGCCCTGTGCATTTACGTCTCGCACTGTGGACTTTATGACCCATTCTCACATTGACACATTGACTTGAACAGTGACGGTGACGCAATGCATGCACTACGCAGCTCCAGGCCTGTGCATCGCGTGTTTCCTCTCTTCCCTCGCTCAGCAAAGTTCAGGCCTCTGACGTAAATCACTCGGGAAATTTCAGCGCGCGCGCGGCGTGTCCTCGGGGTCTGCGTGCGCATGCGCGGGAGCATGGATTTTCTGTCACAAGGAGGAAACGCACTTGACGTCCCATTCTACAGCGGTCACTTCGATATTTTCAAATCAATGTCTGCTCATGCGCAATGCTTCGGTTAATCTGCACCAATACAGGGGATTATCACGTGCCTCGCCTCCGCCTCGGACAAGGCGTTGCTTGATATTCTCCTGTTTTTGGTGATATAAAACACAGGCGGAAAGGGAAACAGCAGCGTTCATTGTGATCCTTTCAGTGCAGCATCAAAGTCGAATCGAAATCGCTCCCTTCACACAAAGACCGCTGTGCGCAACAGAATCTTTTGACTTCGCACTCAAAAGAGGCAAACGAAAAATAAAAATCCCATTGAAAAACGACACACACAGACAAAAAACGTTTCAAAGAGCTCGAGAGAAAAATTCTTTGAAAATGTTTAGAGATTTGTAGTTGGCGCCCAGTACACACGACTAATAGGCGAATACGCTCGTACAAGGTGCAATCTTGACGTTACAAACGCTGTCAACGCACAGCAGTCAGCATCATCAGTGCCAACACACAGCGACTTCCGCCAAAAAGCACAGGAAGGACATGAATATTACACGAAAAACCAAACGCAATTTCGCTGAGTGTTCTCTTTGCCTTTTTTTGCGGCTTTTGTTCTTTGGAGTCCTGGAACGCATTTGATCTCAAATTCATGTGCACGCCTGCTGACTTCGACGCGGTAGCGCTAAGTTTTCTTGTAAAAAGTTGGTGTGGGTGTTGGGCCCAGGTCACGTGAGACAGGTCGGGGACGTCGTGACGTCGATGCAATCGAACGGACCTTGGGACGTGCGATTTCTGTGGATCAAATTCGGTGCAGCAGTGCGTTTCAGACTGAACCTCACAACGGGTTGTTCAAAGTGTCCGACGCAGGGCGTCACGTGCCCGTGGCGTGCAAATTCAACTGGACACGATGTGTTTTGCTGAACCTGCCGATTCTCTTGTTGATTCACTGCTGGGTGTGACGACGCTACGTGACGCAACTGACAAGCGAGGACGGAAGAACCGCGGGACTTGATTCGATTCTCGGGACAGCCAGCCTCTCCCAATCTGCCCCAAGTGTGTGACACACGTGTGACAAACATACAAACCACACGCAACGCACAAAACACAGCAAAACTCACAGGACCCCAGATTCCATTGTCCGTTTCTGAAGTGCTTCTCACCAACACATAATTTACTTCCCCACACAAAAAAAAATGCTTTCAATGACGACCTTGTCAAAAAGGCCCGTGGCAGCACACGGCATCTGAAAGACAGATGACTTCTAGATTGCACCGAGACCTTTTAAACCTCACAATGCTGCAGACAGCGAAAACATCAATTGCTTCGATTGACATAATAGATCCATTAGGCCCCTTTCATCCTTCGGTGCAGCGGCATCAGCCAGGCTTTCACGGCCCGGGTTTCTTCGCGGATCCCTAGTGCCCGGGACACCACTGGGCCCCGCCACATGCAACAGCGTCTGTCATTTGCCCTGTTGCCGTTCGAATCCACAGTGAGTTGGGGAGGAAGTCAGTGAATGGGCAGCATCAGCACCAGCGCGTGCAGTCCGTGCAGAATCGACCCGATACAACGATGTGAGAGTTGTGCTCGTGTGGGGAAGACGGGAACCAGGCTATTTGTCAAGACTTCACCGACTGGGTCTTTTTTGCCTTTTCCAACAGACGGTGGGGCAAAAGCTGCGTCTGATTTTGTTTCTGGTGTTGGTTTGCGTCGTTTGTATGCGTGCGTGTTTTGCCATTTACAGCGTTGTAAACCTCTGGTTCCCATCCACGTTCTGGGCCCCTGCTTCTCCGAGCGGACACATCCCGGTGTAACGTGCCCGATTGGCTTGCGTGCCTGATTGGCAGGTGCAAATCAGGCATGGGTGGTGGACCCATGCCCCATTGACAGGTGTCAATCTGACACGCCTTCAAGGCCGTGCCCCATTTTCACGGGTCAATGGGGCACGCCGGTCAACTGGGCACGCCACACCGGGGCGCGGTTGCGCCGCGCCGCCGCTTCACTCAGGGGCACCGGGGGTACGGGGAGGG
>JAAUXT010109696.1_pt1 | contig 10324 bp, 10 predicted proteins | sample 7278171 | NCBI WGS metagenome assembly JAAUXT01 (sample SAMN14350112, study PRJNA611818) | marine sediment metagenome | isolation source: surface marine sediment (1.8m) | place: French Polynesia: Moorea | collected 2018-08 | reverse complement strand
GCTCTTCCTGATTCCCCACTTCTTTAATTTGTAGAGTTGACTGCGAGCCACCCACCCCGCAAAAAGAACAAAAACCCCCCAACCCAGACGAAGACCCCCCCCCCCCCCCAACTGCGCCGCCCTACTCCGCCGTCAGCCCCCGAGAGGAGCGCGCTTCACGAAGGACGCATCGGCGTCGCGAAGCCTTGTAGCGCCCGAGCGGCGCGCTCCGGTGCAGGGGCCTCGACATCAAATTTTTAAGCGTCCTCCACAAGGCCGCGCTGCGGGCGCCGCTGCTGCAGCGCCTCGTGGGTGTGGCGTGAGTGACACCTGAACCCGACACACGTGCACGTGAACGTCGCTTCTGGCGTGGTGCAGATTGACCTTGAGGTGCACGCGCGGTGGCCATGGGCAATGCGTGAGGCACGAACCTTGTGGGAAACGGGGTCTGTGGGCGAGTCCCTCTCTGTGAGAACCATCTGATGGGAAGGACGGAGCCCGCACACGGGCGAGCTCAGGGTCCGCAGCGGCCGCGACTCCGCCCCGTCCGGCCGAGAGGCTCGGGTCGGGCACCGGTCCACGAGACGGGTGCACCGTGGGGGTGCACCACCAGATCTGTGTAGGAGATGGGTGCACCGTGGGGTGCACCACCAGATCTGTGTAGGAGACGGGTGCACCGTGGGGGTGCACCACCAGGTCTGTGTAGGAGACGGGTGCACTGTGGGGGTGCACGATCGGGACCGGTCCAGGGGACGGGTGCACCATCGGGATGCACCAACGAATCTGTGTGGGAGACGGGTGCACCGCAGGTTCATGGGAGACTGGTGGAGAGGGGAGTGCAGGATCCAGGCAGACTCACAGGTTCGGTCTGGGAGAACCAGCGGTGAGGGGGCTGTGCTGTGTGTTCTTTACATATATATAAATCGCTTCTTGCGATTGCAAAATGGGAAGAAAATGTGTCTCACAAATGCGTGTGATGTGATGGTTGCTTTGGTGAGTACTCTGTGCCAAAACTTGTGAAGTTCAGCGGGGAAACGCCAACCTTGATAAATTTGATACAGACAATAGAAAGTATTTTGCGTGTGCACCTCCAACAAGGGTGTAATTGTTCTCAGAGCGCAGGCCGGGAGGGAGGGCCCGGGCCTCGGGTCCGTCTCGATGGATCCGCACCGGTTGAGAGAGCTCACAGCAGACGCGGGGATCGCGCGGGGCAGCGGCGCCCAGCAAAACCTCATTTATATGTCAACTCAATTGAATTGAGCGAGAATCCAAGCAGAGCTAAAGCGACATCCAGCCATATTTCCTTGAGAGAATGTGATTTGTGGCCGCGCGGCGCAGGAGGATCCCAATGGAATTTGCATCGATGCAGCGAGTCCGATTCGCTCGTGATGCCCAACACCGCCCTCGGCGAGAACGAGACAAGTCCGGAATCGCGTCAGGGGCGCACGTGGCTGTGGGAGCCCCGTATACACAAAACAATAGGGTGCGTTTGTTGCCTTTGTTTATTAAAATCCAGCGTCTGATTCTCCGAGTTGAGATGACAGAAGTTGAGATCAAGAGGCCATCTTCCTGCACATGGTGAACACAAAGACGCACGGGTTGATGAGCGAGTTGATCGGGTTGACGGCCACGATGATCCACACCATCATCCTGATCGGGTACTGCTCCAGAAACATCGACAACAAATACACAACACAACAAGGGATCCAGCACACAATATTGGAACTGGTGACTATGATTATTTGCACAACCAATGGAGTGGTGCTTTGCTGCTTTGATACACAGTCCTTTACTTTTTCTTGTGATTTTTTCAAAGACACAAAAAGTTTTATGTAAATTACAATGATGAAAACCACTGAAATGTGTTGAAAAACAATGACAGTCCAGGTGAACACCTTGATGGTGACGATCTGGTTCTGCGGGTCGACGAAAGGGGAGCACACACTGAGGGGGATGGCCGCTCCGAGAACATAACAGTTAACAACCGACTCAACAACTGTCAAGATTATTGCAATCAACAAAAAAGTTCCAAAAGTTGCAGACAAAACTTTCAACACAAAGGAAGTCTCAGAGAATTTAGATTCAAATGGGTTTCTTGTGATGGACAAACGAGACTGGGCAAGAAGACCCAAAATAAAGGGAGACAAGAAATTGAACAGCAAAAACAAGGCTGAAATCACGTAGCAGGCGGCACTTGACTTCCACGAATGCTCGTGTACAATGTAAAATCCTTCATAGACAAGATCTTCGATCCACAAAACAATCAAGGGAATTGAGCAAGAAATATCAACAGCGTTGACTGCAACAACTTGCAAACTGTTACAGCGACCCTTTTCTGTGTCTCTGCCAAATGATCTTCTGTGTAGAACAATAGACAAAATATTCATGACCAAAATAGAAGCTGAAAATGTGTAGCATGTAATTTTGATTCCAGAATTTATCAGCAAATCGGAACACGACACATACCATGGTGTTTCTGTTGAACACTTTGCTGTTTCTTGTCTCTGACAACAAAATTGATGTTTTTCAGTTTCCAGGTATGCCAGTGGAAAATGTGCTATAATTTCTAGAATTTCAACGCCATCAAAACTGATGTTCACAATGGAAAACAAAGCCAGCTGGGGAATGTTCACAAATGCATTTTGATCAATCATACACACTGGATTGTGTGAAATATTAAGATACTTCAAAAGTGTCAAGTTGTCAAATGCACAGCTTGACAGGTGTGTGATGTTTGTTTCACTCAATTTTATCATCCCCACCAAACTTACCCCTTTGAAGCAATCGACATCGATTTGATAAACATTGCAGTTTTGTATGCTCAACACCTTCACTTTGCTCTCAGCCTGAAGTAGCTGACAAAATCTTTGCATTTTTGTGTGTTTCACAGTCAATGAAAGCATCTCTGGTGTTGTCAAGCATTCAACAGAAATTAAGGAGGAATATTCAAATTGCAGGACCCTGAAAACTGAAAGAGACGTAAAACTGCTCTGTGTTACCTTTGTTTGACTACAGCTCAGCACAAATGTCAAACAGTTGCAAAGCACTGGGCAAACAACATCATGCAACAAACACAGACTTTCATCATCTCCAAATGGACAGTCTTCCTTTTCGTCACACACAAACGCAGCATGAATGCAGACATGACTCTTTCTGCATTTAAACAACATTGCACAAGGCCTTTTCTGCCCACACTGATGTGGCTCTTCTGCTTCATCTGTGCCTAATGGGCAGTCCCACCTCCCATCGCAAATGTAGTTCCATTGAATACAATAGTAGTGTGGACATTTAAACATTGTGTTGCATTCAAACTCTGCACAATGCTGAAGATGTTCACCTTTTTCACAAGGTGCTAATTGACCAGACCTGTTCACAGTGTATGTGCATGATTTGGAGATGTTGTAGCAAACAGGATTGTCTGCACTGCATGAAATCTGATGTTTGACAGCACAGTTGGAGCCTTTGTTCTGATAAGATTCCACAGATGAAACAAAGTGGATGTTCTCTTTGGTGCTGTTCAGAAAGACCCTTTGAGGCGGCTTGGAATCTTCACTGTGACTTGCAACATGTTTGTGAGGAAAAACCCCATTTTTACTGGACAAATTCTCCTCTTGAATGACATATGTTTGACAAGTGTTGTCATGCGCTTTGTAGTGGAAGCGAGAACAAGTTGTTCTTCCATCAGAATTTTGGGAAGATTTACACAAACTAGGAACATGGTGTCCATGTGGGGATAAAACTGTGGGGTCCATCTGGACATGAGAAAACTGGACCTGTGGCAGTAGAAGAGGTCCGACTCCAGCAGACCGCCTGAGAGATACTGGGTCCTGTCGTCGTCGAGTTCACCAACAGAAGCAGCAGCGCTGAAGTACGCTCGAAGTTCCAGAGAAACCTGCAATCGTGACACATTGGTCAGAATTGATCTCCACCAAAAGCCCTGAGAAAACGGAAAGACATTCGTCTCCCACATCAATCACTTGAGAGAATGGATCTGAAACAAACGGACCCCTGTTCTCCCCTCTCGACCCATTGTTTTCCACTGCAGCTGACAATGTGCTGAGTGTGCACGTTACCTCTGGGGTCCACTGCTGAGTGACCAAGGACACAGTCAGAGAGGGAATCTCGCACTCCGAAGCTTCTCTACGGTACAGAGGCTTGATGCGAGCCTGCTTCTCCACAAAATCGGGCAACAGGGAAGTGTCCCAGACTGTTTGTGTGAAATACACGTTATTGGAGACGGACACGTGACGTCGTGGGCGCGAGTTGGTCTGAAGTATCAACGTGGTCCATTCATTCTGCGAGAACGAGAACGACGGGAACAAATCTGTTCGAAGTGACAACGTGGAGACCACGTCCTCCGAATACCACAATTGAAACTGTGAGGGACCAAAGATTGTTCTACTTTTCAGGTCCAAAAGAGGAACTATTTCGACACCCAAAGCAAAACCACAGTCCTTGACTGTTGAGTGATGATGAGGAAAGTGCTGACGACACGTCAGCTGATGTCTCATGGGCTGAGACAGGAAAATCCTCACGTTCCCTGCAAACAGAAATTCCACAAGTTTTGATATTCTCAGGCATAAGGAATACACAGAGGACAGTGAAATGGCTTTCTGATTGGTAAAATAGAAATGTGACACAATTTCTATGTTTTGATCCCACGAAATTACCTTCTACAAACCCTGTTGCTGACAGTGAGAAAAGCAGAATTTCTGGAGCTGCCTGCTCCACAACAACCCTGACTGCAACACACTTCGCAGACAATCTGAACCTGTCTGACCAGTCAGACACCTGTACAATAGTACAGTGTTCAACAGAAAAATACACACTGCATGTGGTGGGCAAAGGAATGTCCATGTCAGGGTCCAAGCTGCCAACCTCCACGGTGGTGGCTTTGCACGTTGTTGTTGAAAGAGACACGTTCAGTGAGAGGGAGCCGTACTCAACGAATGAATACCAGATCAGAACCACTGTGTTTGTGGTGGAGTAAACACTTTTGATGCTGTTCACAGTTGGGTGGACAAAGTCCTTGTTCTTGTTGGATTGAGCAATCAGAGTTTTGTGCTTCTCATTTGTGTGCACCAATAGTGAAAACCTCTGTTGCGCAGCACACGAACAAACTGGTTCAAAGGAGTGACCTTCAAGAACTTTAACACATTCAACAGTGATCAGCTGAAAATGATCCTCATCGTCAGGTTTGTTGTAGGCGGCCACTCCTGCCCATTGACATTGTGCTCCGTTAGCATCATCTCCTTGAGTCTGGTAGCCAGAAAATGTGACATTCAAGGTGAGATTGGCTGGTGCTCTTGTTGTTATGCAGTGAACTTTGTTCATGTTCAAATATGGAAAAGACAGCTGTTTTTCTGTGTCAACAGATAGAACTGTGGAGCATTGCAAAGATTTCGTAGAGAATGCGAGAGTTTGGTTTGTTCCCCAACTCCACCTGCGCAACACAAACGCCAGGAAGGCAGAAGAGGAAAACACTCCTTCAGTTGAACTGTTTGTTCCTGAGATTTTCTTTGACCTTTTTCCAGGTCCATCCCAAATCTCCACATGTGTTTTCTGTGATTCCAACACCGTGATCACAAAATGCTCAAAGTGTCTTGCTGTGAGCAAATATTCCTGAGAAACCACACCTTCAGCAAATGAATAAGTGTGCAGAAGTAGAGCACTGTGCCCGTAGAGCGCTGCTGCTCTGGATGACAGAGGCAGAGACACCATGGTGAGCAGGTCCATCACACTGTACACAAACTGAAGCCTTTTGCTCTTGAGGGGAACATAAAAATGTTCTTTCACTTGAACAATGTTTGATACAGGATAAATGTTGATCAGAGAACGTTTTCCACAAAACTCCAGTTGATTGTTCGTTGCAGGGAAACATTGAACAGACACGAAATCAAGTGTGCATTTTGCTGTACTTGAAGACAATGTATCCAATTCCAAAACAGTCACGTTGATCCTCAGCAATTTGTGTGTATGAAATGAGTAGACTTCTGTCCTGGATGAGTAGAGCCGTCGTGTGTGTTGAGAGGAGGGGGAGGTCCTGCAGCTCAGACCAAACACCCAGAGCTTCACTAAAGGCAGCTCTTCGGCCTGCCTCACGGTTCTGAAATGTCCAGCAGGTCTGTCTGCTTTGCCAACCAAAGAAGCTCGAGCAAAAGGAACAGTCTGACTTGGGTCGGACTCGACATGCCACGCCTTGAAGCACTCGACGGTCGGGTCGGCGCCTCGACGCTGACCGCGACGCAGCAGTTTCACTCGTCCGGCCACTGTGGTGACTCTCAGTTGGTCATTCATGGCAGTTGAAGTGCGATTCAAAACCATGGTTTGCTTTTTCATGAAAAGAAAATTTTCAGACAAATCATTTGTTTTGCTGTGTTGAGAAGAAACCTTCCGGAGAAGAGAAAAGCTGAATGCGCAAATGTAACAGAACCAGTGATGCTTGATGCTGCAGCCAGTTCTCCGGGCTGACGTGTCCGAGGTCCTGGCAAGTCTGTCGGTAGATTCTGCTCCTGCTTCAGTGCAGACACAGCAACAGAGAATGAAAACTTTGAAGTGCATGGCTTGAGATGGTTTGGTGCCACGTGTGCTCCCTGTTTTCTTACAAATCATGCCTGTCATATTTGTCCCCGAATCCAAACGCAGAGTGACTCTTGTTTGTTCCTGCAGTTCTTACCTGTGTAGAGCCGGGGACTTAAAGACAGCCGCCGGTGTGTTGTCTTTTTGTCAAAACTGTTGGTAAGAACAATGCATTGTGAGGATTCCCGGTGGCTTTGTCTTTGTTTTCTAAGGTCTTTATGTTCGCTTTGTGTGTCACAACAACGGCAAATTCTAAAGAAAACAAGTTTTTTGTGGGCAACAATGATTTCTCGTTGGAGCAGCCTGCCAGCATGACGGGGGAAAATTGCGACAGAGTTTCAAGTCAAAAACGCAGAAACGGATTTCGGACCAGTGGTGGGTCTGGCCCTACCAGTTGGTTGGTGAACCTGCCTTTGCAAGTTGGTGTGGTGGATCTGGTCTCACGAGTTGGTGTGGCAGGTCTGGTGGTGTGGTGGATCTGGCCTGACTAGTTGGTGTGGCAGGTCTGGTGGTGTGGTGGGTCTGGCCCCACCAGTTGGTGTTGTGCACGAAAGCGATGAAGATTCTCACCAACGAATGAGAGCAACTCGTAAAGTTCTGCTGGCACTACTTGTGTGGAAAGCAACTGATAACTTGAAGCAGGGCGCATCCCGTGTGAAGCAGGCCCAGTCCTGGTGACGTGACAGGACGGAGGGATTACACGACGCGTAATCCGAGGCTCTGTGCGGATTAGCAGTCTGATGCAAATCTGACAGCCCTGATAATCTCGTTTTCAACTTCCACAATTCTCATTCCGACCGCGCAGCAGATGGAGGACACGGCTTTGAGGACGATTACTAATTCCCAAAGCGTGATTTCAAGCGAGACAGTTTTGCGCTTGTGTGCGCACAAAATCAGAAGTTTAATGTCAGTAGGCCCACCTTCCCGCCTCCTGCAAGGATGCGCCAGAGAAAAGTGCTCTCTCGGGTCCAGGGGGCTTCCCTGGCCTGGGCAAGGCCCCGAAACCCGGCCCCCGCTCCAAAAGGTGGGGCGCATTATGTCCCTTTGGCGTGTTTTGTTTCTCAAACCTGGAGTTCCCCACTCCGAGCTCAGCCCTGGATCCGCAGGAGGTTTGGCTGCTGGGGGGGGGGGGGGGCGCTGTCTGCGCTGCTCGAATCGCACACCACACAGAACCGCACAATGGCAACACATTTCACATCTAAATTGGACATCTATTGGCGGATGCTAATGAGGCAATTACAGCTCTGTCTGATATCGGTTCGTTATTGATCCGAAATCAATAGAATTCACGGCGATCTGCTGGCTCCGGTGCCTCCAGCGCCCAGCACCGGACGATTCCTCAGCGAGCAAAACTCCGCCCTGTCTGCTCTCGCTGTCTTGAGACAACGCTGAAGGGGTGGACCCAAAGGAGGAGCGGGCATAAGGGCCTGTGAGGTACCCTGCCGCGCTCCCTGTGTCTTCAGACTCTCAACGTGCCGCACTGGAGGCGGATCCAAGGCCCGAGACACGTGTTTCTTTCCTGAGCGTCCAGCACGGGCGGGTCTCGGGTGTTTGGGGACCCACTTTGCGGAGTCCCCTGGGAGAGCCAGACCCGACCACTTCTAACCAAGGCTGGCATCAGCATCCATGCCAAATGAAAAGCACACAACACCGAGGCGCAGCTTCACTGGTGGCAGAGCCAGGTCCGTCACGCAAATGGGCCAGATCACCACGCCATCTGGTGAGGTAGCATCCGCCACACCACCCGGTGGAACCACGATCCTTGTGTTTTGTTCAGAGGCACAAAACAAACGATACATGAAGGTCATCCTGTCCAAGTGCAGCACTGCGCCATGAGGGCCCGATTTGCAGAGGATGCACCACGTGTCCTGCAAGTCTTTGCCCATCTTGCACAGTGACTCGCAAAACACAAAACGACGCAGCGTCGACATACGGTACAGTCCTTGACGTGCAAAAGGACGCCACGCGTGACGCACCCGGTTTGACGCAGCGTCTGCTGACGCGCGCAAGGACGCAGCGCGTGACGGATCCAATCAAGTCAATCGGATTACACTTGGCTGCCGCGCGGGGATTTCCGGGGATTTCCCTTGGAATCAGCCGCTCACTCGAGTTTGTTCTCTCGCATGTCGCACACACATACGCACACACACACACACACACACACACACACACACACACGTGACCACGACGGAAAGTCCGGACTCGTACACACGACGACGCCTCGTGCACCACGTTTCCGTGTTGCCTGTCTTCACCGTGCAATGCGATGTCAGCCTCGGGTGGTGTTGGTGATGGTGTGTTTGCGTGGACCGGCAGTGCGGTGTGGTGCGGTGTGGTGCGGTGTGGTGTGGTGTGGTGTGGTGTGGTGTGGTGTGGTGTGGTATGGTATGGAATGGTGTGGTGCGGTGTGGTGTGGTGTGGTATGGTATGGTGTGGTGTGGTGCAGTGCGGTGTGGTGCGGTGCGGTGCAGTGTGGTATGGTGTGGTGTGGTGTGGTGTGGTGTGGTATGGTATGGTATGGTGTGGTGCGGTGTGGTGTGGTGTGGTATGGTGTGGTATGGTGTGGTGTGGTGCGGTGCGGTGCGGTGTGGTGTGGTGCGGTGTGGTGCGGCTCCGATAACGAAGCGACGAGCCGACCTGCTGAACCTTCTGTCGCGCACAAATCCAATTCCAAAGGACGACTATCGACTTCAATTGAAACCATGGCCACCACCGGGGCGGACCGAAGACGGGGAACCCCACGGGTCAGACTCCAAGCGCTCCAGAGAAAAACCAATCCAGCTGAGTTCCACTCTCCACATCTGGTTTCACTCTGGGGACGGGGGTGAGTTGTCCGTTTTCACAAGAACCACATTTGTCCTAAACCATCTGCTTTGCCTCTCCAAAACATCCTATTGTGTTCTCAGGAAAGTTTGACCCCAACTTTGCCCTTTTTGATTACAATTGGTGACGGGGCACTGTAAGCCATTCACGATGACTGGTATTGGAACGCCAGATCCAAATTCCTATGAAAGGGGTCAATTTGTGCATCCAAAATCATCAATGGGTGAGGTCATTAGAGTCTGGCAATTATTTTCGCGATTTTGGGATTCATTCCGTCTGAATTTGAAAGGCTGCACGCGACCCAGGTTCATCAGAAAGTCACACAGCTGATGCTTGCAGCTGTTCTCCGTTGTTTTCAATGGGACCCAATGCACAGCCTCAGGGAAAGCCATTGTTCAATGTGTGTGCACAGCCGTCATATAAAGTGGAGCGGAGCCCCACTGCACTGCGCCGCGCTGTTCGGATCTCCCGTGCTCGGTTCAGCGCTCTGTCCGGATTTGCAGGGTGATTCCAGAGCCTTGAACCCCTGCTTCACTCCACAGCAACCACCCGCTCAAATCAAGGTTTCAATCATCCTGCCTCTGGAACCATACACACATGCAGCTCTGCAGGTCCGCCTTCACGGGTCTCACCCCACAGGCCCTTCCCTTGGAGCCTCTTCAGCAGGTGATGTGCAGGTCCCAGTACCGCATCCGCCCCCGAGGGCCCACCCAGGATTCACCCTGCAGGGCCCACCCACCCAGGATCCGCCCTGCAGGGCCCACCCAGGATCCGCCCTTCAGGGCCCACCCAGGATCCGCCCTTCAGGGCCCACCCAGGATCAGCCCTGCAGGGCCCACCCAGGATCCGCCCTGCAGGGCCCACCCAGGATCTGCCCTGCAGGGCCCACCCACCCAGGATCCACCCTGCAGGGCCCACCCACCCAGGATCCACCCTGCAGGGC
>JAAUXT010149368.1_pt1 | contig 10326 bp, 7 predicted proteins | sample 7278171 | NCBI WGS metagenome assembly JAAUXT01 (sample SAMN14350112, study PRJNA611818) | marine sediment metagenome | isolation source: surface marine sediment (1.8m) | place: French Polynesia: Moorea | collected 2018-08 | reverse complement strand
TTTGTCCGCAAGTTCACATTTTCGCACTGTGTAGTAATGCTCGTTGGTTGGATAAACCTTCCCACTCACTTCAACTGGACACAGGTAATAGTTTGAATAGATGGAATGTCTCCCATAAAATCCAAGGACTGGTCCTCCGCCTTCTTTTGCTCGAACTTGACTCTTGGCTTGTGTCGTTGATCCATACCGAAGCTGGAGGGAACGGAGATCACTTGGTTCTGAAGAAAATCGTCGTCCTGAGATCAACAATTTATCACCAATGAGAATTGCTTTCCTCATTGTCTGGCCGCCTGCATGTAGGGGAGGAGCTGTAGTCATCGCTGTTGTATTTTGACTGCAAAATGTTCTTCAACAAAGACTCGACTCCCCTTGAGATTTCACCTGTTGTTCCAGAAAAGTTCACGATCCTTGTAACTCAAAAATTTCACCACAACTGTCCTTGGCCTGTCCTTGTTGGGTGAGCCAACTCGATATATTCTCTCATTTCTCAACCGTTCTGAAAGTTTGAGGTAATGAACACACAGTCGATGGAATTCAGCTTCCAAATCCTCAACTGACTCAGCTATGCCATGAAACACAAGGTTGGATCACTTATCGTGATTCTCCGTGTCAACTTGTTTGTTCTTCAATAGTTTATTCTCTTCTTCCAGGAAATTCACTCTTCTCAGCAGATCATCCAGCCGTCTCGAGTTCTTCTCAGCCAAATCAGAAACCTGTGACAACCCTTGTGTCAAGTCCTTCACACCACTACCAAGGTCAGTACGAAGATTCTGAATTTCCTCACTGAGCGATGACACTGCAACAGCTTGTCCTTTAAGCAAATCGTCTCTCATCTCAGACAAAAGTTCCACCATTCTATCCATCAAGGGATCACCAGAATCTTGTCTCTCATGTCGCTTGTGGAGTCCTCGGTCTGCAGGAGAAATTTGTTCAGCTCCTCTTTTCGCCATGTTATTGGGCGAAAATATGTTGCTCATCAGATATGCAAAGAATTCACCAAACCTGGATTCAGCCTAAAATAATTTTCCTCTCAAAATGTCCTTTGAACATTCACAAATGATATGTCATTTGTTGAAAACACTCCGCAAAGAACTTATTCAAACATTGAGGAAAATCCGACCGACAAAAATTTTGCACGTCAGCAGACCGCCATGTTCACAGGATCAGCATTATTGTGTACAGAAACCAACTGAACTTTGACCAAAACACCAAGATCGACCTTTGAACTTGGCAAAAGCCAAATTGCGTAGCGGAACATAACCGATGTGCTAAGACAGGGTACACTGACACACAAATGTACCAAAATGCAACACTGAAACGGACAGTGCAATTGACAGGACCTGTCAAGGAGAAATTTTCCGCAAAGTCCCCAATTATCGCTCAGATTCAACTCTGATTCCGACTGTCCAACTCAACATCATCAATTGGACCGAACCTTAATGGCAACAACTAAACCATGAACACTAACCGTCACAATCTGTGAGAACCGTATCCACTGAATCAATCAATTGCACCACATTTTCTTCGGTGACCAGCTCGCAGCCTCCCATGTTGACCTCCGTGCAGATGCCACGTGAATTGCTTCACGAGAAAATGCTTCTTTCTTTGTTAAAATTGGTATCCTCACGTTGAACACTTGAACCGTGGTGTAACTTCTCCAGAAAAATATGGTTTCCCATACACTTGAGAGCAACAGGGTTAATGTTGCCGTGTTTTTCAAAATGTGCCACTTTTGGATGTTCCCCCATGCTGGCATTTGATTTGGAGAGGATGTTTATCATAACAAATATGGCAGCTGGAGGAGAAGATGGGCAGCCAAATGGACCTGAAACAGAAGCGGATTATGACATGGAGCAGAGTCAGGACGAGTCGCCGATGGAGCTGGAGTCGCCGAAAGATTCGGAGATGAAACTGAGCAGCTCACTTCAGCTCATGTTGTCTTCCATAGCAGAGGAAAGGAACAAAGAGTTCACTTCCCATAAACTTATTTCAGATGGTGGGTGATCTCGTGATGTTTGTTGTTTCCGAGATTTGTGTGTGAGAGAGATTGAAGCAATGAGAAAACACCCAAATAGATCCGCTGAGTTCAGTGTGATGTACGTTCAGTGGATATTTTTCTGTTGTGGACACCAAGTTTGTCATGTGAGTTTCTTCGACTCAGCAGATTCATCATGACTCATCTGGGAAAGGAAACCTCGTAAAAATGTGCACGTCCCTCTGTGTGTGTGTGTGTGTCTGTGTGTGTCTGTGTGTGTCTGTGTGTGTCTGTGTGTGTAAATGGTCTTGTTCGCACACATGAGTTTGGACGTCGAACCTTTTCTTTCAGCTGAGTGTGGTTTCATGCTGGTAGCGAGGAACACTTTTTGGACGGATTTGTTCAGAAAGTATTTCATTGAAGCGCCTCAGGATGAACAGAAAGACGACATGCTTTTCTACGTCAGAAAATCCACTGCCAAATCCAAGTTCCAAATTCCACAGGTACGTATTTCTAATCGACATGTTTCTATCCCAAGTCTGGTGGTCACAAGTTTTCAAATTTATGTCTGCTGAATGGTTCTTTGGTTCTGCCATGTAGTCCTGAAGCGATCACATTGCTCCACCAGACACTTATTTGAGTTTGTCTTTGCAGACTGAGTTGGAAGTCTTCAGAAAATCATCAAAGAATCTGCCAAGCCTTGACGACCCAAACAGCAATGTGGATTGGGAAGAGACTGTGTATCTCAACCTCATTTTGCAGCAGGTGGGAGAAATATGGACGAAATTACCAAAAGACAATGCCAGCAGTTCAACACACGAGCGTCTGAATTCTGTTCTTCGTCTCCACCGTATCTTGCTGCCAAATAATGTTTGATAAAGCACGTCGTTAGATCAATAGTGGCTCAGAAAAATTGTCCACGATAAGGCGTACGTGACTTCACTTCGGGTCGAGGCCATTCTTCTTGCGCATTGGTGTTGTCATCTCAATCTGGTGTCAATTTGCAGTTCGAGTATTACGTCACATGCGCTGTGTGCACCCGAACCGGAGACAGAGAATTACAAATACTCAAAAAGTACTCACAGGTAAAGCGACGCAATCTTTCCTGCTGGTCTCTTGATCTCCACTCAGCTGACGATCCACACACAAGTTGCCAAGTCACTGAGTCAACGAAGGCCACTCTTTTCTGTCGCCAATCTCTGACTGGGTAACAAACACCCATCGCCCTCTCCCCCCCCCCCCCGGCCAATAGTGCGTCGGCAATTTGTGTATTTTACACACAAAAATTGACGGAATCATCCGTTCAAGTTGTTCAAGTTTGCATCTTGTTGCAGAAAGTGTACGCCTCACCTAGTCGTCGTCAAATGGACAGCAAAGGATCACAGGAGGAAATGACATATCCAAACATTTTTTTCACTGTAGACAACTTTGAAGAGGTTGGTTGGCTTTTGCAAAAACCAGAAAGTGAAATTTCCAGAAAGTTCACGTTGGTTTGTCAGCTTGTATCTGATCTCCGTCGTTTTTCGTGTGATCATCGCAGGCCTTCGCAGACATCATTGTTCGTGATAGCGAGATGGTTTGTGTGGAGCTGGTCGCGCAGGACCGACACGGTCCGTTCCAGGGCGTCATCTTCCTCGGCTCCATACGATACGACGCTCTCAAGAAAGTCTACGATACTCGGGTGGGCAACGAGGAAATTTCCACCGGAGACAGTGACGTGCGGAAGGACGTGTTGGGTTCCGTCGCACGTGCTGACCTTGCTACGTTGACTCTTTCCAGACGAGCATGTCTCATCGAATGGCGCAGCGAATGTCCCTGGGCTGGTTCAAAGGTCACAAGCGGGTGGAGTACGTGCGGATGAGGGGACCTGGTTCCAAAGGTCACGCGGAGATGGCTGTCTCCAGAGTGAAGGGATCCGGCCCAGAGACGCCAATCCAAACTCCCGACTCCGAAAATTTCAACTACGAAGACTTCGAAGAGGTGCGTTGAAATTGATTGACATCTGAAAGTCAGAAATGAATCGAAAGAAAGAGCGAAATGAAGGAAAACTTTTCATCCTGCTTGTTTCCGGAGAAAGTGGGGTGACATCAGAAAAACAAAAGAACTTTTGTTTGTCCACACAGGATCAGTACGCGCACCGGCGGATGAGTGACCCGAGTCAAAGCTGGAACAACTTCCTACGGGGCAGTTTCAAGCGCTCTGGCATCAGAAAATCCCAATCTGAGACGGAGAACGTGGACATCATTGGGGACGGCACTTCTGAAGTGGAAGCAACCCACATAGAGGACGGTTCGTCTCTTCCGCTTGAATTTGGCACAAACATCCAATGACAGTTCGTCCTTCTCGCAAGATTCTGACTCAGCTGGGGTGCGAAGGTGTCTCGCTGTTGACGAGTTTGTTTTGTTCAGAACTCGATGATGAGAGGAAGTTGGCGTGTGTCTGCACTGCCAATTGTTCCTGTTCTTGCGTTTGGTGATAAAGCTCAGCCGGCGCGTGTCTACACTGCCAAATGTTCTCGTTCTAGAGTTCGATGATGAAGCTGAGCACTACAACGGTTTCTTCGGGAAGTCGTTCGGCCAGGCCTGGGGGTGGTTCAAGGAGCGAAAACGCGCTCAGAGCGTCGCCCTGCACGCCTTCCTCACCTACGTCACGTTGCCATGGCACCGCATCATCGCAGGTAAGCTGCAGGGTGAGGTCACACTGAGCACGCAAGTAGAGCAGCTTATAGAGGCTTTTCTTTCCAGTCCACGTGAATCTCTTGCTGCCAAGGAGAATATACATGTTTAGGTTTTGTTTGTTTTCGAGTTCAGTCATGTTGTATGCTTTGACAATTAGTTTGGTACATTTTTTCTGTGTCTTTTAGCGTTTCGTATTTCAAAGTTCACGTGCGATTCTTTTTCTAATGGTTCGCATCCCCTTGTTTCCCCCTTGCGTCAAGCTTTCAAGGAGAGAAATATTTGTTCATCGAAATCATTTTCAAGCAAACTCACAGTGCAGAGAACCATTAGACACTGAAATTTTACGACGTCAAATGTATTTTGTAGCATTATAGTTTGCTGCAGTAATCTTACGGTGCGCTCTTGTGTTTTTGTGTCTTGCAGATGTGTTAGAAGTGCGACAGGAATCCATCCTTCGATTCTAAGTTTTGCGGTGCTTGCACGTTGCGTTGTAATTCCAACAAGTGATGCCTGCTATGTTCAGTGACTTTGTGAGGTTACGAATTGCGAAAGTTAGGTGAGAAAAGAAGGATACAGAACCGTGGGCACAACAAAACATGGTTTGAAGCAAAATCGTTTGATGACGCTAGTCAAAATCTTTTTGTGATACTTCAGAAGATGAACCTACTTGAAGTGTGCTCTTGTGTCAAAAAGTGTTTGTAGCTGCGGAAGTGTGAGCAGAATAGGGTTCTTCTCAATCCAGTTGAACTTTGGTGAAAACCGCTCCGATTGAACGGTGTTTGAAATTCAAACGAAACTTGACGACGTCGGGTGCCAAGGTTGAGAATTATGCAATGGACCAGACGTAGCTTACTTGTTAGATTGAGTTTTCTGATTTGGACTCGGCGTTGGAAAATAACGGTGCACAAACGCTGGTGGTTTCACGATTGATGAAGTCACAAGCGCCGTGTGTTCTGCTGTGTGCAGCACTCCTTTTTCCAAAAAGAAAACAAAAAACTCATCATCGCTCAAAGGTCAACTTCATTCCGCAGTTTGAGGGTGCCCGTTTTTCATTGTTTTAGTCTGCGCAGTGTGTTGCCATTCCATGTAGCGCAAATGTCAACGTGTAGTGAGAGTAGTTTCAGATGAAAAGAGTATTATCATGTCGGCTGAGCAAAGCAAACGTCAATCTGTGCTATCGGTGTGCATGAAATATCGCTGTTGTCGTGACTCACCACGTGCACATTCACTTTCATCGTTGTACGTGCGGTTCTTGTTTCCCATGAAATCACGTGTTTTTTTCGTGAAATTTTGAGTGTGAACGGCAGTCGCATTCCATCCGTTTTGGATTTCAGGAAAAGTTCCTTTGTAGAAAGTTCGAAAGGGTCGATCTGTAGAAGACGAACTGTACAAACTGGTGAAGTGCGCCAGTGGTTTTCAGTCTTCGTCCTTCATTCATGTGTTTTGGAGACAGTGAATGAATTAATTTTATGGGTTTTTCATGAAGCAGCCTGAGAGAAGTTGCGAGCATTTGTTGAACATCAATGGTGCTGACGTTGTCGTGCGCAATTCTGCATACACGTGGTTGTCGACAAGCATTAAAATATTCATGATCGTGTGAACAGAGCTCTATTTAATTTGTACATTATTGTTGATGAAATATAATTTATTTACAGAAGTATCTGGTTCCACGTTCTCGATGAATTGTGTGTGTGTGTGTGTGGGGGGGGGGTGCGTGTGTGTGTGCGAGGGTGTGGGTGTGTTCGCAGGGAAAATGTATCGTTCACTTCGTTGGCTGCAAGGGGTGACAAGGCCGTGAAAGTTTTGGATGCTTCTGAGCTGCGAGTATTGTGAGCGTAAAATGGTGGACGCTTGAACGTGACGGTTGACCCAAGTTAAAAATCCCTGCACGCTCTGTTTTGTGCATGCACAAAACTTGTGCGCACCCAGGTCCCCCTGTGCTTCTTCACGCGGTTGGCCAGAGTGATTTGTGTTTTGCAAAGTGGGAAAATAAAACCTTCCTTTGGCCCTGATTCACACTGCATTACTTTCACCGTCTTGTTCGCAATGTTCGTTGCAGATGTGACGGACGAGTCGGAGCCGGTGCAGAGTCCGGTCCTGGGCAGCGCGGGGCTGGGCATGATCTGCGATGATGTCTGATCTGTTACACTGAAGCCATTTCTTCACTTCAATGCAGAGGAATAAAGGACAGCACAGACACCGTCCGATCCAGAACCGCAGAAACTGTTCGAGTAAATGACGTCTGCTCAACCCGAGAGTGAACTTGTTCAAAGCTCTTTTCAGATCGTTTTGTTTGTTCGATTGGTTTGTTGGGGTGACAGTGAATTCTGTGCCAAAACAATGACAGTGCCATGTGCACCCTCAGAACTGCCAGCTGCTGCTCCTTCCCTCACAGGACTTCGCCCAAATCCAGGATTTCACCGAGGGATAAGTCCCGTTTCCCGTGGATGAAAGGGCCGATGTCAACTGAGAAAAATGAAATATGGGAGTTGAATCCAAAATAAGCTGTCAGGCGACCTGGTCCCGCCCACTTTCTGCGGGACAAAAAACCCTGTGTCGCAGTGATGTCAAATTCGACAAATCTTCAATCAGGTCAAGTGAACTTAATTCTTGCTGCCAGTTTTGTTTTGACTGTGCCATGTTGGAAACAATTTCCACATTAAACCGCAAGATGTACAAGGTTTCAGTTCGCATTTGTTTTCATCACTTTTGTCCTGTACGGGTTGGCCGTTTTCGGGCGTGCGTTCGTGACCTTCACGACTTGCAGCAAAGGACGAAATGACCTCCAAGCCGTGCTGACGCCTTGGTCCGGACCACGGCGCTTCAAATTGTCCAACTGCAAGTGAATCAAACTCCTTTTTTGCATGCAGGGGGGCTCAAATTCGGAATTTTGTTCAAAGTTCCACTCTTGCGGGGTTTCCCAAGGTTGTCTGCACACACACACACACACACACACGCACGCAGGTCAATGCGATTGAAGCACCCTGCAGCATCGTGGACAAGCGTGAAGCGTGACAGGATCAAAAGGAGTTTTTTTGCGGTCCTTTGCGCAGCGTCAGCGGCTGAACCGCGTGAGCCACTGTTTCAATATCCCAAGGTCAGTCACAACAAAGCTGTGCAATCCGTGAAGTGGTTGACTTTTAAACCATATTTGGTCTCTGCAGTCAATGCGCGCAAAGCTGCAGCCACACATACCGGTACATTTAGCACTTCAAGAACTCGCAACCAATATGACACTTGTTTTGTTCACAACAAACGTTAAAATTTCCAAACAGCCAACATACACAGATCCAGCAGCTGAACAAACGTACCCAAACATAACAGATCTTTGTGTCTCTGAACCAGGGCGTAACGTCCAATGACTGTGTCCATCAATAAATATGCACGTAAACCTGCAACCTGAACGAACGAACCATCCAACAAGAGAAAATAGATCCACGTCAACTTCGAGGCTCTCAGAACAGTGTGATGATAAATATATTGCTTGATTTTGGGCGTTAGTCAGGTCACTCGTGTGGGCGAAATGTCACACTGGACCACGCTGCACACACGCACGCTGCGAATGCGCTTCCGTATACAAAACACAAATTCGCGCGAAGGAAGTTTCACAGCATGATTTCTGTCAACAATTGTGTGAGAACGTAAAGATCTTTGTCTTGCTCAAACACAAATCTTCATGTGGAGAGTCAGATGAAGGATTCCACGTCGCTTCCACTACTCAGCGCGGCCACGGGCAGCAGGGCGGGATTCTGCTCCAGCGCGTACAGCTGCAACACAAACAGAGACACAAACGTCAACTTCAAACGAAAACTGCCGTGCGCAAATGTGCATAAATTGTCGAGATCTTCGAACAACAGCATCCGTTTCTTTTTGGCAATTCTCCTTGTTCCATGGCAGATTGGTGTTGTGGATGCACGCGTGTGTCGAATGCGTCCGCTTTCTCTCCCGCTGGTATACCACAAGTCCCGACTCACCTCTCTGCTACTGTGCAGTGCGTCAAGTTTCCTCATGTGGCTGTAGAAATTGTGATTCAACTGGAACTCGGTGAAGATTTCATCGAAGACGCTGTTTCCCATCTGCGCGCGTCTCGCCTCTGCAGTGACGTCATTCTTCTCGTGCCCGACGTCAAACGCGCACCCTGCGAAAAGGTGCGTGCGCATGAGCGCGCGCAAGTCTGCTTTCGCATCTCTCTCACAAGCGTGCACCACGACAGACCAAAGAACACGTGCATGGAACCTGAAAAGGATCCCGCAAACAACATGCGCTCTTCGAAAACGAGAAAGCAGAGGGGCCATGTGGGTGCAACTAGACTTTCAAGCAGATAATCAGCCGCGGGCAACGTACATCGGCAAGAAGCACTTGTCCCAATCCGCCAATGCCCCAGTCAGCAAATGTCGAAGTCAGACAACAGAGACCTTTAGTTGCAACACGTGCCACGCTCCCGCGCCACATGCGATGTCCTGTCCCCAGGGTTTACACACAAATCCGTGACATCACGTCACTTCCAGACCCATGCGACGCACCATCTTCATGCGGGAAACGCTTTTGCCACATAAAAATTTCTGTATTGAAATTTAGTGTGTTTAAAGGACAAAATGGTACATAAATTTGTTTGTGGATGCAAGGGGGGGATATGAAGTTTCACCTGAGAGAAGAATGCAATGCTGGGTAGCTGTTTTCCTGGTGAATTCTGCTTGTTTTTGAGGTCATGTTTGCAGAGTGAGAAATGGCACTCCGTGTGGACTGAATGCAGGATTACAATTTTTGAATTGAGCTCAGAGACATGTCCATGGTTATGTTTGACAGGTGTACTTCTACCCAGACATGGATATAATCCTACTCAAGGAAGTGAATGCGATCAATCCTTACAGAACTCCTGCCAAATGGGCAGAAGTTGAGGATAGGGCCAACGAGCAGATTCGGAAGCTGAGGGAAAATTGTGATGAGTTGACAGCTCGCACTTGTCAGGATCATTGTGACTTGCTTGTGAAGCATTTCAATGAGAAGAACACCAAAATGTTGAGCAAGTGAGTTCATCTATTCATGTGAGGTGTGCGTGTGTGTGTGTGTGTGTGTGTGTGTGTGTGTGTGTGTGCAAGGTAAAGTATTGTTCACTTTCAGATCAGGCACCAATGAGCAGTACAATGACAAGATGCATTTGCTGCAAAGTGTGTCGGAGCTGAAGTGCAATGCACTTGCGAGGTTGAAGGCGCAGAAAGAGGCCAAAAAGAAGGAGAAGGAGGTGAAGAAAAAGATTTGAGGCTTGCAGCGATGCAAGCAGCAAAAGCAGGTCTGTACCTCCCCGTCCCCCCCCCCATGGAGCACAAATGAAGCAGGTGACTCATTGCAATTTTTCCTGGCAGTGACGCCACATATGGAACAGGACTTGCTGGTTGGAGAGGAAGGCAAAAACAACTCACAAGGTGGTGCCGATGCTCAAGAATCATCATGTGATGGGTCTGATGGTGCGAAAGCTTTATCGTCATCATCATCTGAGTGGCCATCTGCAAAGAAAAGTGAGTGAAGGCATTGTAGCAATCAATACAGGATTACTGCGCACAGGATGTTTTTAGGTGATTTGAACCTTGAAGCATACATTATGTATAATGTATGGTGATGGTGAAAATCACCTATAGGCATCAAAAGGCTAAATCTGTGAACGCGAGTTTGAAA
>JAAUXT010039656.1_pt1 | contig 10327 bp, 15 predicted proteins | sample 7278171 | NCBI WGS metagenome assembly JAAUXT01 (sample SAMN14350112, study PRJNA611818) | marine sediment metagenome | isolation source: surface marine sediment (1.8m) | place: French Polynesia: Moorea | collected 2018-08 | reverse complement strand
GTTCAGAAGGAGCTTGGCCTCCCCCCGGATCGCACCAACGTGAGCGGTGGCGCCATCGCGCTCGGGCACCCGGTCGGCGCCTCGGGTTCCCGCATCACGGCGCACCTCACCAACGAGATCAGGTGCGTCCCGCGTGGGTCCCGTTACACCTGGTCTTAACTTGTGTCTGACTCGCTTTAAATCACTCGCTCTCTCACACACACACACACACACACACACACACACACACACACACACACACACACACACACACGCAAAGAACCGGCGCTGCCCAGTCCTCACAGTTTGTTTTGCTTGAGTCTCTTTGTTGTGATCTGGTACTGTATGTCAGGCGCCTAGGTGTGCAATAGTTAAGTGTCCGAAATGCTCGGAGCACCGTGCAGTTAAGTTGGGTTGGACGGGACGGACGGCGAACCGGAGTCGGGGCTGCACGTGTCGACGTCAAGTGTAGATCTCTACTAACCACCGGGAGGGGACGTTGCTCAGTGCTCGCGTGTCGTCACCCATTTGTGAGATTTGGTAGAGAAGGGTTGCGCAGAAGGTCCTGAAAGGTTCAACCCGGGCCCAGTTTTCACACACAGTGATCCTTCCGGGACAAGCGGATGATCCTCCTCCTGCACAAAGAAATCAAATCTGTCAGGACTGCACACCCCATTGCTCGACGTTCCCGCTGTGTGGCGACACGTGTCCCCGTCTCGCTTAGCCTCCCCTTCCTCAGCATGCGTGAACACGTAGTTTCTGCCTGGAGTCGTTGGCCGGGTGCGCGCAGGATGCGCGATGCGATGCTCAGTGAGTGACCCCTGCCGTGTGGGTTTGTCGCGCACCACGCGTCCCGTGTGAATCCGACCGTGACTCGGCGCATGCGCTGTACCGCGGTATGTGAGTGAGTGTCGGGTTTCTGTGTCAGGTGCCTCCTCCTCCTCCTCCTCTGCCTCCTCCCCGGGAGACGCGGGGGCGGGACGCACTCTACAAGGTAAGGGCCGCTTCGCACTGCGTCTGCCGCGCGCGACGCCGCCTCGGGCGACGCGTCGCTCCCCGAATCGTGCAGGAAACTGCGCGTTCGGACACGCTTGCGGACGCAGTGTGAACCCACACGTCGAATGACGCCAATTTACTCACCTGTTTCCTCTGGTTTCCCTCGCTGCTCACACCGCGCACTTGTTTCCACGTGACACGGCTTGCTTGAATCCGGGGCGGTTCCCGGGGTCGGGCCCCTCAGTCCCGATCTTCGTCCGCCCCTGGTTCCCTTGCTGCTGCTTATCTGGGTGCCTCTGCATGTCCTTCACGTGTGCGCTGGTGGTTCGTGTCAACGTGTTTTTAAATGATCTCAACGTGCTCTTTTACACAAAAAAGAATCTTTCAAACTTTGTTTTCACGCAGTTTTGGGGCGATGTTGGTGAGCGCGCCCTGCGCCAGCAACTCACGTCACGTGCACCGCACTACGCCTCGGTTTCAGCTGTTCCTTACTCATGACACTTACCTTTGTTTCTCAACATTTGTTCAGTGCGCGCAGGCGCACATCACCATCACTAAAACTGACCGTGGGACAAGAGGATCTCTGCCCTTGAGAATATTGACTTCAATGGTCTGTGACCTGAACACAGCGAAGTTGTTTTGTCGCAAGAATGGCGCTGCAGTCCCAAATGAAATGTTGTTGTTTTTGTCTCTCTTCCCACGTGTTCACAAAAGATCGCTCTCCACACGTGTTCACATGTTATCGCTCTCTCCCTCAGGAGGTCCGCGCGTCGGCATGTCCACCACCACCAAGATGGCGATCAACACGATGCTGAACCAGCGGCGCGGCGGCGCGGGCGGCGGCGGATACATGACGCCCATGTCCAACCCGCAGCAGGTACGGTGGCGGTCTCCAGCAGGGCGGTGGGCGGGTCCCGGTGGGAGGTGGGCGGGTCCCGGTGGGAGGTGGGCAGGGCCCGGTGGGAGGTGGGTGGGTCCCAGTGGGAGGTGGGCAGGGCCCGTTGGGAGGTAGGCAGGGCCTGGTGGGAGGTGGGTGGGTCCCGGCAAGAGGTGGGCGGGTCCCAGCGAGAGGTGGGCGGGTCCCAGCGAGAGGTGGGCGGGTCCCGGCGGGAGGTGGGCGGGCGTCTCGACTCTCGTGTTTCACGCCGTGACAGAATCACATCGCAGAGAAGTGGGATTCCTTTCGCTTGACAGCAACAGCGTGTGAACGGACGCGCTCAGGGGCAGGAAACACGAGGTCTGGGACCGAGCACTGTCTGTAGTTCGCTCTGCATGTAGCTTCGTTGTCTTCGTTAGACGTGCGGAAATCAAATTTTTCTTTGTGTTGTGAATTATTTGATGACCCCAGGTCCAAAACTTTTCAGACATCTGTGATTAGAAATCTTCTCTTTGGGTGTTGCGCGTAGTGTGGTGGGATGGCGCGTGAACGTCAAGATCTGAGACCAGAAGCGACGGTTTGGGATGATTTGGTGTTTATCGTGAGGACATAAAGTTTCTCTTCTGGAGATTCTTTTTCTGACCACCACGCGGCCTCAGATCTTGTTGATTGCGTATTTGTTGTTGTGTGGGTGAAGTTCTTGTTCTTCGTTGACGCGTTTCTCGGCTTCGCTCTCAATGATGTCGCCTGTGACGATGTTGTCCACCTCCTGTGTAGAAGGCAGGCGGCGGCGGCGCAGGGGGCTTGGGCGGCGCTGCTGCCGTGAGCAACGCCGGCGTCAGTGGCGCCACTGAGCGGAACAGCCTGCTGACCGCCGCTATGCGCGCCATGCTGCAGGCGTCCGGGACGGCGTCGGCGTCGGGGACGAACGCCACCGCCACGGGCGGCGCTACCTTGCAGTCGCTCGTGTCGTCCCTCGACAGCCAGAAGACTACAAAAGTAATGCTGCATACCGCTGCTTCAGTACTAATTAAGTACCAAGTGCGCTGCTGTACCATGGGCGGTGATGAGATCAGGCTAACTGATGAGAGGATGTTGGATGCTGGAGAATGAGAGATGAGAGGCACGTGACTGTGATGCGCACAGCTGATTGGATGGTGACTCAACGTCTCGTGAAACCTTCCAGTTGCATTTCCCGCGGCGTATCACACATTGAATTCACGTTTCAACGCTGTTCACGTTCAACGCTGCTGCTGGGCTCTTAACACGGGCTTGTTTCTGCGGATGTCCAGTGCAGAGTGACTGTGGGAACGTGTGCAGAGGTGGGACGAGGTGGGCGAGGGGAGGGGGAGAGGCGCGCAGGGCGGGGATTGGATGTTGTTCGTTGTCAACGTCTGTTTTCTCTTGTCCTCACTCCTCCACCAGAGCGCTCTGTGTTCGGTGGTTCTTCTTTGAGTACAATAGTGTACTGAACCGAAGTACATGAGCATGAATGTGCAGTAGTTGTTGATATTTGGTTGTGATGTGTTGTGTTCTAGTGTGTTGTTGTGCCTGTGAATATCTAATCTGGTGTGATTGGGGCCAATAATGTAGTTTGCAGTCGCTTCATTGTGTTCACTGCTCAACTGGCTTCCAAAACTAAACACTAACCAGGACTCCCCTTGCGTGTCCCACAAAAACTCCCCAAGTGCAATGAATTCGGCGGCCACTTCAACGCTTGAGTTGATATCTGCCATTTTGAGTTTGTGTTGCATTCGGGGCCTCAAGTTGCTATCCGCCCCCGGGTCACATTCGACGTGGCATTGCAGGCTGGAAATCAGTTTCACTCTTTTTAAAAACTCTTTTTACAATTTTGAAAATGGTACTCTTTCTCAAACATGAAGTTATTTTCATAGATGGTTTCTCTTTCACATAACAAACCTGTGCATGCAGAAAAATAAAGCAGAAAGGAGAATAAGTTGACCATTGCAGAGGGAAGAAAATTTAGCTGAGATTTTCCAGGGTGAAATGCCACGTGACACGGGGGCGTGGTACGTCTTGCAACGAAAGCTCCCAACTGCCAATGGCCGAGACTCGAACACGCTGAGTGTCTTTTCGGGAAGGAGACCGCTCAGCCAATCAGACAGCGCGACACATCTGCCGAACCCGAAAAAGTCACTCGGTGTCTTTGGTCTCCCAGTCTGTGAGCGCGTGTCGCCAGCAGTGTGCACCCGCCCACTCGGCTCGCACAGCGCCGCCGTGTGCGCTCATGCACAATTCACCGGACTTCGACACAAATTTGCTGTGCTGCGTGTGGATTGAAAACGTTCGTTCTTTCTCGCAGGCGATGCAGCAACACCTGCTGATGCAGAAGCGGAACCAGCAGCAGATGATCCGGCAGCGCCTGCAGCAGCAGTCGATGCTCAATCGCATGAACAACGACCCCATGTACAACCAGCAGCAGGGGCCGCAGTTTCCCATGCAGCCGCAAGGTGCGTGTTTTGCGGATGTGTGCTGTGAGTTCCTGCTGAAGGCACGTGTGTGTGTGTGTGTGTGTGTGTGTGTGAGAGAGAGAGAGAAAGAGAGAGAGAGAGAGAGAGAGAGAGAGAGAGAGAGAGAGAGCGTGTGCGTTCTGTGCACCTGGTACAGTCAGAAAGGCCTGCAGGTGTGTGTGTGTGTGTGTGTGTGTGTGTGCGCGCGCGCGCGCGTGTGTGTGTGTAGTATGCGTGTGTGTAAATCTGCTGGCTCCGTTTGTACGTATGTCGTGTGTGGTGTGCGTCCCACAGTTGACAAGGCATACTGCCGCGAGTGTGTGTGTGTGTGTGTGTGTGTGTGTGTGTGTGTGTGTGTAAACGCGATGCAATTGACCGGCGGGTCGCTCGTTCAGCCCGAGCCTTACTTTGTCCTTCCTCTGTGACGCGCAGCTCCGGGTTTCGCCGGCTACAGCCACCCTGCCCAGGGCGGGATGCTCGACCCGGGCGCGATGACGCAGCAGGGCGGACCCCCACCCCCGGCTCCCGGCCAGTTCAGCCAGCCGTTCCAGCCGTCGGGCCCCCCGGGGCCGGGCCCCGCGCAGCACCCGGGGATGCCGGGAATGGGCGGCGCGCAGCAGCCGCAGCCGGGCGGCTACATGACGCAGCAGGCGCCGCAGCCGCAACCGGGACAGAACTTCGCGGCCACCTCTCAGTACGTATCACTCGTGTGCACGTGTCATGTTGTGTACACTTCCACAGTCGATTGGAACAAATACGTGTCTGCGTAATCGAACACAGAAAGGGTGTGAACAAGATGTGCAACTCCAGAATCCTGCGCCGTCTTCGTCTGAATGCTCCTGAATCAGTGTTGTGTACTAAGATGCTTCAGTCACTCTTTGTTTCGTGTGATATGCTTCGAAAGTCCTTCGTGAGAATGATCAATGTGGGCCGTCGATGTGAACAGGATAACCTAGCCGGCAGATCGACAACTTGTTTCCAGAATGATTTTCGCGTCCATTCCCTTTCTGTTCCGCGCTCCCCGACCACACAGATTGTTGGTGGTCGCACGTGGCAGGGCGCATTCGTTTGTGCGTCCGTCAGTAGCTTTGTGCCCCTCCCTCCTCTCATGCGAACACCCCGCCTCAAAAGCCAACACCCTCCCCCCTCCCAGGTCTGCTTTCTGTTGCGCGCTTGAAGTGTGTGTGTGTGTGTGTGTGTGTGTGTGTGTGTGTGTGTGTGTGCGCGCGTGCGTGCGTCTGTATGTGTGTGCGTGTGTGACTTGGTTTGTGTTTTCTTTTTCTTTTGATGGGGGGTTCACACGAATAGACTTTCTCTTCTGGGCATCTGCACATGAGGCGCGTGTCGGCACTGACAAGTGTTCGTGTTTTGAGCGTGAAATGGCTGATTTACTTTTCGTATTTTGATTTTCTTCTCCCCGAAGTTTGGCGACGTCCGCCCAGATTTACAGGTGCACCTCACGCACAAGGCTCTGACCATAGATGATCACGGTAGCTCTAGCTTTTGCAACAAGGTGTGTTGGGAGGTGCAGACCTGACTTGGGACAGGACGAAATGGCGGGTAAAGTTTCGTTAGATATCTAAGGGAAAAATCACTCATTGGTGTGGATGTGCGCGTGCGCCGGGCGACGATCAGTCCGGTTGCGTGGCCCGAGAGACGTTTCGCGCGGTTCTCGCTCGGACCGGCTGTGCGCTGGCTCGGCGTCCTCGTGCAAAGCGATCGGAGTGACGTGACAATCTCAGATATGACCTGATCACGAGGGCGCAAAACTTTGGAGATGGCTCAGACCCAGGTCACACGAGAAACGCCGTGCTTCGCGCCCCTGAGTAAAAGCACTGGTCGCTGTGTCCCTTGAGACCCACATCATTGCTCTGGGACGTTGTGCTGACACATCAAACAAGAAGCAGTGCTCAAGGCAACTGCAGTGCGAAGTCCCTTGCCGGTAATGTCATCGATTCTTCCTTGTCCTCCTTGTCTGACAGGGAGGGTCTGGTGGGGGGAGGGGGGTCTGGGAGGGGGAGGGGGGTTGGAGGGGGGGAGGGGAGGGGGAGGGGACATTTCATCCACCTTGCCATATATACTGCACTACCACATGGTGCTTCACCCTAAAGGGACTTCGCACAATGACCTGAACCAGAAAAGACCCGAGTCCAGCGAGACGTGTCAGAGGAACCCGACTGGCGTGGAGTGGAGTGACGGTGGGAGAAGTAGTGAGAAGTGGGGGTGGGGAAGAGAGGTGACAAAGGACAACAGTTGATTGGTCCCGCAGTGAGCGAGCAGTGTTCAGTGTGCGTCGCTGCAGCTCGGTCACCTCAGTGTGCGGCAGACTTTTACGGTTGCAGTTGGCCGAACAGATCCATCGCGTTAAAAGGGCCTCAAGCAACACCGTACACACCAGAAAGACAACCCAGACCTGCTGGGCTGCGGGATCTTCCGAACTGGGCTCACGCACGCAACGCACGCAGACTTCCACCCGTGCTCTGCCAGCTCCAGGCTGGCGGCAGCGTCGCCGGTGAAGCGAGGCCTCGACACCGCCTCGGAGACGGCAGGGGCAGATTCATCCATCCGCCGCCGCCACGGTTCCGTCCCCACCACCGTGAACGCGCTACCCCGACCCGCAGCACGTCTGTATCGTTCGGGCCGCACCGTCAACTTTGCACAGGAGCAGTTGTTTGGCTGTGTGCGAACGGGATTGTGGTCCGCGGGTGGTTCAAGTGTCTCTCAAACTCAGGTGGAGCCGGTGAGCGCTTTGAAGCTGATTCCAACATCGCTTCGGCTGTTTTTGCACAGGATAGATCTACGCTGCGCGTTGCATCTCTGAATGTTACCCATCGCTCAATCGACTTGGCACTTGTTGGTATGAACAGAGACGCAGCGCATGACTCGCCCTGTGTGAAACCACTTGGACCGGCCGGTGTGTGGTGTGGTACTGTGGGCTGTCCGGCAGAGGGCGGCACGGCGTGTGCGAGGCGCCGCTGGTTCCGGTCGGGTTCCGAGTGTGCGCCGCGCATGCGGAGTGTGGGTGGGGGGAGCGGTCCGCTGTCGTTTGTGTTGAACACTCAGTCTGCACGAACACGTTTGCCTTTTCAGTCGCACTCCTTTGCACGCAATGCAGTTCGTTTTCTGTTATTCACTAAGTTTTGGTGTTGTTTTCAGCAAATACAGTTGAAAATAGTTTGAAATCATATTATGTTTTGAAACGTCCGGTATATCGACGTTTCTTTTGAGAATTTACATTCAGACTGAGATGACGCCGTATGGAATAGATCCAGATAGTTTTTGTCGTGTAGATATTCAATTGTCATGTGATATGCTCGTATATTCCGAAGGGATGGTTTTATGGCCCAACAACAAGTCCCGCAACAAGCACAAAACTACCAAAATAACAATCAGTAAGTATATTCTGCGAGGGGGCGCCACATGTGTCAGTGTACAGCGTGGTGCGCTTGCGCCGCCGCTTGTGTGTCAGCATCCGCGCGATTTAGACTTGGTGACCTCGAGCCGTTTGGGCGTCGGAGTTCCCTTTCAATGTTTGTGACGTCGCGTTGCGTTCAGTTGAGCCGAAGGTGGACGTGCCCTGTCCGCATCTCTCTTTGATTGTCATCGTTTCAAGGAATGAGAAGTGAAAATGTCAATGATCGGCAGGGCGTGTTCGATGGGGCGTGTTCGATGGGGCGCGTTCGATGGGGCGCGTTCGAATTGGGTGGGGCCGGCGGTGTCATGTTTCGAGCGTTGACGCAGGAGAACCGTTGTGTTTGCAGGTTCAGCAACATGGGCGGCGCGATGCAGAACCAGGGGATGCAGGGCCAGGGCCTCAACATGGGCATGGGGTACAGCCAGATGGGGCCACAGGGAGGCAAGCCCGGCTACGGCATGCAGCAGAGTGAGTCACACACACGCACGCGTGAGCATTTTGCACCTTCACACACAAATTCACACACAACACTGACAAGTTTGAAAACCCAGACCTCGCATGGCATGCAGCAACAAGCAAGTTACAAGTTTTGTACAGCAGTCACATGTTGACCACGACGGAGATAGGCACTCGCGTCACACAGACACACAGGCACTGCCACAAAGTTTGTCATCAACGAAGACCGTTTCGAGGCATCGTCCGGTTCCTCGCAACTCGGTTGCAGCTGCTTTGTTTCCTCCTGCTGCAGGCATGGCGCAGCAGCAGCGACTGCAGCAGCAACTGCAGCAGCGACAGCAGATACTGGCGATGCAGCAGCAACAACAACAACAGCAGCAGCAACAGCAGCAACAAGGCGGGCAGCCACCCAACCTGTTGGCGCAGATGCAGCGGCAGATGTCGGGCGGAGCGCAGCAGCCGCAGCCGCCGCAGTACGGACAGTACGGGCAGCCGCCCGGCTACTAGGGGGCGCCCTGCCACGTGCACGCGTCACGTGGACAAACTTTGCACAAACTGGAGAACACGGACTTTTGTGAAGCTCGTGCGTGGCCGGAAGAGGTTTATGGTGCCGTTCTCACACGGCCGGACTGACGCACTGTGACTCGTCACTGGCCGTGTACCATGCAGCGGAGTTTGGGAGAGACGTCCACGCACTCTGGCGACGAAGTTTGGGAACACGTGCTTCAGCTTTGTGTTCCGTCTCACAGAGCGTCAGCTTCATCGGAATCTGTGGACTGCTCGAAAGGGAAATGACGTCATCGGCCGGTTGAACTGCGAGCCGGTAGGTCTGCACCCGTGAATTCCGTGGTGAAATCCGTGGTGAACTTGAAGTATGGCTCGAGCTTTGACTCATTCGCTGCTGTCCCGCCATCTGTCTCGATTTGGTCACAGTGAACAGGCTGCGTGCAGCTTTTCCAAGGAGTTGAGGACCCTGGGAATGAGCGTGTTGGGGACCAGAGACATTGGGTTCCACGAGGGTCGCGAGAGGCGCGCGGGAGAGCGAGTCGTGCAGCAGTTTTGTCTTCGTGGCATGGATTTTGAAAAATCTTTGTTGACTGTGTTACACAAAAGTTTATATTTATTTAACTTTGAATAAATTGTGTTCATGTGGAGCGTTTCTCTGTGTTGTGGTCAAGCGACTGATTTGTAAAATTTTGTGGCGCCAATGTGCGAAAGAGCGTCAGAGTTGTGCCTCAACGACGCACTGAAAGCGTCGTGTGTTGCGTCCCAGTTCAAACCCGCGGGCGCGGCATCGTTGACTCGACGCAACACATGTGGACGCGACGAGCCCCACTGTGAACCCCTGAGCTGTAATGCTGCACAGGAAGAACGATTCGCGAGCGCTCGCACTTGCAGGTGTTGCAATTGCGATCCTGTCTGAGGCATACCCACCGCCCGTTCCAGCGTCACAAATTCCTCCCCACCCCTGCTTACCCCTCTCCATCCCTTGCATCCCTCCCCCCCCCACCTGCCCTGATTCAAGCCCTCCCACCTCAGGTCTCTGCTGCCCCAACACAACCCTAATTGGCGATTCCATCCTCCCGTTGGAAGAGTGTCCCGGTATTTTCAGGCTGTTCCTGCCATCAGTGAAGCAGCTGAGCGCCCCCTGGTGCGTCGTCAGGGGAGAAGCCGGCTGTTCTCCCCGTAACTCTGGTACCCGCGCGGCAGCTGCGCGTACAGCAGCTGCTTCTGGTCCCGCTGCACGCGGCTCATTTTGGAGAGTGTGATGGCGGAGACGACGCATCCGGAGAGGGAGAAGAGCAGCACGGTTCCCAGCGCCACCAGGACCCAGAAGGCCAACTCGCGGTCGCTCTCCGGAGACAGCACGGATCGCACGAAATCCGGGGAATCCGGGGCCGAGCTGCTGTCTGCAAATCGAGAAGAGGCGGTTAACGTTCCCTGTGCAGACAAAGCGTGATGGGGGGGGGGGGGGCTCCCGTCCGGATCGAGCGAATTGTCCTTCTGAATCGTTTCCTGTTGAGCTTTTTAGGTGATTTGAGGTGGGTTGCACGATTTGGGCTGATGAGCCAAATCGGTGCGAGCCAAATCGAAGCACCTATAGGCAGCCTCTTCCAAAAGTATGTCAGCAGC
>JAAUXT010140531.1_pt1 | contig 10329 bp, 10 predicted proteins | sample 7278171 | NCBI WGS metagenome assembly JAAUXT01 (sample SAMN14350112, study PRJNA611818) | marine sediment metagenome | isolation source: surface marine sediment (1.8m) | place: French Polynesia: Moorea | collected 2018-08 | reverse complement strand
CCCGCAGCCACTTCCTTACATCTGGGCATTTCGACTCCTACCTCACTCATGATGCATAATTATGTAGCTGAGTCATTAATAACCATAGTCTTTTTCTGTCGGTTACATTCTTCTTAGAATTGTATTTGCGGACCCGATAATGCAACTTCCAAGTACAAGTTGATCTTGCAATTTATCACAGTCAACTGCGTCGGGATATGTATCATTGTCGGCAGAACAGACTCTCACTCATTCACGCTTTACTCGGTCTACACTTCTACCATCACCACTGTCCTTGCAATACATAGTTTTTATAGATGCTGCCGAAAAGTGATTTTGATTTCAGTCGCTATGTTTCCGTTGCTCTTTGAGTGCCTTTCAAGAGCGCAACCTCAAGTCACCTGAAAGCAGCTTCATTGACTTGAAAAAAGAAATGAAGAAGATGTGTTTTTGTGATGTGCTCAGATCTATTTGAACAATAATTGAAGTCCAGAAAAACTGCTCTTGACAACTGTGCAAAAACGTTTCAGGCAAAATTCAACACAAACACCAAAGACCAACATCACTGTATCTTGGAACAAAAACACTTCAGAAATTGGTACATAGCCCGAAACATTTCAACCAAATAGTAGACCACACCAGAAATGTACTCTTTTACTTTCAAAATATTCAAGGCTTCAGGTACAGAAAGCCAGGTGTTGCTGAGTTGATGTCATCCAAACAGGCCTGTGCCTTGAACAAACACTGTGTCTCCCCACCAATATTGAGGCGGAACCCAGCACAGTTGCTGTTGCAGTCACACCAGTCCCTGCATGAGGCTTTGTGGCAGGTGGTGTCTTCCAGCACATGCAGGTCATTTCCCGAAAGGCAATCTTTGTCAGCCAGAATAGTGTAGTCTTCTGCTCCAGTGTTGCAGGCAGGCAAACAGGCAATAAAATAAAGCTTTTATGTAAGATTGACACAGATAACAAATACATTGAATTTCTCAAAATCGTCTCACAAACTCAAAATTCTTTGGCATGATTTAACATTCAAATTTGAAACTCACCCACAGTGTTGTTCAGGGTCTGCACATCAGCCTTGATCATGTTCATTTCTGCTTCTTTCTCCTGGATGGTTCTGTTCAGAGCTTCAATGGTGTTTTTGTAGTCAGCTATGATCTGATCTTGTTCTAAGATGTTTCTCCTGATATTTTCCATGAATTGAGTTTGCTGCTCCATCAGAGAAGCAAACTCTTCCAAACCTCAGCAGATTTTTGTAAGTATTGGAGTGGTTTCCAGCCCAGGCAGGCAGAACCATACAGCACAACACAACTGTTGCTGTGCTCATTACCATGGTTTCAGATCTGCACAACAAAAGACACCATTCTTATTGGATGTTTGCAAACACATCCAGAGTTTCTGTGTTTTGTGAAACAAATGCAGAGCTGATAACAATAGATCCAAGCAAAGTGAGTCTGAGCTATAAAAAAGAACACCAAAACCCAGTGTTTTGTTTTCAACCTGACACATAATCTGAAGGTCCTGTATTTTATGCCACTGACCTTTATCAATGAGAATGTTGTTTGAGACGTTCTCATCAAAAATCCCCACGTGATCTGGAGGAAAAGTCTCCTGTCAGCATTGAACATGCTTCATGTGCTAAACCCGGGCCGAGGGGAAGCGGCCACGAAAACAGCCGAAGCTGCCACGAGCAACACTGAGAAGACTATTGTTTGCTGATGGGTCAAACAATGAAAGTTGATGGGACATTCTCAATAATGCAGGCAGCCTTCCATTAGCTTTACTGTGTGCTGCATGATGGGATGTTCTCAATAATGCAGGCAGCCTTCCATTAGCTTTACTGTGTGCTGCACAATGCTGAATATTGATCCACAATCCAAAGGCAATTTGTGCATGATGAATACAAGAAAATGGCATTCTGCTTTGTTCATGAGCACTCAGCACTGCCCCAGAATTGAATTATGAATGGTGTTCTTAACACAATGAAGCGCTCAAGACAATGGACACTCAGCACAATGAAATCAACACAGCAGAATCTCAATCCAATTGAAGTCTGTTCAATGTGACACTCTCCTTCAATTTGGTCAGGGCCTGACTCATTCAATGTTGTTGCTGTGCTTTTTTTCTGCACTGAAACCCAAAAATGCTGAATGTCCTGGAATCTTGATGGATGTGGTGATAACACTGCAGCGTCCACACACCGCTGACTGGTTCCTATGGATCTGGTTGATTTGGGTTCATAGTTTATGGGTTTAGAACCAGGTCTACGCATCGTAGAGATTTTCAGTTTTGGAGGATGTTGGCCACCATACATGTGCAAAGAGGGGACAACACCACTGAGCAAGTGTGTTGTGGTTACCAGCAAAGGTTCAAGTCAGAGGCTTCTTTCACACTCAAACAGTGGCAACTTTAGTTTCAATGCAAGTCTTCTGAACTGATGCAAAACAGTGTCAGGTGGGTGAGAATGAGCTCCTCTCACTCAGTAGAGATGTGAACAGATTGCCCAATGACACAGGCAAATGATGACTCCAAGAAGTAAAATGAGACAAAATGGAAATGAGATTTGCAGCAGGGAAGAGGGAGTCCTGAATAAACAATTCAAATTTGAAATGTGGATTTCCTGGATTTTTCCAGTGTTTCCCTTTTGAGAAATTCATTGCAGGCCATTTTGGAGTGTTTCTCTTCAAAGTTTAATCCTGCCCTTTTCAGAAGTTTGTGCACCAACTTTTGCAGATCGCTCTCATTCATATCAGGAAGAAATGTAAAACAGATCTCAAAGCAGACCTTTTAGACTCCCAGTGCCATGCATCTGCTCCTACCAATGAACATTTCACATCTTGTTCACTCTCCCAATCTGGCATTCACAATGACTCACTCATTGTCTTGCTGCACTGTCTGTGAAGTTGTTGCCCTTCAGATTTCAAGTGCAGTGCATCAATGTCAGAGAATTGAAATTGTCCCTGCATCCTTGGCAACCATTGATGTGAAGCAAGATTGACAAGTGGAAAACAATAGTTTCCCCAGTGCAACTCAACAGCCTGTTCAGCCAGGCCTCACAAACCTTTGTAAAGTTTGCCTTTCACTTCCGGAAGACATTTCAACACCAAACGTCTGTTTGCAGCTGAACAGTACTGAGATGAGGAACATTTCAATGAACTGATTGACAAAGTGAATCACAAGAACTGTGGATCTGGGTTGGTATCTTGCTTTGAATGTGGTAGGTATTTGTTTTTCGGTGGAGCTATTTCACCCAAACCCGTCTGCCCGTGATCCCTGTGTTTTGTCCCGTTGCTGGTTGGGGTGAACATCGTCGTTGTTGTTCTTTTCGACCGCGTACACACCACCCTGACTCCTACACCTCATATCAATGGTCACTTTTGCATTGCCTTGTGAACACTTTGTTACAGAAGACCAGAGAGAAAAGTAATACTCGAATTTGTTTTGCATGCAAAAGAACACAAGATTGTCAGCTGCCTTTGCTTGCAGAAATTTGTGAGACAGACACCACTTCAGACAATGTCACAGTTGTACATTCCCTGGGTGTTCTTGGTAGTTGTTCTGCCTGTCTGGGCTGGAGACAGCTGCAACATGGACATCATCAAAATGGAGAATCTTGTCAAGCTGACAGAAGAGCAGGGTGCAGCCCTAGCTGAGTGCAAAATCTTCAATGAGGCTCTGAACAGGTCAAATCAAGAATTGACCAGAACTGTCCTACAGGTGGCAGCAGAGGTGAACCAGATCAAGGCTGATGTACAGACCCTCAACAAGACTGAAGGTGGGTGGAGACATCTGGAAAACCCAAGAGGAAGACCAAATTATTCTGACAAGATTTCTGGCATTGTTGCAGAATTGGTTTCATTTTTTCTCTGGACACAATTGGTGAATTGCAGAAGTTGTGGCCTTTCACACCATGCTGGGTTCATACAGCAGTCTGACTGTTGGAGACCCCATCAAGTTCACACAGGTTCTGATGAATGTTGGCAATGGGTGAGTTGACCAATGATGGAGATGGGTGAGTTGACCAATGGTGGATATGGCTGCATGGCCATGAAAACTGAACCCAATGCATCAGCTTCCATCTCATACAATGTGTCAGCCACACCAAACATTTCCACACAAAGTGCATTTCAATACAAATTGTATTTGCCATTTCTGCCACCTAAAACCACAATGGTCAAATGAACACAATGCTCACCTTTCCTGAAAGCCCCTCCACTACCAAATCAGAAAGAGATTTGATGTCTCAAGATCAGGAGAAAACCAACAGCATTTTCCCCATTTCTTTCACAATTTGGTTTATGTTTTTGACTTTTTCTTTGTTTTGTCTTTGGTCACATGACTCCAACCACAACCCTGTGCAAACTGAGCAAGAGACCAGAACACTTTTTTTTTCTGCAGGTATGACTCAGCAACAGGCACATTCACAGTGCCCCCTGGTGGCGCAGGCCTGTACTACTTCACCACCTACATACTTGTGGACATGGGGGATTGGGCATGGCTCGACATGACTGTCAATGGTGAGAGGATCTGCAGAGCTCATGAGGACCAGAACCACAATGGAGCGGATGATTATGCCCAGGCTGGCTGCAGTGGACTGGCTCAGCTGGAGGAAGGTAAGTTCGTACTCAAAAATAGCATTTCAACTTGCAGTGCCATTCCATAGGTGTAACCTTCCATGTTCTTTTATGTTCAAAGTTTTTCCATATGTTTTTCACAAGCCACATGCCAGCAGGAATGCGTAAAAGGAAATATACCCTGTTTTGCTAAATGTTTCTCAATGCTTTTGTCACTGCCTGAGCTCTAGCCAAAAAAAGAACCACCATATAATTCATTTCAAGTTACAAGAGCTTTTACTTTTTTCTCCTCAGGAGACATGGTGTATGTGAAGTATGAAGCTGGACCGAGCAACACCCCCCTGGGATCCTCACTCTACAGCTCAGGGTTCTCTGGGTTCAGGGTCAAACTTACCACCCAGTGAACAGCAGTAACAAGATTCAACTGTGTCACATTGTGAAAATGCTGATTGCCTGCAATACTTCCTGTCTCCATTTCTTTCTGTCTAAACCTGCTGGCTTAGCAAGAATAGCAAGACATAGCAAGACACTGTGAGGGGGAGAGGAACCTCACACTCCCCACTGGCCCCAGTAAACTGCACATCAGCAGAACATCTTCTCTGCTTGGCAGTGTGTAAAGTCATCAAGAACTTTAGGCAAGCACGAAAAATGCCACAAACTGAAGCAAATGGAATTTTCGTTCTGGGTTCAAAGTCAAGGACCCTGAGGATGCCATCAGGCATGTCTGAGGGTACAGGGCAAACACCCATGTGACAGTACCAACACATGTGTGTTCCAGTGTGTGTTCCTTTCATTGTGAATTTTGTTATATTTTGCAGAAATGATATATTTTGCACATACAATTGGAGGCTTGTTCATCATGTTGTGGGTCAAGTACTTCTGTTGGTACATAGAACACAAGCTGATGCTGTTTGGGATTCTTGGTGTCTTATCTTATTCTTATCTTTGATCCATGAAAAGGCAAAGAAACATGTTTGGAAATTTGTTTTCACTGGTCTGAAAGACTGTGACCACTTATGTGGAGAGACCAACTCGGCTAAGTCAGGAACTTGGGAATTCATGTTCTATTTCGTGTTGACTACAGAACACAGACAGACCCAACAAACATTCATGTTGTGTGATACAGACGTGCCCACCATGCTTGATTCCAAAAACCAATAAAAGTTCAAATCTACCATGAATTGAGAGTACCCAACTCATAGCACAAAGAATCAGCCTCATAAGAAGATTAAATAAAATTTATGTGCCTGATGTTTGTCTCTTTGGTGAATCATTTGTTTCAAAGGAGAACTGGGATGCACATGGCATTTGTCAGAGCAATGTTGAGGACCAGGAGTGGATCACATAACCTCTGGTGCCAGACATAGCATTGTCACCTAAAATAGAACAGCTGTATTATTTGCCCATGGCACACATATCTGGTGCTGTGATGGTTACATTTTGATGTTGCATGCCTTGGATGAATATTTTTCAGATTTTACCAATGGGGTTTGCAGCAGTGTGATTCCAGTCTACATATGTTGTCTCAGTCAGCAGCTGTGCACCAGGCACCTGATCTGTTTGACAAAATAACAAACTAAAAGAGAGGTGGTGGTTTTGGGGAAGCTACCAGCTCAAATTGGCAAATGAGCAGAGAAAAGATCTTTCAAATTTCAATGAGGCATTTCAAGATAAGAACCAGCTTTGAAACAACATCTTGGTGGTCTGCTAGAACTGTCTTTCCTGGTCTTCTCACCTCCATACACTTCCACTTCACAGAGGCTCAACACTCCAGGCCCAGCCATCCACACAGTCACATATCTGCCCTGTAAACTGCAGTGTATGGTTGCATGGGTTGTATAAATAAAAATAGATTTCACATATCCACATGCAGGGAACTTTTTTGTTTCACAATTCTTCCCACATGGGACATTTCCAACTCCAACATAGAAGTCTCTCAATCTGTCAGCTGAAAGACAACATTTGCTTCATTTTTCACTTTCTTATTCATGTTCAAGGTGCAAACTTCAAGAAACCAAATTGTTAACTCACCACAGCAGTCTGCTCTGTTTGTAATGACAATTCTCTTCACAGCATATTGTGCTCCAAGGTCCACCTGCCACCATGGAGGAACTTCACTCTCCACATCAGTGTGAGTACATGTACCTTCAAACATATGACTGCTCAGGTTCCCATCCACTGCATTATTTGCATAAAACCACTCCTGCTCACAACAACGATAATCTGTGCTTTGCATGGCTGGTTTATTCAGGGCCAGGTTCACACCTAAAATTCAGGTGAATGGGAAATATTCTCAAACACAATCATTGCATATGAAGTTGAATGATATTGGAGACATCATTGCTTCAGGTATATATAGTGCTGGCAGGAAAATTTGAAAGAATGTTTCCTGGTTTTAGAGATTCTATGCTTGGTATTCCATGCTGAACCTACCACACAAGCTGTTGGTGCATGGAGGGAAAAAACAAATGACAGTGTGTAAGAAAAATACAAAATCGCAGTGACAGTTGTGTGGTTCTTTCTGGTGTGCAATGTCAGGTCTTCATTATTTCAACTTGAATTGATCTGTATCTATTCCCTATTCCGGTCAACACAAATCTGTTCCCAATTCTTCAAACATGCTGGAGTGAGTCTTGACAGATAAAACAACATAATTTTTGTGAATGAGAACCAAGTTTGTGACCCACCTGACCACTCAGAAGAAACTGCTTGTGGTAGATCACGGACAGCCATGACAAAGACTATGAGAAAGCATTTCCTCTTCTCTGCCCCTGAAGATGCATGCATCCTTGTCAGTAACTTTCTCCCATTTGCAGCACAGAACATAAACCTTGGAAAAGTTGTCACTGTTGTTGTTACCTGACCATGATGAACCCAGATTGTCTTCAAATCAATTTGACAACATGATGCATATGCAGGAATTGCAATGGTCATTTATGTCAGATATAATTTTCAAGTAATTGATGGAGAATATCTTGGAAACAAAAACTCTCTTGGTTATCTTATGATAGCATACAGTACTCCTGAAATATGACCTGTGGGCTGCTAGGTGGCCTGATCCCAGTCATAAAACTTCAATTGTGTCTTTGTTGCATCTTGAAAGCTTGGCAGGAAAATATGGCTCTCTTTCATCCTTTGTCTCTAGAATAGAGCCCTGTGATTGACCTTCTCTTGCCTCAAATCACAACATACTTTATTCAGGCAATACAAAATCAAAAATTCTTCTGCAGATGACTTGAATGTTTTACAGGAAAACAAGGTTCAGAACAAGGATCAGCTGGTGATCAGTTCACCAGATTCTTTCCCAAAAATCAGGTCTGGGTGAAGTGTCACAGGGAGACAGACAGGTGTTGGCCATGGTAAACTCCTGTGTCATTTGCCAGGATATGAATCTCACAGACTTGTGTCAAACTGACTTTGAGATAGTTTGTTGTTTTTGCAAAATATATTTCAGAAGGAGTTCAGAAACATGATTTACTCGACACAACAGTGCACTGAATGTGAGGAACATACACTCATTTCTGGAACCTCCTGCAACTTTCTGTCCAGGGAAAAGTCACCCACCATAAACACACAATGCTTGCAAATGAACACAGTGTTGTAGGCAGGTCAGTAGTCTGTCCATGGCAGCGGCAGATTCTACAGGCTGATTTTATTGATTAGAGGCACACAAAATGAGGACCTCCTGATCACAAGTGTGATGTTGAATACCATGAATGACCTTCTTGATCCATGAAAACAACCAGTAGTGGCAGGGGTTCAGATTTGGCCGGTACCTGTGTGGAGTACGACCTTCATTCCATGGTGGTGAACAGAGTCATTCTGGTTGTGAGGGTTGGTGAACTATCCTGCAGGACAACCCAATGAGGTGTGTCAGTTCTCAAAAGTAAGAACTTTTTGTGCCCAAACTGGTTGGGTCTGGAGATTTTTACCACGCAAAACAATTATCTTTCGTGTCTCAGGACAACACACCTACATTACTTGAGACGCCAGAATGTACTATTTGGGCAAGTGAACTGGATCCATCAGACACGACTTTTACTTCATCTCAAACTGGAACTGTCCCCCATGATTGCACCACAGAATATTTTACATTCTTCCACCAAATAATATGACAAAGTGGCATATTGGAAACACGCATTTTCTTCCTGTCTGCACCTATAGAAGAGAAGTCGTCGCCCACTGCGGTCTGCCAGTCAGCTGGGATTCTGCTTCTTCCTTGGTCAGAAGGCCTGGAAAGAACAGAAGCATTTTAAACTTGGTTGTTTTTGCACAGTGAAACTGAGCAAAAGCAACATTCCTCTGACATCACTTTTTGCTGCGATTCCATGTTGACTGTGAGCTTAATGTTATGCATTGTTATTTTGTGACTTTTTTCAGACTCCTTCCTGAGGTCAAGAAATTATCCCTTGCTTGTGCAGGTGCAACATGAGCACCAAATCAGAATAAATGAGAGAAATGTTGGAGATTGTTGTTTTCCTCACCTGTGTGTTTGTTGTTTTTGTCACCTGTGTGTTTGTGAGAAACATTCATATCAAACTTTTGTGGCAGAATCTTCCTTCTATAAACCAGAAGGCAAGCTTAGGCATTTGTGTTCATCACACTGGCTACAATTGGATTGTTGTTTGCTTGGAGTCAGAGGAAGGCTCAACTGTCTCTGCAGAGGAGGAGAACATGGTTGTGGGCTCAGTTGTCTCATGACAATCTGGGTGTTGGGTGTTTGCACCTGGGAATCTGGAGCCATCTGTCCTTGGTCTTTTCTTGTGTCATGAAAAATTTTCCCCTTATCAGAAGGTGAACCGTTCAAGTCAGAATGTTTTGGGTCAGCTGCAGTATGTTGCCTGTTCTTGTGCTCCTCTGTGTTGGATGTACCATCATATTTCAAGAAACATTGTCTGATTTTCCTTCTCTGACAGAAGGCCAAGCCTGCCACAAGACACACAACAACTGCAAAAGAAGCAATTTTTGATGAATACTCAGAGGCATATAAGTGCTTGACAGTGAGATGGAACTCTGTTGTTTGCCATACCTGGGGCTGCCCAGTACTTTGCACTGCTGCTTTTCCCCTTTGATTTGCTTCTGGGTTCAGTCTTTGCAGGATTCCTTCTGGGTTCAGTCTGTGCAGGATTCCTTCTGGGTTCAGTCTGTGCAGGATTCCTTCTGGGTTCAGTCTGTGCAGGATTCCTTCTGGGTTCAGATTTTGAAGGATTCCTTCTGGGTTCAGTCTGTGCAGGATTCCATCTGGGTTCAGTCTGTGCAGGATTCCATCTGGGTTCAGTCTGTGCAGGATTCCTTCTGAGTTCAGACTTTGCAGGGTTCCTTCTGACTGTTTAATATTTTCTCTTGTTCTCTTTCACTGCTGTGTCATTCTTCCAAAATATTTTATCTGTGAACCAAATGTCAATATCAGGTGTTGTGTTGGCCTGGTCAATTTGTCACTTACATTTTCTCATCTTTCAATTTCCATGCAAACACAACGCAGTTTCTCAGGACTGGCGCCTAATTTGACTGGTTTTAGGAGTTGTTCATTCCATGCTAACTACATGAGACTCTGACTCAAATGGATGTTTGGAACCAAGTGTTTGTGTTGAGAATGGCTGAATGGTTGGTGTTTATGATGTGGCTGCACTGCTATATTTTGCAAGAGTGGAGTAGTCATTGTCTGATCATCAGGAGCCCTCCTTGATAAAACCAAAAGAGTTGTCAAAAATAGTGTAAAATTGAGTCAAGTAGAAGTTTATTTTTCAAGCTTTCCAGTCAAGACAGAAAGAATT
>JAAUXT010126048.1_pt1 | contig 10330 bp, 7 predicted proteins | sample 7278171 | NCBI WGS metagenome assembly JAAUXT01 (sample SAMN14350112, study PRJNA611818) | marine sediment metagenome | isolation source: surface marine sediment (1.8m) | place: French Polynesia: Moorea | collected 2018-08 | reverse complement strand
GATGGGGGGTGGGGGAGGTTACGCAGCAGGGTGACCGTTGCTGAATGGGGCCTGGTGATGGGGGGTGGGGGAGGTTACGCAGCAGGGTGACCGTTGCTGAGTGGGGCGTGGTGGGGTGGCGTTGGGGTTTCGGTTGCGGAGGGGATTGTGCAGGGAGGGGAGGGGCTGTGTGTGGCAGTATCCCATTCTTCAAGCCCTGGCTACAGTGGTGTGTGGATTGGAGATGTGAGCGAGACGAGGGGCGGGCTCATGTTGGGGAGAGGGGGCAGTGTGGGAAGGGGAATTGCTGTGCGAAGCATCACCTGGACTTCAAGAATCACACACAAGAGGCTGTACAAGAGCTCCTCTGGTGGGTGGGGTTGGGGGAGGTGAGCGGAGAAAGAAGCGGATGAAGTTGATAGTGTCGGAACAAGACGGGTTGTGGTGTTCATGCTCAAGCCGGTCAAGGGAGCACGCAACAGGCAGCGCGGGAAGTGCTTTGGTTTGTGGAGCAGAGAAAACCAGGCCAGTCAGCGATAAGGGGAGCAACTCGCGACAGGGTGGAAGTGGAGTCGAAATGAAATTGATGGGTTGGGGGGAATCCCAGTTTCACTTGCACACATCAGCAGTTCGAAACCAGTCGTTGTGCAACTTTGTGTGATCTCAGTGTGAAGGCGTCTGTGTTGTTTGCTGTCAACTGACGACGTGTTGTGTTGCAGCGAGCTGCTGGACAAGGTTCAGTCGGAGCTGGGTGTGCAGTATCCGGGCATCGTCGAGATCCGCGAGAGCGCGCAGCGACACCTACCGACCGCCAACTGCATCTCCAGCCTCTTCCAGGGCCAACTCGTGTCGCAGGTGTGTGTGTGTGTGTGTGTGTGTGTGTGTGTGTGTGTGTCTGTGCGTGTGTGTGTCTGTGTGAGAGAGAGAGAGAGAGAGAGAGAGAGGAGAGAGAGAGAGTTGCGTGTGTGTGAGTTTGTGTCTGTGTGTTGTGTGTGTGTTTTTGTGTGTATGTGTGTGAGAGTGTGTGTGTGTTTGTGTGTGTATGTATGTGTGTGAGAGTGTGTGTGTGTGTCTGCAAGTGTGTCGTTGACATGCCACCCAACAGAAACAATCAACTGAGTGTCGTTTCGACAGCGAAAGAAAACTGAAACGTGTGTAAGTGAAAGTCTTCACAACTCTGGTGCATCTCGATAGAGTACAGTTCTGGGACTGCTCGTTTCAGGTGAAGTGTCTGCAGTGCTCGAAGACGTCGGAAACCCACGAACCGTTCATGGACTTGTCGCTCGAGTTTCCGGAGAAGTACCACACACAGCCGAGCAGCAAGCAGGCGGCCAAGCAGTGCAGTCTGCCGGGTGAGTGCGCGCAAACACATGCACGCACACATACGCACAGAGCACCACTACCACCACCACACCACCGCACACACACCTGACCAGCTACACACACACACACACACACACATACAGAGCACACAGAGCACCACCACTACCACCACACCACCGCACACACACCTGAACAGCTGTACACACACACACACACACACACACACACACACACACACACACAACACGGTGTAGTCTGTAAAGAGCAGACACACACTCAACGACATTTCGGGAATGGATACCAGTTTTGAAAAAGTGCAGAAGCGTTGAGATCTCTGGATGGTGAATTGAATTGGTTGTGTTGCAGAGATGCTGTGTAAATTCACGGAGACGGAGAATCTGGGACCCATCTACTCATGCGAGCGCTGCAACAGTGAGTATCACATCCGCTTCTGTGTGTGTTTGTGTGTGTGTGTGTGTGTGTGTGTGTGTGTGCATGTGTGTGTGTATGTATGTGCTGGCGACAATCCGTTTGAATCGACACAAAAGTCCAAATTGATTGCGTCGCGCGTTTCGTCTGTGTGGACTGGGTGGAGTCTTGTCTCTGACATGTTCCGGGACACGACGCGTACTACACTCGACATCTTCGAGTGAGACTCACGACGCGTTTTCCTCACTTCAGAGCGTCGCGCTGCGGCGGCGGCGCCGATTCTCACGGAGGCCGAGAAACGGTTCATGGTGGACCAGCTGCCGCGGGTGCTACGGCTCCACCTCAAGCGATTCAAGTGAGCTGCACTTTTATTTCCCCAATTTCCCAAAAATGTCTCTGATCGCTTCTTCAGTTGAATTTCCCTCTGAAAAAAATCATTTTTCTTCATATGGGGGTGGATTTCTTTCTCAGATGGTGCGGACGCAACAACCGCGGGAAGATCAGCACGCACGTGGCCTTCCCGGCTGTGCTGGACATGCGCGACTTCAGCAGCGCCCGCGCCTGCGCAGCGGCCACCGGAAGCACGTGGGGCGCGGGCAGCACGCGCTACAAGCTGACGGCCGTCGTGATGCACCACGGGAGGGGCTTCGGGTCCGGACACTACACAGCCTACTGCTTCAACAAGGAGGCCGGTATGTGTGAACACACACACACACGCACGCACACACACACACACACACACACACACACACACACACACATTCAGAGAACGGCTTCGTGTTAGACCAGACCCCCAAGATCTCCTTAGAGAGGGACAAGTTTCTCCCTGATGACAAAGAAATTCTTGTGTGAGCAAAGAATTGAAGGAAGTTTTCCTTTGTTGACACAGGGAAGCAGAAAGGTATGTTCTGCAGAGTAGACGAATGTTGTTCCTTCATCTGTTGCCATTTATTTTATTTACCAGTGTTTATTTCTTCGTGCACGTTCAAAGACGAAACATGACGACAGCAACAATTGCTTGGCGCTTGTGTCGTCACTTTCGTGAAATTTGAACTTTTGTTGAGGTTTATTGACACTGTATCTGATTGTACAGCAGTTGTTTCCTGTATTTGTCTTTTCGGCAACAGGTGCGTCACGCATCAGTTGTGTTTTGAGCTCAGCTCCCGATCTGTGACTTACTTCCGCGAAGATTTATTTATGAAACAAGCAAAATTTTGCGAAGAGAGTGGCAATTCTATTGTCAGCAACAAATGTCCGTTGTCACGTGGTTTGTTCAATAGGTATTTGTGTTTCCGTTGCAGAGTCGTGGATCCATTGTAACGACGCGCGCATGGAACGCTGCGCGCTCTCTGACGTCATGACCGCGCAGGCGTACATCCTCTTCTACATGCAGCTCGACGAGCCCGCCCACAGCTCCGCCCAAGACTCGCCCCAGGCCCTCCCAAACGACTCTCTTGCCGCAAAACACTCAGGAAAGCTCAACAACCAATCAACAGGCAGCAAAAACACGAACTCAGGCGGACAGCAGGAGAAAGAGCCGAAATCGAACCGAAAAGACACGATGTGCTTCACGGAAGTAGCCGATGAGGAAATCACCTTCAACTTCCGGAACAGTTCGGTACCTCAGTTCAAAAACCGGAAACGCGCCAGCGAAGGCGGAAGGGGACACAGGGCGCCTTTGAAAAGGAGGAAAACGTTGCCATGGTGACCAGGCTCGATCACTGCTGATTCTACTTAACTTGACCACGGGTGCACAAGAACTTGAAACACGCAGGGAATTCATTTTCACATCCTGACTCTTCACCTCATGTGTGTGGGATTTGGTGCAATTGTTCCGCCCAGACGAACCTGGACTTACCCAACTGCAGGTATCACGGGTCACATCGTGAGCGCAACTTTCTTGGGCACTTTTCAGCACCAAAGACGTTTCCTGCTATTCACACTCACGACAGTCACAAGTTGGAGCTGGATGTGTCGTGCGTGTGTTTGAATGCGTGACACACGCGGCGTGAATCTGGCTTGAGCTGTTTTCACGTTGGTGCATCAGTGCAGCACGTATCATAGAGAAGCAGTCGCAAACCCAGCGGTACTGGTCGCCACACTGCATGATATGCTGCACAGTGAAGCGGTATGTGGGTCCCACGAAAAAACTGATTGTGGAATTGTGTGCTGCACAGTGACCGGCGTGAAAACAGCTTTGGTATCAAGCATTTGACAAGCAATGGTTGTTTTTTGAAGCGCAGAGATTGTTGTTCAGGTTCTCACGTTGTGAAGGGGCGGACGTGAAGAACTGGAGTCATGAAAGCAAAGACAATGTGTACATATCTGACGATGTATTTTCCGGTGTGCATGTACATTGAAGTTTGCAGTGTATGAGATTGTCACAAACTTGAGGCTGGTTCACACTGGCCGTGCTGTCGCCGATTGAGCGACTTGTATCGCTGCAGAAAGCGCTCGGAAAGACGATGGGGCGGGCAGTGTGAAACGCCCATTAGCCTCGCGTCTGATTCACACACACACATGTAGACCTGTGACGTAAAGAGTTCACACACGCTACAAAAATGGTTCCTGTGAAATCATACAATGATTTTTCAAGACCTTTGGTTGAGAAAAGAGTTGTATGATTGAACAGGAACCATTTTTGCAGTGTGTGAACTCACTTCTACCACAATGAGATCATGTACGAGAGGCCTCATGATCGCAGCGTGGTAGAACACAGTTTCCTGCACTGTGCATTGTGAGCTGTGTATCTGGTTCCGCTCTGAAGTGCATGAGAAGCTGCAGTCATGGACGCGTTGTGAACCAGGCGTGTTGCTGTGTTTTCTCGCAGATATGCAGAAAAATCTTCCACGGTTATCTCTATGCACCAAAGGCTCAGTGACACCGGTGCGACAGCGAACGCTTCTTCTGTCCAATGATAAGGCTGGGTTTCATGCTGTATGTCACGTGTACCAGATTTGGGTCAACAGAAAATCGGGACTTCAAACACGTCTGAATTTTCACGTGGGATCAAAGAGAAAATTGGCGTCGTGCTGGGAGTTCCAAGAGACGCTGTTTTCGCGTCGTCTGTGGCGTCGGTGTGTCTGCGACTTGAGGTCGTTCACACCAGATGGCGGGACGGACGCAGTGGCGAGTTTCAGCAAAGACGTCCGCTCCTTTTGCGACGTGCACCATTCGCCTGATCAGTGGCACAGATACCATTTGCATTGGCTACGAGTGCAAAATTTCTGTGTCACCTATCTGATTAATTGGGGTACCGCACGTAAAGAGAAATTGGCTGTTGCTGAAAGTCGTCAGTGATGTGGATTTCGCCTCCGGTGTGACAGGTGTTCTCAGGTTAACCACGCATCAGCTCAGGGACTGTGCGCAGGGGCGGTCTGCACAACCCGGTCTGGAAGAAGTGAGAACCCAGATATCCCCAGTGCGTCCCTGCATGTGTCCGTTGCTTCCTGCACAAGGCTGTGTTTTGAAGATGTGACACGTGCACGGACTTGCAAAAAAAAAAAAGAAAATCATTGAATCTTCGGTAACTAATTTCAAATGGGGATGCGGGACAAGTTGTGTGAATTGAGGTTGTGCAGACGCCCCCTGTCCCCACGCTGCGCTCAGCGCTTGTTCCCGCAGCGGGATTCGAACCCGCGACCTTCCGGCTGCAGAGATGCGGACAGCCGCCGTGCTCATCTCTCTCCACTGTGCACAGTATTACTGTTTTGGGTGTCATTTGATTTTCATGTTTTGTCAAATTTTCTTTATTTTGATTGAACGCGCGAGGCACGTGCCCCCACCGATAGATGTTCTTGTTTCTTGCTTGTTTGATCTTGGCGTTTGTGCGTTTTTTACGCGGACATGTGGTGTCCTGTCTTCGTTCTCTTCTTTGTTTGAAAGATACACCCTTGAAAATTTTCTGACTTGAATTGGTTTCACACACTGCCGCAAATGAACAGGACAGTTTGTTCACGAAAAATGGCTGTCGCGCAAACTGTGTGAAATGCTTGGCATAAAAATCTGAAAACCTCCAAAAAGTCTGTCGTGTTGCTTCGTAGTGGAGTGGGAACTGTTCACCTGACAGACCGTGCGGTGTGCGTCTGTGCAAATTAACCTGCACTGTGACTGAGGAATTTTTGGGGTCGGAAATGTGAACTTTCGTGCAGGATAAAAATTGCACCTGAAGACGCGGAGTAAGAGCCCCCGGATCCGTCCCTACTCTCTGAGTGTGTGTGTGTGTGTGTGTGTGTGTGTGTGTGTGTGTGTGCACAGGCTGATGAGCTAATGTGTTGATGCATTGACGACGTGCTTTGGAGATGATGAAGTTCGCTGTGCACATTAGATTTCCTACTGATGGAAACCTCGCGTGATGATGGGAAAACAGCGACATTTAGCTGCAGTTCGCAGATCAGCGCCCGCAGCTGTGGCGCGTGGCCATGGCCATTTCTGTTGTCGGCGAAGTGCGCAATACGCAAGAAGCCCATGCCACACTGGATGCGTCTGGTGCTCTGCGCATGTTCATGTTGAGTGAATTGTCAGCTTGACGACACGACGCTCCATTGACCTGCACACACCAGCTGGACACAGCGCATAAATTTCACCATCCTGCGATCCGTTCTCTCACCACGAAGCCTGCGCCAGTTTTCCCGACAGCTGGTCGTGAATTGACAGAAACGTTCAATCAAATTAACGCGCAAATTGACGTGTTTGTTCTGCTCTCGAATCGGATTGACTCTTTGCGATGCAATCAGCTGCAGGGGTAACGTGCGTGAACGCCACTCCAGGATCACTGCACGTTCACTGGTGTTTTTCACCTCCAACATACCTGGTGAGTTCGTGGTGAAACCTTGGGTCATGTTCAGACGGGAGTGCAAGATCAGTGTTCCGTTTTGGTTGGTTTCAAGATTCTGGGTTTGGTTCTGGTTCAGATTCAGGGTTGGAGTATGGTTCAAGCACAGATTTTCGTTCTGGATAAGGTTCTGGCTCTGGGTCAAAGTTTGTTTCTGGTTCAGGCTTAAGGCTGGGTTCTGGTCCTGGCTTCTAGGTCAGGCGCAGCGCAAAAAACAACACAAGGCAAACACTTCATCAACCTGTAACTGCAGTGCACCTCAAGGTAAAACCTGTGTCAACACCGTTGTCAATCGTCAGGATCAACACTGCGGTTTCCAGGACACAATTTGTGCTTGAAACGTGTAGGTCTCTGATGACAGAAAAGTACTGCACCGAATCCAAGTTGCGTTCACTCATTTCTTTTGTCTCTGGAGGTTTCCAAACTGTTGTTCTGTGGGAGCTTGTCAGCTAGGTGGTCAGGATTGTACCTGACCAATTGAGGGAGGAGGGAGATGAGAAATGCCTTTTGCTTCCACAAAAATCCAAATTTCTTTCCAAACCGACTTGCAACATTTTCAAGATTCGTTTTATTTTGTCCAAAAGAGCTGCCAATTTATGAGTTTCACAGAAATAGCTCTGAAAGTTTCAAATGAATCTGCTTAAAGGAAGAACTTCATAAAGGTCTGGAATTAGATGAGAGTTCTTTGGAAGAGAACAATCCATGGCGCAAACGTTTGTGTTTGAGAAAGCCAAGTGGAAAACAAGGACCTTTTTGTCACCTTCAAAATTCTTTTTTCTTTCTGAAACGAGCCAGAGACGAGTGTCGGGCCCCGAACTTGGAGAATATAGTTCGTGCGCTGCGCTGCCAAAGGAACAGAGCGACTTGTTCAATGCCACCGATGGAGGAAGTGAGGTGAGAAAGAGTCTCTCACCAATACAGGGGAGTGGGGTTGAGGTTGGGAACGGGCTGACTCCACAGTGCACAATTAGGAATGAAGAGGGAAGAAGAGATGCCTTCAGAGGTGAGAGTTGCCCGGACCCCTGGATCCACCTGAACAACAAGGGCCACATTTGTTTGGCTCAGCTTCAAATGAACGACGTAGATCTACAGCTGAAGCGACAGCCAAAAGAGCTGCACGTATCTGTCTGTGGCCCCAGTGTGAAATCCATGACGCGCGACACTCTTTGTCTGTGATACGAACATCAATTCTTGCAAGCAGCTCTTCAATTGTTTAGCTTGGAGAACTGGTCTTCGAGTGTGAAGACCCTATATCGTGTTATACATTGGACGTTGCAGGGGAATGGCGGACGCAATCGAGTTCTTCCACCAGATGCAGCGTCTGCCGCAGAAAAGCAGCCGCGTCGCACTCATCCTGGAGCAGCTGAGGGAGAAGATCCTCTCCTATGACAAGTACAAATCCTACTTCTTGGCCCTGAAGGAGAATGATGTGCAAAGGGTTAAGGCCATGCTGTCCCAGGCCAGTAGTCTGGAGAGGGAGGCCATGCTGAATGGGATGTTTGACTATGGGGAGGACAGCTTCATTCCCAGCCTGACCCTGGCCAGGCTCTCCAGGCCTCTACTGATTGCTGTGGTGTTCAACAGCTTTGAGGTATTTGAGACAATGATCAGTGAGGGAGCAGACCTGTTTCAGGAAAACATTTCACAAGGGAACATCCTGCACTCAATGCTGGCCTCATGTTCCCTTGACTTTGCTAATCAGGAGAATTGTGTTGTTTTCTACAAGAAACTTGTTGCCCTTCTGAATGTGGATCATATGCAGAAGCTGTTGTTGCATGAGAATGCAGAGGGGATGAGGCCATTGGAGTACGCTGTACACCTGGGCTGCATGCTGCTCTTTGAATGCATACAACTGACTCCAGGGGTCTACGTCACCAAAACCATTGACAAAGGCGTTTTCAAAGAAGAGTGGATTGATGTCACAGAATATGAGAGTTATGAACCTGGTAACAGACGACACTTGTCTCCGCTACTGCTCTTCACATTCATTGACAGAAAAGCAGCCATGAACACCAAAGTGGACATCGTACTGGGCAACGGCCTGCTGTCTCTCTGGCTGGACAAGAAGATATCGAGTGCTAAATGGGTCATCGTCATTATGTTCATTTCCAGAATGTTGTATGCAGTTCTCTTCTACATTTTCATCACAAAAGGAAAGAGTCCTGAGGCTCCACTGCCAGTCAGCGCAAATGTGCCAGCACCAGTTCTCAATGGGACTTGTGAAAATAAGTTTCTGTACTTTGATACAGGTTCAGAGTTCAGTCTCACCATTGGAGTTTATTTGATCCTGCATTCCCTGCTGAGCTTTCTTGGCAGTTTGCTGTCTTCTATTGAGTACTGGAAGACCAATATGAAGAGGTTCAAACTGAAACTGGGGCTAAAGAAGGACTGTATCCTGGACAATTCATTTTACATTTACAACCACCTTGTCTCAAATCTAACCTATGTGCTGGCAGGAATCTTGACTCTGGTTGGAGTTCCTGACACCAACAGTCTCCTCAACTGCTTGGTCATCTTGACCTGCATGACATCTGTTTGGTCCATAATTTTCTTCATTCAAATTCTGCCTTCCACTGGATACTTTGTCATTGCAATGCAGAGAATGATCTGGGTCATGTTTCAGTTTGGAGTGGTGTTTCTTCTATCATTTCTGCCATTTCCTCATGCTTTCTACAGACTCCTACAAGATCACAATGGCTGTCCCAATATCATCTTCAGCCCCAGTGTCCCTGTCACCTACTACAACTCTTTCCTTGTTCTCATCAACATGTTTGATTTCACCCAGTTCATCACAGTACTGAGGACCCCTGACTACTTCATGCTCCTTTGCCTCCACGTCCTCTATGTGTTCTTCCTCTCCATCCTGCTCATCAACTTCCTCATTGCTCTCCTCTCCACCTCAGTTGCAGAAATCATGGACAGTAAGAGCGTGGTGATCGCTGTTCAGCGGATGAGTGTTTTGTCCCAGGTTGAGTCCTACATGGGTGTGACGCGCTGTCTGAACCCGCTGTGGAGACGGATGCAGGCGGGGCAGTTCCACGTGGAGCACGACAGGCTCTACCTCATCAGGGTCTCACTGGTTGGGAAGTGAGTTGCCCAACTGTACCATGGACAGGGAGAGCGAGGGGCCGTCGGAGGATTCCTTTCAGGGGGATTGTGTTGTGGGGCACTTCGTCACAGAGAGGGATGGAGAGGTGGACACAGCATCATATGAGGGGCAGTGGCCGGGGCACTGCATCATCACCGCATCAGAGAGAGTGTGAGGCGCACCTTTCTTTCAGAAGGATGGCGAGGGAGGGCACCGTGTTGATCATGCCAAGATGGAGATGGCTCACTGTTGCAGGGTGGAAGGTGCTGATTTTGTTTCAGCTCTCTTTCGAAGTAAAATCATCAGGGAAATAATTGGCATGGGACTCTGATAACGACTCACAACTTGTCTCACCACATTCGTCCAGTGTCCCAGACAAGACCGATCCTGATGACCATTCACCCATCGGTGCTTTGTTTGTTTTCACTTCTTCGAACCATGTCATTTTCTGACTTTGTTTCAGATTCCGCCAGGTCTGTGTTGTTCTGAAGAGTTCTTGTGGTTGTTCTAAACAACTGTGCGTGATTCAAACGGTCGAGTACGTCCCGGGGGCAGGGCGGGGCGGGGCGGGAGGGGGTGGGGGGGTGGGGGGGCCGGGCGGGGGGTTCGCTGGGCGGGGCGGGGCGGGGAGGGCGGGGGGGGCAGGGGGGGGGGGGGGCGCGCGGGGGGGGGGCGGT